>Ga0315534_1002168_pt1 | contig 13392 bp, 9 predicted proteins | sample SalMarSW160240MG_FD_203094 | JGI IMG/M metagenome (GOLD analysis project Ga0315534, IMG submission 203094) | Salt marsh sediment microbial communities from the Plum Island Ecosystem LTER, Massachusetts, United States - Salt Marsh Sediment SW1602-40 ... | reverse complement strand
GCCCGAAACACTCATCGTCGATGGTTTTTCCAAAACGTATGCCGTGACGGGCTGGCGACTCGGCTACGCGCATGGACCATCGGAAATCATCGACGCCATGGCCATGTTGCAGCAGTACACATTCGTATGCGCACCGCAGCCCGCACAGTGGGCCGGGGTCGAGGCGCTTCGTACCGATATGCGTTCGCAAGCCGACATGTTCCGGCGGCGCCGCGACCTGATTGTGGCCGGTCTTTCCAGCGACTTCGAATTGGTTTCGCCGGGCGGGGCGTTCTATGTCTTTCCCCGGGCTCCGTGGGGCACGGGCACCGAGTTCGTGGGGCGGGCCATTGAAAACCGAGTGCTGATCATTCCCGGGAGCGTATTCAGCCGGCGCGATACCCACTTTCGGGTTTCCTACGCGACCGATTCGACAACGATCCAAAAAGGCATCGAAATCCTGTGCCGGCTGGCCCGCCAGGGCCCCTGACGCCTGCTGGAACGTCGCCTCCCGGCGCCCTGAAACTGCTTGTAGTCAGGTCCGGCGAGTGCTAGTCTGAGCGCTCGTGTTCGGTCCTCGTGCCTCCGTTTTACCTCGTGAAGGCAGACGTGCTGCACGTTCTTTAAGAGCCAATCCTCGCCGCGCCGGCGGTGCCCCGTTTTCAGCAGTACATAAACAATCGCAATTTCGATGTGGATCCAGAAACGGTCTGCGGCGCGAAAGGAGGAATCGCACTGCTCGCCGGCGTGCTGCATCGCAAGCGCGGTGAAAAACCGTAACACCGGCGTGGCTGGGCGGCGGCTGTTCGCCGCGCCCACGGCCAAACGATGTTGGGCGCTACGCGCTCTTGGTTTTCGTCTCGGGCGGGGCGAACAGGTGCGACTTTCCTGCGACAATCTCTTCGGTGATCACGTACCGATTTCCGCGCGGCTGATCGGGCAGTTCGAACATGATGTCCAGCATCACGCTCTCGATAATCGAACGCAGACCCCGCGCGCCGATTTCTTTTTGCTGTGCCTTGCTGGCAATGGCCCGCAATCCGCCCTCGGTAAAGTGCAGATCCGCGTCCTCCAGCCCAAACAGCCGCTGGTATTGTCGCGTGAGCGCGTTCTTCGGTTCACGCAGCACTCGCATGAGCGAATCGGTATCCAGCGGAGTCAGCGCGGACACGACCGGCAACCGCCCGACGAGTTCCGGGATCATGCCGAAGCCGATCAAGTCGTCGGCTGTGACATTGGGCAGCGCCTCTTCCAAGGTGGCATCCGCTGAATGGGCATTGCCTTTGGCAAAGCCGATCGTCCGATGCCCCATCCGTTTGTTGATGATCTTGTCCAGACCCACGAACGTGCCACCGCAGATGAACAGGATATTCGTGGTATCCATCTGGATGTACTGCTGCTCGGGATGCTTTCGACCACCCTGGGGAGGCACATTGGCGGTGGTGCCTTCCAGCATCTTGAGCAACGCCTGTTGCACGCCTTCCCCCGAAACGTCTCGCGTGATGGAGACATTCTGGCTCGTCTTGCCGATCTTGTCGATTTCGTCGATGTACAACACGCCGCGCTGAGCCGATTCCACGTCAAAATCGGCCGCGTGCAGCAGTTTCAGAAGAAGGTTTTCCACGTCCTCGCCCACATAGCCCGCTTCGGTCAACGTCGTGGCGTCACCAATGGCAAAGGGAACGTTTAGAATGCGGGCCAGCGTGCGCGCCAGCAGGGTCTTGCCGCAACCGGTCGGGCCAATGAGCAGGATGTTGGACTTGTCGATTTCGACATCCGAGTCCTCGTCGCTGGCCATCAACCGCTTGTAGTGGCTGTGCACGGCCACGGCCAACACGCGCTTGGCGTGCTCCTGTCCGATGACATATTGATCCAGTTCTTCAACGATCTCGCGCGGCGTGGCCACCTTGGTGAAGAAAGACTTGCTTGTGCCTCGACGTTTCTTTTCCTGGTCCAGAATCGACTGGCACAATTCGATGCATTCGCCACAGATGTAGACGTCTCCTGGACCTTCAACAAGCGGGCCTACGTCGCGATAGCTCTTGCGGCAAAATGAACAGAATGCATTCTTCTTGGTCGTGCTGCCACCGCGACGCGTACCGCCTGAATCTCGAGTCGGCATCTAAAACTCCTTTCCGCGCTACAGAGACTCAACGAGCTGACTTGAGATCGGCCCGCTAGAGTTTCTCCTGGCACCGGGTGTCGCTCGAGTAAATTTGCCAGAGCACGCTCCAACTCCGTACAGCTGGCGGGGCATCCTTGACCGCACTTGCTTCGAGCCATCTTCCAATAGTGTTACGCTCAATGGTCGGCACTCGTTCATCCACACAATCGTTCCAACGCGACGAACCCCCGTGCCGAGTCCCACCGCGTGTTTAATCGGGCGGTTTCTCGCCACTGGATCGATCGTCGAAACCCGTTTCCTCGTCATCCCTTAACTCGTTCTGGAACTGGCGTGCCAACGTAGTTTTTATTGTTCGGAATTCCTCATCGCTGAGCCCACCCCGCGCATGCAATTCTCGGAACTTCGTCAGCATTTGATCGGACGTTGGCCGGTCGTCGCCGGCATCACCGCGCAACCTTCTCGCCAGGGCCACAACAACCATCATAAGTGCTGCGATTGCAGTCGCGAGCAGCGACACCTGCACGAACGAAAAGCTTGTCAGATCCTTCCAATCGGGACCCCCAATCACCGCGTACAACACGATCACCTTCTCGCCTTTGCCCGATCTATCATTATGCCTCTCTAGGGAACAGGCGTCCAGTTTGACCCATTGTCCTGTCGTCCCCGGATTTACGTCGTCGGCGTGCGAGCGGGTCGTTTCCCATGCAGCCTGGTTTACCACGTTTGGCCCGTGCGGACTTCTGTTTCAAGCCCGTCGTTCCTCAAGACCGATACCAGAATGATGACAATGTGCTGGTTAACACGTTGGCCTCTGATTGCCCTGGCATGGCTTTCCTTCATGGGATTGCCGTCATGCGGTGCCGAACCGCCGGAACCGGTTTTCTGGCGCGAGCACACCTTTTCCATCCCTTTCCAGATCCACCGTCGTGTCGGTGACGCGGACGCTCCGGCGCGTATACTGTTGCACGCGGCTACGGACCCGGCCGGGCCTTGGAGCCACGTCGGTACGGCCGGCCCCGCCACGGATCATTTTGTGTACCAGGCGCCGCGCGACGGCACGTACTGGTTCGCTCTGGTGACCCTGGATGCTCGGGGGCGCGTCCTGTCGGGAGAACCGCTGCGCCCTCAGCTTGGCGTCATCATCGACACCGTTCCGCCACGGATCGACCTCAACGCCAGCGCGGGCGGAAGCGGCGAGGTAGAAATTCGCTGGTCGGCCGTGGACCCATTCCTCGACGCAACCAGTTTGAAGATCCAAACGCGCAGCGACCCGGGCACGCTGCAAACGATCGAAGGCGCGACAACCTGGATGGCGCCGTCCGACGCGGAACTGGTTTGGATCCGTGCGGAAGTCAACGACCAAGCCGGGAATCCCAGCTCGACGGTAAGGCAATTGGTGTTGCATCGTGCCGCGCCCCGTGGAACATCCGGCGGTTCGCCGTTACCGCCCGTCGCGCCGAAGACCGCCGCACTGCCCTCCCCTCGTATGCCGGTGAGCGTACCGCGCCCGCCACTTTCCGGCGCGTCGCGATCGGCGTCGCCCCGCGGCGCGGCCGAATCGGCCGGGACCCAAGTCTGGCCACCGTCGGCCGTGAGCAACGTTCCGTTCGCGCTTGCGCCGACCACGCCGAAAGGCCCGCAGATGCGCATGACCAGTTCGTCGGCAACGAATTCCGGTCTTCCGATGGGGCCCCGCCAATACCAGCAGCCGCCGAGATGGATCAACACATCACACGTGGAGCTGACCTACGACGTCGCGGAAGTTGGGCCGGCGGGGGTCGGGAAAGTGGAAGTGTGGGGGACCCGTGACGGCGGCCGCACGTGGTCCAGTTACGGCGTCGACAACGACCGCCGTAGCCCCGTACGTGTCTTGATGCCGGAAGATGGAATCGTCGGGATGCGCATCGTCGTCCAAAGTGTCAGCGGTGTCGGCGGGCGCCGTCCTGCCGCTGGTGATGTTCCAGAAGTATGGGTAGGCGTCGACAGAAATTCGCCCTGGGCCCGCATTCATTCCACGGAGCTACGCAGCGGGGGAGGCGAAAACCGCCTGCTCATTCGGTGGGAGGCCCAGGACGACCACCTTCAAGCTCGACCTATCTCGTTGTCGCTGAGCGCGTTTCCCGGAGGCCCGTGGTCCCCGATCGCGTCCGGTCTCCGCAATACGGGGCTTTACGTGTGGCCCCTCCGTGGCGACTTTCCCGACCAAGTCTACCTGCGATTGGACGTCGTAGACGAAGCACACAACACGTTTTCCTTCGAAACACCCCGCCCCGTCTCCCTCACGCCCCACTCGCCCGAGGGAACGATCCGCCAGGTCGGCCCGGCCGGACGATCCGCCGAGCGGATTCTCGAATACCAGCGCTTCTGAGCAAGAATCGGAGCCGGAGGCGCTGGATTTGGCGATCAATGGTCCGGCGTGTCCAAAGTACGTTGCGCGCTTCTCAACGCTTCGGCGCCTTGTTGTCGGGGTATGGCCCGTTTACGATTCGTGTTGCTGCCGGTCATGGAAAGGCGTCGTCTCCGGCGGACCGCGTCCGCGCGGTTCCTGAATCGCGATGGATGCGGATGATTCGGCTCGCGTCAGCCTCCCGGCCACGCTTCGACCGGCTTAGCCTGCGCGATGAGGCTCAATGATGTCCGAACGCACCCGCCACGCTCTTGAGTTTCTCAAGAATACCGACAAGATCGACGTCCCCGGCGTCTGCGCTGTGTGGGGCGACGAACGTCTGTTGAAACAGGAAGTCCTGAACCAGCTTAAGAAGTGCGTCGTCGGTGAAGGCGACGCACTGCTCGGCTTGTCTTCGTTGTCCGGCAAGATTGCCAAGCCGGCCGAAGTATTTGATGAGTTGGCGACAGTCGCCCTGTTTGGATCGGCGAGACGGTGCGTGATCGTTGAAGATGCGGACGAATTTGTCAAGCAGCATCGACTCGCACTGGAGGCGTACGTAAGCCATCCGTCCGGGCACGGAGTGCTGATCCTGAACGTGACGACCTGGCCGAAGACGACCCGGCTTTATAAACGCCTGGATCAAACGGGACTCCAGGTTGAATGTACCACGCCGTCGCCCGCCAAGATAAAGACTTGGCTTGCCGAGCGGGCAGCATCCCATCACGGCGCGACGCTGCAGGCCGGGGCCGACGACGCGCTGCTCGAATTGCTGGATCCCGATCTGGGACTGCTGGACCAGGAATTGGCCAAACTGGCTCTATTGGCTGGACAGGACGGTACCATCACGCGCGGTATGGTGCACGAGCGCGTGGGAACCTGGCGGCACCGTACCGCGTGGGATCTGATCGACGCGGCCGCATCCGGCAATGCGTCCGAAGCGCTGGCTCAATTGGACCGATTATTGCTCGCGGGCGAACATCCCATCGCTGTGCTGGCCCAGATGGGCGCCACGCTGCGCCGCTTCGCGCATGCGGCGCGGCGGATCGAGCAGACAGGCCGGCCGGCGTCCCACACCGTTCTGACGCGCGCGTTGAAAGAGTCCGGCGTTCCGCATTTTGCGACGCGCAAGGCCGAACACCAACTCAAACAGCTCGGACGCCGGCGCGCCGAACAGCTCCTTTCCTGGCTGCTGGCAGCCGATCTGGCCTTGAAGGGTTCGAGTTCCGCCCCCCACCGCGGGCGGCTCGTCCTGGAAATGCTGATCGTTCGCATGTCCCGCGCGGCCGATTCCCGCCATCCGACCTCTGCCTAGGCCCATATCGCTAGCAACCGACGCTGGCACTCGACGCTGTGCGCTTTCGGTGACGGGTGCCTTTCTGATTTGATCGCAGAACGGGGACTGGCTACGAGAGGATTGCCTGTTGAAATCCAGCGTCGCCTGGTGCCTCTCCCCTTTCTGCCCCTGGAATCGCCATTGCATCGTCGCAACGTCGCATCGAGGTTGGCTTCATACCCGTATTGCCCATCACTGCTGATTCTCTTACGATTCGCCCCCCTTTGGTCGTTTCGCCGCTCGGGCAGCCATCGGTTGCTTGCTTCGAACGGCAGTTTTCCAGTGGTTCCCCCGCGCTGTCCTGCATGCCATGAATCGGCACAGATCTATCCGCCGGGTCTCCGTTCCGCAGCCTTGCGAAAGGGCCCGGCACGGTGTCCCGTGCCTGGCTCGCCCAGCGTTGCGTCGCAGCACGCGGGGCCGCCTTCCCCGTTCGGCGACGGCATTGAGCGCGGCGACACGGGCACAAACCGGTGGTTCGCGGCGGGTCGTTGCGGTGCGGCGCCTATGGCTGGCAGTTGCGGTATCGCTGTGCGGATGCGCGCATGCCTGGTGGCGACCGTGCCCGGTTCCGGAAATCCGCAATGCCGATGCGGGACTGGCTCCCGCGCCGATTACTCCGTCGCACGCGCCGTCACTGGACACAGGATCGGGGCCGTTCGCGACGTCCGACTCCGCGGCATTGGTCGAGTTGCTCGCCGAGATCGACGCCATGGAAGGCCTCGACAAGCAATCCAAACAGCAACTCTTGGAGGATCTCAAACAGACCGAATCGTCGTTATGGCCTGCCATGATACAGCAGTTCCGCGCGGCCCTGGCGTATCGGCGCCAGCTGGAGCAGCGTGAACGCGTCGTCGCCCAAGCACGGCACGAATCCGAAATTGCCGCCGACAACGCTGTCTCACTGCCTTCCGTCGACGGGCACGTCGGCGGGACGCTGGAAAACGTGGCGGCGCGGGGTGCCTTGGTTCCACCGGCCGCCACGCAGGTGTCCCACGACGTCGTGCCGTCCGGAACGCCCGACGGCGGCCTTCGCGTTGCGGCTCCGGGCGCCCGGACGGAATCGGTCGACAACGGATCCGCACGGAGCCTGGCGACAGAACAGCGTGTCGGCCAGGCCGCCGTCTCGCCATCCCAAGAAACGGCGCGTCGTCGCGCACCGGTGGTGGCTCCTGTAGCGCCGCCCGAAGAATCGGAATCCGCCCCGCCGGACACCCTCGCCGTGTCCCGCGGCGGTGAGTCGGATTGGCGTTCGCACCTTCAGCAAGCGATCACGGGTCTGGAGCGCGAAAATCGCGATGTTCCCCGCCGCACGCACGAAGTTGGACGCCACGCCGCGCTGCGTATGCTTTATCTGGCCGCCGGGCGGCGCAACGACGCTCTACGCGCCATCGATGGCATTCCACCGGCCCAGCAGGATTTTTGGTCTCGCCAGTTGTATGGTCTGGCCGAGTATCTCGACGACGCCGATCAGCAGGACTCCGGCCGCCGCGCCACTGCCGCGTGCCGTCATCTGCAGGAAGCGGTCGACAAACTGGGAGAAATGGCGACGCTGGAAGTGCGCAACCTCGAGTTCTGTACCGAAGTCTCCAGCTTCGGCGTCTTCAAGCCTTTTGAGAACAAGGAATTTGTGGCAGGACAGGAGGTGCTGTTGTACGCGGAAATTTGCAACTTCCGCAGCGTTCCGACGGAGAAGGGCTACTGCACGGCGCTCCGGACGAGCTACGAGATCCTCGATGCCCGCGGACACCGCGTCGAACAACATGAATTTGCCACGACCGAGGACTTCTGCCAGAATCGCCGCCGCGATTTCTTCATGCGGTATTTCATTCGCCTTCCCGACCGCATTTACGAAGGACGGTATACGCTCCAATTGACGATCGAAGACGTCAAGGGCCACAAATTTGGCCAGTCGTCGATTGAATTCCAGATCAAGGATGCGTGAGCCGCTGTGAGCCTGGTGGCGTCGCTGCCCCGGTTTGCTCGGGCGGGAGCCGTTCCCGCGAAACGGCCTACGTGATGACGCCGCGGGCGTGACCGTCGCGTGTCGCAACCTCCACGGCACGCTGCAAGGAAGGCGCCCCAAGCTCCGGCAGTCTCAAGCGATCGGCCGCAGCTCGGCACGTGCCCCCCTGCCCTGTTGCGGTCACCACGTTTTCGCCCTGCCCCCCCTGTTCGCGCATTTCCTCACCATTTAACATGGCGTTAACGTGCCGCGGCACGGCAGTTGGCTGCCGGCGGAATACGCAGAATATCCGATGACGATGCGATCGCTTTGACCGACACGTGACCGTTCAGATCGGGTCGCGGCAGTTGGGACGAACACAAGGAGGTCAGCCATGGCTCCCGTTACGACAGCATTCGGCGTGGATCAGATCGGCGAAGCAGCGGGCGACGTGTGGCAACTGTTGCACGCTCAAGGTCCCCTCACGTATGCCAAGCTGGCAAAGCAGCTTAATGCTCCGCGCGACGTGGCTATGCAAGCTGTTGGATGGCTGGCTCGGGAAGGCAAGATACGTATTCGGGAGTCGGGTAGAACTCGCATCGTCGCGTTGCATGACCAGTGACGCGTGTCGGATGATGGGCGCCCCTGCCCGGCGCGGGTCGGATGGGCCCACGCCTTCAAAACCGCGGTGTGTGACGGACGATCCGCGCGCGGGAGTCCAGCGTTGCGCAACGCCCGGGCGGCAAGAGTCGATTGCCATAGGCGACCATGGTCTTTTCTGTCAATCGTATGTCGTGGTTTCGTCGGCTGTGCGTCGCGCTGTTGCTGGCGTCCGGAGTAGTGCTGATGTTCTCGCTGTTGGAGAATTTCCTGGTCTATCCCGGATGGTCGCTGCCGATCTCCGGGGACTGGAGCCCTGTCGGTATCTCGCGGGAAGACGTCCGGTTCACGTCTGCCGACGGCACACGTCTGCACGGCTGGTTTTTGCCTCACCCTCGAACGGTGGCCCACGTGCTGTTTTGTCATGGTAACGGCGAGAATGTGGCTCATCTGGCCGGCTATTTGAACGCAATGCGCGAGGATCTGGCAATCTCCATCTTCGCCTTCGATTATCGTGGCTATGGAAAGAGCGAGGGCCGGCCGTTTGAGAAAGGAGTGCTGGAAGACGGCAGCGCGGCGCACCAATGGCTGGCGCGCCGGGCGGGAATCTCGTCGGACCAGGTCGTGCTGATGGGCCGTTCGCTGGGTGCGGCTGTCGCCGTGGACGCGGCGGCACGCAACGGCGCGCGGGCGCTGGTGCTGACAGGCGCTTTTCCTTCCCTGCCTGACGTGGCGGCCCGCCATTATGCATTTCTGCCCGTGCGGGCGTTCATGCGTAATCGGTACGAATCACATTCCCGAATTCAGGCTTTTTCGGGGCCCCTTCTGCAAAGCCACGGCACTCAGGACGAAATCGTGCCCATCGAGCTGGGCCGCGCGCTGTTTGACGCCGCGCCCTGCCAGCCCAAGCGTTTCATCGCCCTTCCCGATACCGGGCACAACGACCCGGCACCCGCCTCTTACTATCACGAGCTGCGAGATTTTCTTCACAGCCTTCCCGACCTGGAGTGACGCGGAGACGAACGACATGCACATCGGATTCCTTCGGCTGGCAGCCTGGCAATGGCTGATTGCGTGTGCGGTGGCGGCAAACCCGTCTGTGGCGGATGCGCAGCAGCAGGACCCGTCGCCCTCCCCGCTCGAACTGCAGACACGCGCGCGGCAACCAGTGGGCGACGATGACGGCGGATTCCGCACGCAATATACCACGGTTCGATGGGACCCCGCACGGACGGCGGTCATCGTGTGCGATATGTGGGACGATCACTGGTGTCGAGGCGCGTCCGCACGCGTGGCGGAAATGGCACCGCGGATGAACCAGTATCTCCAGGCGGCCCGCCAGCGCGGAGTGCTGATCATTCACGCGCCGAGCAATTGCACCGACACCTATGCGGACCATCCGGCGCGCTCCACAGCTCGGAATGCCAGAGATACCGACGTGCCCGAGTTCTTGGCGAACTGGAACCGACAACTGCCGGCCGAACGACACGCCGAGTGGCCCCTGGACCAGTCCGACGGCGGCTGCGACTGCCAACCCCCCTGCGCCACCGGGCAGCCCTGGAAGCGGCAGATCGATACCTTGGCGATTCATCCCGAAGATGCCATCAGTGACTCCGGGATCGAGATCGGCAAATTGCTGGCCGAGCGCGGCATCGATAACATCCTACTGCTGGGCGTGCACACCAACATGTGCGTGATCGGCAGGCCTTTTGGTCTCCGCAGTATGGTGCAACTTGGCAAAAACGTTGTGCTCGTGCGCGATTTTACCGACACGATGTACAATTCCCGTCGGTCGCCCTACGTCAGCCACGTGCGCGGCACGGAGTTGATGGTCGAGTATATCGAAAAATACGTGTGCCCCACCGTGACAAGCCGTTCTCTTCTCGGGGGCCCGGCGTTCCGATTTGACGAAGATGAACGCCCTCATGTGGCCATTCTTGTCAGCGACGATCACTATCACGCCGATACAACATTGCCGGCGTTCGCCGGCGAACTGCGCGCCGCGTACGGCTGTTACTGCACGGTGATCCACGGCGAAGGGACCAACCAGTTTCCCGCGATGGACGAACTCGCCGAGGCCGACGTGGCCGTGCTTTTCATCCGCAGATTGGCTCCCCCCCAGTCGCAACTCGACCGCTTCCGTGCGTTTCTCGATTCTGGAAAACCGCTCGTCGCATTGAGAACCGCCAGCCATGCGTTTGACGTCCGCGGCGAGGTGCCTTCCGGTCACGCAGAATGGGTCGAATTCGACCCGGTGGTTCTGGGAGGCAACTACCACGGACACGGTCCGAACGAAGCGGGCAGCGATATTTCCCACGTTGCCGAACAAGCGGACCATCCGGTCCTGGCCGGCGTCATGCCCGCCAAATGGCACAGCAACGGATCACTCTACTTCACGGCGCCGATCCAGCCGCAGGCTACGCTGCTGATGGTGGGATCGACCAACGGCCGCACGGAGCCGGTTACGTGGGTCCGCAGGTACAAGCGGGCCCGCGTGTTCTATACCAGCTTGGGCCATCCGGACGATTTCGAACGCCCGCAGTTCCGCCGCCTGCTGGCCAACGCGATCTTCTGGGCGATGGATCGGAACGTGCCCGAAGGACGTTGACGATGCCTCAGCCGCGCCGCCGACACAGGCCGGCGGCCAGCGCCAGCAGGGCCATGCCGCCTAGCGCCGCCGTGGAAGGTTCGGGAACCGAACGCGTCGTTCCACTGCCTGCCGTACTGGTCAGAATGCTGACAAACCCGTTGATGTCGTCGAAGTCGACATCCCCGTCGCCGTCCGTGTCGCCCTTCAGCGTCACGGAAACGCCGAACTGGTCTTCGTACGCGGCCGCATTGGTCAGTCCCAGAACGAAGGGATCGATGTCGTCGAAGTCCACATCGCCGTCACAATCCAGGTCGCCGACCAGTTCGGGCGTAATCAAGCTCAAGATCGCGTCATCGAAAAACGCGGAACCCGGGTCGCATTCTCCACCCGACGTGCCGTTTTCGTCGAGACAGAGTTGAACGAAGGGCAACAAGAGTCTTGCGAAGGCCGTGCCTGCCGGCGCGCGGGCTTCTACGATGCCTTGCAGGTACAGATCTTCCACGAGATTTGGATCGCGACCATCCAGGACGGGGGTCGAATTCGAGTTTCTCTCGGTCATGTCGTCGGGCGGCGGGTTGCCATTGGGATCCGTCAGAACGTTGCCGTCACCGTCCAGAAACTCAATATCGACCGATGCAAAATTGGACGTTCCCAGAATGCTGTCCCCGTTGGGCGGATTGTGCAGCGTAGACGTCTGAATCCAGACACTGCCGTGGAATTCCTGCCCCGCCTGCGCGGGCACGCTCTGGAAAACGCCGGAAGCATTGGCAGAACCCTGGAACGGGCCAAAAGCCTTCATCGCCTTGGTACCGGTTACCGTGGGAACGAAATTGCCGACTGGCATGTCGTTTTCGAGCACGCTGGCGATGTTGAATGCACTCCACCCGTTAAGGTCGTCTTCAAAACTGGGATTGGTAAGCAGATTGGGGCCGATGGACGTGTTGTGCCGGGAGACTTTCACGCGATCGATCTCAAGATAATAGGACTTGTTGTCTTCGCTCGTGCTGTCGGGCGACAAGTTCTCATTGTGCCCTTCGGCGAAATCCGCTGTGGGCGACCAGATGTTGTGGCGGATCGTCATGGGGTCGTCCGGAACGTCCGCCAGGTCCGAATCCGTGCGGATGAGCGTGCCATCCACGAGCCAGCGGACCTCACCGTTCGGCTTGTCCGGCCGGGGGGCAATCCAGTCGACGCGGTAAGTGTGAAAGTCGTGCAGGTCAAACCCGGCGGGACTGTGGCCCATGAAGTCGAGCGTATCACCAGTGAAATTCTTGTTGTTCGCGATGTTCGTCCATGTCTTGCTCGCGTCGTTCGTGAGAATCTCGTGGTCGATTTCATCGCGCACCAACGCGTTGTTTTCGGCTCGCGTGACATCGAAACTGAAGAAGGAACCGACGAAGCCTCCCGGCAGATCGTTACCTTGTGGATCCTGTGGATTCTGCATCCGCATGCGGGCTTCAAAGCTGAGCCGTCCGCCGCGCGCGAAATTGCGCTTGGTCACCATTTCGTGCATGTGGAACACGGTGCCCGGATCATCCGAAAAAAAAGTGTCCAGCACTAGCCGGGCGACGCTTCCGTCGCCTCCCGGGTCCGTCACGGATTCGATGGTCGGAAGCTGCGTCGTCGGATCGGTCTTCTGTACGTTGCGGGCCGGTCCCGGGGCGCCTTCGTCGCCAAAAGGCAGTCTCCATGTGGATGTGTTGAGCATCGCGCCGTCGAATTCGTCGTCGAGCAGCACTTGTGCCCGCGCGGCCGACGACAGCACAACCAGGCACACGATGCCACCCGTCGCGAACGACAACAGGATAGGAAAACTGACGAGACCGTTTTGCAAATTTCTACTCATCGCTTTTGCCCACCCTCACCGTGAAAAGAGTTATGCCCCGCTATGCACGATCCAGTAATGCAGCCGGCGGAAGCATACTAACCGCCAAGACACCGCCCCACTGGTGCGCGTACCGAGCTGGATTGCTCCATTCCGCCCGACCCGTTTCCAAATGCATTTTTCTGGGAAGTGATTTTTACGATTCCCCGACTCCCGAATCGTCAACGACAGCGGCGACGGCAACGCAGCGGCAAGCTCTGTCAGTCGTCAATCGATGACCCACTTTGGTTTCGCGATGTGGTTCGCATGGCAAGCGATGCGTAATCTCCACACGCCGCTCCAGAAGAATGCGAAGAATGCGTTGCCCGTCGCGCTCTCTTGCCCATCAGGAGGAGGCGCGAGTTTGTCTCTCACTCAACTCCCGCGTCGATACCGGATCAGTCCAGCCAATCCGACCAGAGCCATCAGAGCCAAGGTCGCACTGCCGGGTTCCGGTATGACAAACATGCTGGCATTGTCCAGGAATACCGATCCACCCGTGATCGAGTCGCCGGCCTGCACGTGGACGAGAATCATATTTGCGAATTCCGTGCCCGCCGGTGCTGA
>Ga0315534_1002167_pt1 | contig 13393 bp, 15 predicted proteins | sample SalMarSW160240MG_FD_203094 | JGI IMG/M metagenome (GOLD analysis project Ga0315534, IMG submission 203094) | Salt marsh sediment microbial communities from the Plum Island Ecosystem LTER, Massachusetts, United States - Salt Marsh Sediment SW1602-40 ... | reverse complement strand
AGGCTTTTACTGTTATGGACAATTTTTTAAATGTATGTCCATAGGCCATTTATAAGACCTGCGCTTTTTGACCAAGCTCGAAAAACCTCGTTAACCAGGCTGAGCTAATGGCCCAAAATATATACACTATTTTTGTAATAATATTATAAACTCAAAAAGCATAAAAACATAAAAATTTTTTTATTGATGCACTCTGTTATATTTATAATTGAAATAGAAAATTATTATTTGAATTATATAATTATTGGGTGATTATCATCGCAGAAATGCTTACAGACTTGCTACAGAACATTTACAAAAGAATTGCTCAATTGGGTCAAGCAATTCAAGCGTTGAATTCTTCTTTAGATGGATTAAATCAAAATATTGAACAAAAAGTAACAAATCTGAATATTAAATTAGAAGAATTCACCAAAGAAATCGATGTAACAAAAAATAATCATATAGGAGTGTTGAGAGAAATCGGAGAAGGGACGAAAGATGAATTAAAAAAACTTCAAGGAGATTTAGGTTTAGATGCTCTCCAAACACTAATTTCTAAATTAGAAGAATTTGAAAAATTATCAGAAGAAGTGTTAAATCAGGAAACTGTAAACCTCCTTCTTTCTGAAGCAATAAATTCTGTAAAAGTTTTGAAGGAACAAGCACCAAGTAAATTATGATGTATATTTCAATAAATTATAAATGCTGAATATTATGGCTGAAAAATTATTAGAAGAAATGATTATTAAAATTAATCAGATTACTACCTCTCTAGATGGAACAATTGCTCAAATAAATCAGATGAGTACAGCAATCCAGACTATGTCACAAAAATTTTCAGAAGAGACAATATCAGTTAATGAAAACATTAGGTTAATTGTGGAGGTATTAAAACAATTCCGAATGAAGTCTGGTGAAAGTATACAAGAAATCTCAAATGATTTTAACTCCCAAATTAAAAAATTATATGAAAATAAATCAATTGAAATCATTACTGAAACAGAAAAGAAAGCAATTGATATTATCAGACAAGCTGCGAAAACAGTATCCAATAATTTATATTATGCTCAATTATTGAATGTAATTCAATCAATTAGGGAAGAAACCAATAGAATAATTAGTTGTAAAGAACCTTAAATAATTTAAATCATAATATCCTCTTGTTTTCAATTAAATAGTAGGAGTCAAAAATGCCAGCAGGAAGTTTTGTAATAATTTTACCATTAGATAAGGATTATAAAGTATTAGGTTATTACTTCAAGGATGGTAATTCTATTTTTGAGGTAACAAGCAATATTTTCTTGAGATTGCATTTGGATCATTCCAAAGATGAATATAACTTATTATCTTTGAAAGGAATTCGGCTTTTTTCATTTTTTTATACTTTGCAAGGGAAGATTGCAAGGAAGGCTTCTAGTATAATTATAGGATTGCTCCTAAATGAAAATGATCAACCTGAAAAATTTCGTGCTCCTTTAAAAGAAGCAGCTGAAGCTATAGAAGTTTTGGGGTCGGAAGTCTTAGATATGCCTCAAGACAAATTTGAGCAAGTATTAAAAGATATTTACTTAGAACATTTAGAACCACTTACAGATATACTAAAACCAGAAGCTTTAAGAGAAAGTATAATAAATATTACCAAACTCATGTTAAGCGGGGGAAAAAAAGAAAGAAGTATTGCCCAAGATCTATTAAAACGTGTGGAAAATAGAGATCATGAAAAAATCTCTGAAAATTATGAAAGTGCCGAAAACGCTTTGAAATCTTTAGAATATGAGAAAGCTACTAAATTATTTACTAAAGCTTCCCAAATAGCTGAAGAATTGTATATTCTAGATATTGCTGAAATCTTGAAAGAAAAATCAAGTTTTTCAATAAAAATCCCCAATTTATCAAAAAAAAGAAATAAGTTAGTGCAAGATGCACGAAACAGCCTTCGGAATGAAGACTTTCACTCTGCTTATGAGGCCTATAAAAAAGCAAGTGAATTATCAAAAAAACTAATAGACTTCGAAAAAGAAGAAGAATACAGACTCAAATCGAAAGCGTTAGAAGAGTTCTACCTTGTTGATAAAAAATATAAATAATTGAAATTTCTTCTTTACCTTGTTTTTAATACCTAAAATTAATAATATTTTCTGTTATATATCCTCTTAGAAAATGGTTGAAATTATCGGATTAATTACTGATTTTGGGTTACATGGGTCACATTATGTTGCTAGCATGAAAGGTGTAATTCTAAAAATTAATCCACTAGTCAAAATAATTGATATCTCTCATGCAATAACCTCTTACTCAATAATTGAAGCGTCTTATATCTTAAAAGCTACCTATACATTCTTTCCCGAGAAAACAGTGTTTATAATTGTAGTTGATCCAGGAGTAGGTAGTTCCAGGGAAATCTTAGCAATCAGAACAAATTCTAATCATTTTTTTATTGGTCCAAACAATGGGATTTTTGGAAATGTTTTTGAGAAGAATGAGATTAATTTATGTATTAAGATAGAAAATGAGAACTACTTCATTAAACCCACATCTGATACATTTCAAGGACGTGATATAATGGCTCCAGTCGCAGCATACATTACATCGGGAGTAAATATGCGGGAATTTGGTACTGAATTTAATATTGAGAATATAAAATCATCTCCCTTGAAGTATGAAATATTAAATAGAAAAAAAATTAAGTGCTATATCCACTATATCGATGATTTTGGTAATGGAATAACAAATTTCCCAATAAATAAACAATCCATAAAGAATTCTAACATGCCTTTAAATGAAGGAGATACCATCACTCTAGAATATAAAAATCGAATTTATGAAGGTACTTTTATTACCCATTTTAGCGGAACCTCCCTTGGATCATTATTATTCCTTAAAGGTTCCACAGGCTATCTAGAAATTTCAATGAATCAAAAAAATGCTGCGAGTTATATTGGTTTAAAAGTAGGAGATTTAATTTTTATTAATTTATGATAATGATTTTTATCATGGAAAAGGAAATCTTAGCATGTATTAAGGATCAAGACATAAAATATTTGCAATCAGGACAAATTTCCAAGTATGTTTTCCCTTTGGAAAGGGAAAAAGCACATGATGATCATGTAAGTCATTTAATTATTAGAGTGTTTGCATATTCAATTTCTCCCAAAAATGAGATCAGATATCTCATTCAAAAAAGAGGTATGAAAAAAGAGAGTTTTCCGGGTTATTTTACCGATTCAGCGTCTGGGCACGTGATATTTCAAAAAAATCTTGGTTTAAAAGACATCGAAAACAATGCAAAACGAGAGCTTCAAGAAGAATTTGGCATTCAACCAAAAAATATTAAAAAAGCATCTTTTTATGATATAAGAACAGAAAACTACATAAATACCTCTGAAATATCCTATATTTTCCTCTTTCAAGTGGATTATGATGTAGAATTTGAAGCTGATCCAATAGAACTTGATACTGAGACAAGCAGGTTCTATTCTGAATTTGAACTCAAACAAATTCTAAAAAATGAGAATTCCATTGATTATTCGAGGAAAATTTGGGAAGAAATTCTTACTATGGAGCTGAGAGATTTATTAAAAAATAAAATGAAAATGATAAAGCAAGGGAATGTGGCTTTATTCATTGGTAGATTCCAACCTTTCCATCATGGGCATGTCTATGTAATTAATAACATATTTAAGGAATTTAAAAAAATAAAAATAGCAATTGGAAGCTCTCAATTATCAAACACGTGTAGTAATCCTTTTACAAGTACCGAAAGGAGAAAATTTTTAGTTGCTGCTTTGAAAAGTAGAAAATATCCTGTTAAAAATTATCAAATATTTGAAATTCCTGATATTTTTAATGCTGAAAAATGGGTAAATCATGTGGTTTCCATTGTTGGAGAATTTGATACAGTTTTCTCAAATAGTGATTGGGTACGAATTTTATTTCAACGAAAAGACTTCAATATCGGTAAGAAAATAACCATTTTTAAGAAGAAATATAGTGGCACTAATATAAGAAAATTAATTTGTAAAAATGACAAAAACTGGAGAAATTTAGTACCAAAAGAAGTTATCAAAATAATCGAAGAACCTTCTATAGATGGAGTGAACCGAATCAGAAAATTATGTAAAGAGGAAGTTTTAAATTGAACGAAAATAAAATTATAAAGTTAGATGGTTCCATCGGAGAAGGCGGGGGCTCAATTATTCGGTTAAGTGCAAGTTTTTCTACATTATTTAATCAACCAATTCACATTTCCAATATACGTGCTAATCGATCAAAACCGGGTTTGCGTCAACAACATTTATTGGGGCTCAAGACTCTAGCAGAATTAACAAATAGCAATTTGAGTCAATGTGAAGTCGGCTCCAGCGAAATTACATTGATACCCGGAGGATCAATACAAAAATCAGAAATTGACGTTAACGTCAATACTGCTGCAAGTCTGGGATTGCTACTCCAACCAATTCAAATAGCTAGTCTAAGCATGAAGAAATCTCAAAGTCTAATAGTCAGACTTCATGGTGGCGGGACATTTGGGAAATGGGCACCAAGTTTGAATTATCTTAAAGATGTCACTTATAGCGTGTTTAAAAAAGCGGGACTCAATATAGATATTAATATTTATCGTCATGGTTTTTATCCAAAAGGAGGCGCGAAAGTTCACTGCTCAATATCTATAGGAAAAAATTCACTTAAACCGATTAATATGGTGAGTTTAGGTAATATTGAACAAATAAATGGAGAAATAATACTATCAAATCATTTTCAAAACAAAAATAACATTGGAGAAAGAATTAAAAACACGATCATTGGAGAAATAAAAAAATATCACCAAGACGTTAACGTTAACATAATTTGTAGATATGTATCGACCCTTAGTCAAGGATTAGGGCTCCATCTATGGGCAAATTCTAATACAAGTGCAATAATATCAACTGGAACTTTATTAGGAGAAAAAAGAATAACTTCTGAACAATTGGGTAAGCTAGCTGTAAAAGAATTGACAGAATATATAAAAAATGACATACCTGTTGATAAATATTTGAGTGATCAACTGATTCCCTTGATGGTTTACTTAAAAAGCTCCTCAATAATAAAGGTACTTGAGATCACAAGTCATACCCAGACAAATTTAGATTTAATCAAGAAGTTCTCTCAGAGAAATTATAAAATCAAAAAAGAACAAGGTGGGTATTATATTGAATTTGATTGATTTAAAGAAATTTTTATATTTAAGTACTATTATATGTTTATTAAATTATTAAATAGGTTATTAGATGTCAACTCAAAGTTACACTCGCTGTCCACGCTGTGGAAACGAAAATCGTAGTGGTAGTTATGCCTGTTCCTTTTGTGGCAAACGATTAAGAATAGAACGAATTGAAAATATCTCGATATTCAAGAGAATTGATTCTGAATGGATAACTCCAGCTCCATGGTACTTAAAAATTATATGGTTATTCATCAGACCAAATAGAGCTTTTTGGGATATCAATCATAAGAGAAACAAAGCACCTGGATATCTCATCATCGTATTTAATGCTTTAATTTATGGTCTGATGGGAATAGCATATTTATCACATTTTGTAATTTCAAACCCATTTCTATCATTTCTTTATAACCTAACCGTGTTTTCAGCATTTTTTATGATGGGTTTATTCTTTAACTTTATTTTTGGTAGAATTTTATTATGGTTCTTCATTAGAGGAGCAAATTCGGCTGTAGGGTTTTCTAAAATTTTAGAAACTCGATTTGGAGGTGAAACTCAGAAGGAAACATATCGTGAAGCAGAAATGAGTCCATTTAGCATATATAAAGGGGGCACTCTTCATCAACAAGAAGCTCATAAATATAAAATGATGTATTGTGCATTCACACCATTCTTGCTTATTAATCTAATCGAAACTTTCATAATTTTGGTAGGTTTTCCGACAAAAGCAATAACAATAACAGGATTTGATCCAACTGTTTTCACAGGCATGTTTAATTCTCCCACTTGGATTATTTTATACACAATAGATGCATTAACTATTGCTATTTGGATTCCAATATTAGTGACACTTGCGATAAGAGAATTATCAAATTCATCAACTTTTCGAGTATTATTTGCCTCCTTTGCCATTGGGTTACTAACGGCGATAATTGTTTTCTTCTTACGACCCTCATTCTTACCATAAATTTATTAACATCCATTCTTCATTTTATTTAATCAAACTCATTAATCTTATTGAAATGACAACTCAAAATGATTCTTCTTTAGAATCTGAAATCTTTGCAATCGTGGAGACAATTATCACTCTCCAATTGAAATATCAAAATGGTGATGTTTCCGATGCTTTTTACCAAAAAGCCATAAATAGTGCCTACAAAGAAATCTTAAAATTTCATTTTAAATTAAAAGAAAAAGATTTAATGCTCTCAGATGTCCTCGAGAATATGAATCTCAAGAATAAATACCAAAAAGCACTAGATATTCTAAGTCAAGGGATTGCCTCAAGTTCTTCTGGGGATATGTATACTTCCCCAAATACGCAAAAAGGATCTTCGATATTGGCGCTTCCAGGTATTACGTTAGAAATTACATCTGCATTTATCACTATTATGGATATTTTAAAATTAGGAAGTGTTCATGATACAAGTCTTTTACAAGATATCTTTAATGAATTAATTGAAAATCTTACCAAGTTTCCTGGATTGGAATATATTAAGATTAAAATATCCCACTTGAGAGGGGATTTATTAAAAGATAAAGAAAAAATATTGAGTGATGATATCTATCGAGAAGATGTCGGAAGGGAACTCTACTTGCTTTTCAAAGATTTTCAAGATAAACTAAATCTAAAATCTTGATATGAAATCAAAAAATTAATTAAGTTTTCCCTCTTTAAAATCATATCATCTTAAATTTTAAAATCTCAAAATCAATAAAAGGTTAGCCAATTGCCGAGACCCGCTTTAAGATCAAGAGCTCAAAAACGTAAAAAATTGAAAACTCCTGGTCATCAACAAGTTATTCATTATTGGAGAAGAAATCCCTCTAAAGCTCAATGTTCAATATGCAAGAAACCCCTTCAATCTATCCCACGATTACGACCAGCAAAAATGAAAAAGATACATAAAACAGCTCGATCGGTTAATAGATTAGAAAGTGGGCGATTCTGCGCCAAATGCCTGCAGAAACAGATCAAGCAATCAGTTTGGCAATCTCCCAATTTATAAAAATTTTGTTTGTTTAAATTTACTAAAATAAAGCTTAACATATTCTTAAAATATGATTATATCAATTTCAGGTCTCCACGGAACTGGAAAATCTACCGTAGGAAAACTAGTTGCAAAAGCATTAGGCTTAAATTATTACTCAACGGGTCAAGCATTTCGAGATCTGGCTAAGGAAATGGGAAAGAGCCTCCAAAATTTTACGCGTTACGTTGAGGACCATCCTGATATTGATAAAAAATTAGATGAAAAAATACTTAAAATCGCTGAAAAAGATAACATATTAATTGATAGCCAATTAAGTGGTCATATTCTGAGAAATGTTGCTGACTTCAAAATACATTTAACTTGTTCACTTGAAACAAGAGTTAGGAGAATAGCTGAGAGAGATCAAGCTTCCTATGAATTGAAAATGAAAGAAACGCAAATTCGGGAATTATCTGAGTTGGAGCGTTTCAAGAAGTTGTATGGCATTCATTTAGATGATCTTGAAGAAATCAGTCGTATCCACGATTTGGTGTTAAACACTGAAGGTCTTTCAATTGATGAAATTGTAGAATTAATCATTTCAAAATTGGGCAAATAAAAATTCTTTTTATGAAAAAAGCATAAAAAATATAATTTTAGAATTATTTCATAATTTACTTTTAGTAGTTTATTTTAACTGAGAAAAATCTAATTCTCAGTAATAATAGACGTTATTAGTAATTTGGTGACAAATTATGAGCGTGTATGATATTGGAAGAGTTTGTGTAAAAACAATGGGAAGAGAAGCGGGAAATTACTGCGTTATAGTTGATATCATAGATAAAAACTATGTTATCATTGACGGTTTAAAAGTACGAAGAAGACGAGCTAACTTCAATCATGTGGAACCTACTGCAGATATGGTGGAAATTAAAAAGGGAGCTGACCATAAAACCGTTGAAGCTGCTATTAAAAAAGCAAAATTAGACAAAAAAATGAAGGAAACGTTCTCAATCCCAATAAAATAAATAATCCGTATTTTTATGGATTCCATTTTTTTTTGCAACGGTAGCCTAGCCTGGTAAGACGCTGGATTGGAATTTTTGGATAATCCATCCAATTGATCATACATCCAGTGTGAGTGATCACTCGGGGGTTCGAATCCCTCCCGTTGCGTTTTGTTATACCCTCTAACTCATAGTAAATGCATCAATCATTCAATCAATTCATTATTTGAAATAAAGGTGATTAATTATAAAGCAAAATTTTTAAAATTTTGAATCAATATTTAAAATATAAAAAATATTAATGAGAATTATGAAGAAAATTATTGGAATTCCATCTAATGGGCCAAATTTAAGTGATAATATCTCCGAACATTTTGGTCATTGCAATTATTTTGTAGGAATTAATATCAATGAAGATAACTCCTTTGAAAAGTTATTTGATATTCAGAATGAGGGTCATAATGGATGCATGGAACCTGTTATGAAATTAAAAGATAATGAAGTCACTGATGTGATAGTAGGCGGTATCGGTGGTAGACCATATATGGGATTTTTACAATTAGGAATACCTATGAGTCAAGGTGTTCCTGGAAAAAGTATTGAAGAAAACGTTAAATTATATCTTGAAGGAAAATTGAAGGATCTGAAAGGTTCAAGCTGTTCTGATCACTAATCACTAATCCTATTTATAGATGGTTAAGAAATAGAAAATTTTAGTTTAAATATTGATCAAACATCGGGAAAATCTAATGCTTTTGTTTTAGTTCCTCCCATCATTTGACCCATTCCACCAGTTGCTTGGGATTGTAATCCTAAAAATCGTTGAACCATTGTATTAATTCCAAAACTACATAGAAAATACCAAGCAGTGAAATTGATCCAACCATTTGAAATTGAAATTGGTCTTGAAAACCCATATACTAATTCTGTCCACGGATAAGAGACATTAGTGTATGCAGCAAGCATTTGACCAATTAAAGGAACATCATTTGCATTCATTGGGGATAAAGCTACGGGATTATTTAGGAAAATGCCACGAACAACTGTGAAAATAACAATCATTGGAACGAATGTTATGCATGAAGGTTTTAATCTTTGCAGAGACATACGTTGCTTGGATTGCTTGAACATTTCATCCTTCCTTTCCCACCTTTTACGTAATTTTCTGTATTTTTCAGGATCAGTTTCAGCAAGTTCAATAATTTTTGCTTTTTCTTCATCATGACCCTTTTGCGCTACTTGTTTTCTTTGCATCTCATCTACGTCAGTAAGCCATTTAGAAAGTCCAGCAGTAATTAATGCAGTTAAAGTAGATAATAATAAGACAAATATCATCGAACCCGGCGGATAACTCATCCACTCTAAAAATGGGTTTGTATCTTGTAAAAGAGTAAGTATCATAATTAAGATAGAATAAGAGTAAGTACGTTTTAAATTTTTCAGATTCTAATCGTTTTTTTCTCTGAGATTAAAATATTAATTAATCTAATCCCAGCATCGAACGCATCCCTGGATACTGACTAGCAGCAACTTCCTTGCTGATAGATTCAGCGTATTGATGGATGATGCCTATAGCAATGAGGAGCCCGGTGCCTGATGTTAAAGCGCCCATTGTATCGGCGAAAAAGCTCAAAGTGGCTATGATAATACCGTTTAATATTATAAGCGTTGGAATATACCTTTTCAAAATTCGCTCGATAATTCGTTCTGAACTTCTAAAGCCTGGAACTTGCATTCCGGAATCAAGAATTTGCTGGGCGATATCTCGCGGTGCAAGGCCTGAAACTTCGACCCAAAGACGGCCGAGCAATACGCATAAGAAGATGAAAATGACGAGATATATCCCTGCTCTTTGAGGGGCATTTATAAGATCACCTATTCCTCGAGGAGGCGTGAGAAGCCATAAGATTCCTCCCGTTGGAACGAGATAGTTTCCTTGAGCTCCCGTCGATACGGGCGCAGAAAATGTACCAATTATATCTAGCCAAAATTTGAGTTCGGGAATGCTCCGTAAAGCAGAATCTGGTCCTGCTAATAGTTGGCCGAAGAATAGAAAATTGGCATAGAGGGCATTAACCAATATAACTGGAATATTAGAAACATATAATAGTTTCATGGGATATTTTCCTTTAAACCCTCTATGTCCACTATAAGCTAGCGGGATCTCAATGCGAGTAGATTCAAACCAAATGACAATAGTAAAAATAATTAATGTCGTGATCCCTCCAATAATAGAAGGCGCGTTATCTCGATATATGAGATCAACAGTATTAACAGAGGGGTCTGTAAATGATTGTATGAATGATATTAATATTCCACGAGGAGTACCTCCACCTAAAAAACTAAAGGTGTTCCAAAAGATCTGACCTGCAACACCAGCAGCTATGAATAATGAGACACCACTTCCTATACCCCATCCTTTTTGAAGGAGTTCATCTAATAGTAAGATCACAAGTCCTGCAAAAATCAACTGGAGGAAAATAATCGCTGCCCCATTGATTCCTAAAGTACCTAAATCACCAAAAGCTCCTCCAATAATGTAAGCAACACAATTAAAGACTGTTAATATCATGGCTAGGACTTTTTGAGAGCCACTAAACATTGCTCTATCGTATGGATCTCTCATGTCCACCTTAATAATTTTAGAACCCATTAATAATTGCATTATAAGACCAGCCGTTACAATAGGACCAATCCCCAATTCAGTAAGAGTTCCTCTGTGACTAGCGAGGATTACTCGAAGCCAATAATAATAGTCTGTTGTATTTGATATATTTACTCCATAAAGAGGGATATTTGATAAAACGATATAAATTACTAATACAACCGCAGTCCAGATGAATTTTTCTTTGAAAGCTACTTCCCTTTGTGGTTGTTTGATTTCAGGAAGAATTCGAACAAACGGGCTGAAGAATTTCAGGAATTTTCCAGTCATGATCAATCAGTTTTTGTATAATTATATTGCTACTAGTATAATATATATTTTTAGAAAAACTGAAATTAAAAAAAAACTTTGTTATTTACCACTTTTTGATTTTAAATTTATTGAATTGTTGGATGACTTACTTGCGATAAAATGCTAAAAAAAAAAATAAAAAAATACTTTTTGAATAATTCATGCAAAGAAATGCATTTCTAAGAAGAGAGAAATTTTATCATCTTTTATTTGTTTAAAACAAACTTCCTATCCCTGTAGGCTCTTCTTCTTCTTCCTCTTCTTCTTTCTTTTCTTCCTTAACTTCCACTGTAGCGGGTGCGGCACCACCAACATGAGCTGCCATTACAGGAGCTGCAGCAGCAGAACTAATAATATCATCAATATTTGCTTCTTTTAGCCCGGCGACGAGCTTAGTAATCTGAGAATTATCGATGTTTGCTCCAGCTGCTTTTAGTACTTTTTCAATAGCACTATCCGTGATAGTTTTACCTGCTTTATGTAGAAGCAAGGCTGCGTATATACTTTCCATTTTAAAAATCCTCTTATAAGTTTATTATATTTTAAATGTTAATCTACTATTTTTTCAAAAAAATTATTTTTATTAACCAAAAAGTCCTCCTATGCCAACTTCTTCATCTTCTTCCTCCTCTTTATCATCTTCAGGAGGCTTGGAAGAACTTCCACTCGTGGGAACCGGGATTCCTCCACCTAAAAGTAACGAGTTTAAGATATTTGCATTTGAAACTGCTTTTTGGATGTATTCATCTCTCATGTCTTCAATGTAAACGGGGGAATCAAATAAGATCCCAAGTGCTTCTCTATAAGCTTTTTGAATCATTGGTTTAACGGTCTCTTTATCTACAACACCAAGTTCGATTGCTAAATGTTGAGCCGTTAAATAGGCAGATGCTAAATCTTGCTTGAATCCTTCAAGATCCATGTAAATCACGTCAGCTGTGTAAATTTCTCCATCACTCCACGCATAATGAATTTTAATCAAGGATTCTATAGGATTTACACCCAACTTCTTTAAGACTGCAGCTTGTTTTACATTCACAAAATCTCCCGCTTTATGGGTCCTTGTAGGCTCACGTATCCAAATTGTATCATGTTGAATCTGGGTGGGTAATCGCAACGTCATGTTAAGTTCGCTAATGACTTGCCCAGTTGGTAGACCAGTATCTCCAGCAGGAACCCAAATATCAATAGGAGTTATATCATCTGGTTTCGCTGGAACCATCCATAAATTATCATTGAAGATTTTCTTTAATTCAAAAACATCAATGTCTGTAAAGCACAACGCTGATTGTCCGGGAAGGTTATCAACAAGATAATCCAAATTCTTCTTCGCTGATTCATTTTTGAACCGTTCAATTGCTCTAATTTGCAAATTTTTCTTTGACATTTTAATAATTGCTTTTCCACGTAATAATTTTCGAATGTCTTGAACTTGTTTGTCATTCAAGCTAGCAACTTTTAGCACCATCACATATTTGTATTTATTGAATAGTTCTATCAGATAATCAACTTCATCTAATTTCCATTGAGGGATATGCTTTTTTCCAATCATTTAATCACACCTTTACGCTTTTTAAGAATTGTTCATCAATTTTTACTGGGCGTCCCATCGTAGTTTTTAAATACATTGATTTGATATTATTATATTTATGGGGTAGTTGATCTGCTATATAATCCACAACAGTCTTAAGATTTTCCAATAGTTTCTCTTGTTCCATTGATTTCTTTCCGATTTTAACTTGAACTGTTGGTTGTTTCTTTAATTGAATTCGAATGACTTTTAAATAACGTTCGATCGTGATTTTAAGATCTTCAGGATTTGAGATGATTCCGTATCCACTTGGAAATGGTTTTGGCATTTTTCCTAACGGTCCTAAAAATCTAGCTAAATATCGTGCAACATTTGGCATCATTTTATCCTCAACAATGAAAAAATCATAATTTTTCACGAATCTTTTCTTTTGTTTCTTTTCTTCACTGTTCATTTTCACTAATCCATCACCATCAATTGTATCTAAACCTAAATTCTTCGCTTCCATTAGGATCTCATCAGAAGCAATAACACATACGTTTGGTTTATCTACAAGAAGAATATCATTAGGAAGAATAATTTCCTTATCAATTCTCTGTTTTGGGTCACTTAAGTTTATATCCTTGAGGTTCATTACAAAATCAATGGTTTCATCAAATTTTCGATTTTTTTCTTTAAAACCATCTTTTTTAAATGTTGAAAACTCAATAGCAGCACTAATTGATTTTTTCAATAATTTAT
>Ga0315534_1002164_pt1 | contig 13407 bp, 10 predicted proteins | sample SalMarSW160240MG_FD_203094 | JGI IMG/M metagenome (GOLD analysis project Ga0315534, IMG submission 203094) | Salt marsh sediment microbial communities from the Plum Island Ecosystem LTER, Massachusetts, United States - Salt Marsh Sediment SW1602-40 ... | reverse complement strand
GAACTTTCTGGAGCAATATTTCGAGCGGGAATGGGACGAATGGAAAGATCAAATCACCGGCGCTGAGTTGAAGCAAACGTTCAACAACCAGTCGTGGAGCATCGCCGCGGACGGCCGCCTGAACGATTTTTTCACGCAAACCGAATGGCTGCCGCGCGTCGATCATTACTGGCTCGGCCATCCGCTGTTCGGCGATCGTCTGACATGGTTTGAGCACACGCAGGCCGCCTACGCCCGCCTCCGCGCGGCGGTTCCGCCCACCGACCCCACGCAGAGTGCGATGTGGGAGCCGCTGCCGTGGCAAGCGCCGTTGGCCGGCGAGCGCATCATCACGCGACAGGAGATCGATTACCCGTTCCAGTTGGGACCCGTAAAAATTGTGCCGTACGCCCTGGGTGAACTGGCGCACTGGGGAGAACAGACCGACGGAGACGACTTGCAGCGTGCCTATTTCCAGGCTGGGACGAGGGCGTCTGTGCCGTTCTGGGCTGTGGACCCGCACGTCGAGAACCAGCTCTTGAACTTGCACGGACTGGCGCACAAGGTCGTTTATGACATGGAGTTCTCCTACGCGGACTCCAATCGCGATCTGGACGATCTTTCGCTGTACGATCCCATCAACGATGACAACATTGAGGCATTCGAGCGCAACTTCTTCTTCACGACATACGGCCTGACGAGCGGCGCCATGTGGCCGGCACGTTACGATCCGCGCTTCTACGCGGTGCGCGCGGGACTGCAACAGTGGGTCGCATCCCCGTCGGCCGAAATTGCGGAAGACCTGACGACGGTGCGCCTGGGCATGCGGCACCGATGGCAGACGAAGCGGGGCCGCCCCGGGCAGCGGAGGATTATCGATTGGATCACGCTCGATACCAACGCGGTCTGGTTTCCCGAGCCGGACCGGGACAATTTCGGTGCGGATTTCGGACTGGTCGACTACGATCTGAGGTGGCACGTGGGGGACCGCCTGACGCTGGTCAGCGACGGCGGGTTCGATTTCTTCGCGGATGGGCTGCGTACGGCGTCGGTGGGCGGCTTCATTTCCCGGCCGCCCCGCGGAAGCGCCTATCTGGGAATTCGTTCGTTCGCCGGTCCCTTCAGCAGTAATGTCATCAACGCCAGCTACAGTTACTGGATGAGCCCCAAATGGATTTCGACGCTGGGCTCGTCCGTGGCTCTGGGCAATGCCGGAAACATCGGTCAGACATTCTCGATTACACGCATCGGAGAATCGCTGCTCGTCACACTGGGATTCAACGTCGACAGCAGCAAGGACAACGTGGGAGTCAGCCTGCTGGTCGAACCCCGATTTCTGCCCCAGTCCAGCCTGGCCAACGCGCGCCACGTGCACGTCCCGCCGCCCGGGGCGTTGGGTCTGGAGTAACTGCACATGGGGTCATCCGAAACTGTGGCTGGCAGGTGGGCGACGAAATTCAAGCACGCATTCCGCGGCGTGCGTGCCGGAGTATGGGGGCAAAGCAGTTTCCTGGTTCATTTGCCCGTGGCCGTGGTGGTGGTCCTTTCCGCGGCATGGCTCCGATGCAGCCTCTGCGAATGGGGCCTGCTGTTGCTATGCATCACCTGCGTGGTGGCGTTCGAACTGTTCAATTCATCCGTGGAATGCCTGGCCCGGGCGATCTCCACGGAGCGGAACGCCGAACTGGCCGACGCGCTCGATATTGCCAGCGGCGCCGTGCTGATCGCTGCCCTGGGGGCATCTCTCGTGGGCCTGCTGATCCTCGGAAATCGCTTTATGCAGTGGGCTCAGGCCACGGGCTGAACCGGCACGCTGGTGTGCTCAACGGGAGGTGACGCTCTATTGACGGCTGCGCGGACAAGGAACCCCGGAACTGGCTCCCAACGGCCAGCTTGCCGGGCTCCCGTTGGTCGCCCCGGGGCCGGTAGCTGCGCCGTCTTGAATAGGTCAGGCAGCCACAGGGTAGAAGTGAACCGATCTCAAGTCAATGAAAGGACCGGCCGACCTCCAGCCGCATAACTGTACGATGAGGCGAATGACCAAAGCGTCGATCTTTTTCGTGACGGTGATCTACGATCGCACAACGGATTCACCTCTGGCGCAGTGCAAACACACGCGTGCCGTTGCTGGCATGTCCAGCAGCGGCTATCGTAAGACACGTCCGCGCTACATCTGGTGCTCTGTTACCTTGCGTGCAGCGCCTCGTGTTGTTCGTCGTCTTCCGGCCGATTGTCGAATCCCTTCTCGGCCGTGAGTTCAATGTGATCGACGAACTTGACGTTCGCACACTCATCGACCTCGCGCGTGTGGCACTGGGCCACTTCTGGAATCAAGAACCGCGTCGGGCCTCCATCCGCAGCCGGAAGCGGGCCGTCGCCCAGACGGTAAATCAGCAATGCCTTCTCACGCACGGCGTCGAGCGGAATGCTGGCGTGAAAGTCATCCGCCGAAGCGTGCAGGCCAAGATAGCGCGCTGAAGCGTTGGGCACGACCGCGTCCAACAGCCCCATCAGTCGGAGGGCAGTGCCGCGGCGTTGCGGATCGATGTGGTCGACGCGTGCGATCTGGTAGGCGGCATCAAGCGCCCTTAAATCATCGTAGGTGAAACGGCGCGGCTGTTGGACTTCGCCGTCAACCGTCAATAGGATTCCTTGGGGCATGGTTTCCCTCCGCCACTTCGTAGCTGACTTGTCTGCCGGCACTTTCGCGTCTGGTGCTCTATATTGATGATATAGAGAATCCTACTTTGTTGCGCATGGGTCCTGAACATGACTGTCTATCAGCATACGTCCGCCGTCCCGCATCGCGTAGCGGTCGTCGTTCTGGCGGCCGCCTGTGCCTCCGCGGCCCAGGCAGGGCAACCAGAATCGTTCCCGGCGGGACACGAATTCGTGGATCTGACACACCCCTTGGACGATCACACGATCTTCTGGCCGACAGAAAAGGGGTTTCGACTCGAACGGGGGCCGGCGGGAGTAACCCCTCAAGGGTACTACTATGCCGCGAACCGGTTTTTCATGGCGGAGCACGGCGGGACCCATATCGACGCACCGATCCACTTTCATCAGGACCGGCAAACCGTCGATCTGATTCCGCTGGACCGTCTGGTGGGGCCGGGAGTCGTCATCGATGTCACACGGCAATGCAACGAGGACCGGGATTACCTGGTCTCGGTAGACGACCTGCTGGCTTGGGAAAAACAGCAGCAGTCGAGCCTCGAGCGCACGATCGTGCTGCTGCGTACCGGATTCGGAAAACATTGGCCCGACCGGCAGGCTTATCTGGGCACACGTGCCACGGGGCGGGCGGCGATCGCTCAACTCCGCTTCCCCGGACTGGATCCGGCCGCGGCGGTGTGGCTTGCGCGCCGGCGTTCGGTGCGTGCCGTGGGGATTGACACGGCCAGCATCGATTATGGGCAGTCGACGCGCTTTGAGGCGCATGTCCGGCTGTGTGAGCACAATGTGCCCGCCCTGGAGAACGTGGCCCACCTCGATCGGCTTCCTCCGAGAGGATTCACGGTCGTGGCCTTGCCCATCAAGATCGCCGGCGGCACGGGGGGACCCTGCCGCATCGTGGCCATGGTGCCGCGCAACGCCTTGCCGGAAGGTGGGCCTTAACCCCGGCAGCTGGCCGCCAGGACCATGCGTGCCGTCGGGACGCGCGCCGTGCGAGTACCGCCGCCGGCATCGCCGCCACGCGCAGCCGGGCCCGGCAGAACCGGTGGTATGTTCGGCCAGGCGCGGCTCCGCGCTACATCATTCCCTGCCGGCGTAGTTCCTCAACGACACTTTGCGCGATGTGTGCGATCTGCTGGCGATCGACGGGCCCCGCCGGTCCCGTGTCGGGGCACCCTTCGATCGGCTGCTGAACGACACCGAAGTCGGCCAGCAGGCAATGCAGAACGTGGCGAAGCGCTTGCAGGTCGACTTTTTGCGAAGGACCGAGGGGCTGGCGGCTGCAGCCCAAGCGAAAGCCTCGCAATTCGATCGCGGCCCGAAATCCGGTCGGAAATTCCGCGGAATAGAGCATGGCATCGAACAGCTCCAGGAGCCGGAACTGGAGGTTTCTGGCTTCTTCCCATTTCCCGCCGCGTGTCTGTTCGTAGACCTTCCGTGTCAGTTCGGGCACAACGCCACTCGTGGCGTTTGTGCCGCCGTCGCATCCCATGAGAAGCATGGGCATGAGCACCGCTTCCCAGCCGGTAAGGAACACGAAGTCGGGCCGCACGGACCGGATTGCCGCCATCATCCGCATCATGAACGCCAGATCGCCGGAGGAATCCTTAATGCCGACGATCCGCTCCAGTTCGGCCAGCTTGCGGATGGTCGGCACGTCGATCGGTGAAGCGAACATGGGAATGTTGTAGAGCGTCACGTCGATCGGCGAGTGGACGGCGATTTCGCGAAAGTAAGCATATACGGATTCGGGCGACAATCGGAAATAGAAAGGGGATACGATGGCCACGGCCCGCGCTCCGTAGTCCGCGTACGCGTGGCAGGCATCCAGTGTCTCGCGGACATTGGCTTCGGCCGCCCCGGCCAGGACGGGCACGCGTCCGGCGGTCTGATCGCAGACGATTTCGACGATCCGTCGCCGCTCCTCGGGCGCAAACCGCGTGAACTCGCCGGTCGACCCGTTCGGATAAAGTCCGTGCACTCCCGCCGCGATCAGCCAGTCGATGTAACGACGTAGCTCCGGTTCGTTGATCTGGCCGCGGTCATCGAGCGGCACGACATGAGGACAGAAGATACCTTCGATGCGTTGGGTCATATCCAGGCGGCGTTGGGGATGAGCGACGACGGCAGTGAGCGGCACGTGTGGTGAATCAGCTGGCGCCGATTACACCCAAACTATAGGTTCTGGGAGCCGTACACACAATTTTTACCGGAACGACGCACCGCGGAGGTGCCACCTGCAAGTCCAACGTGCCTCTGCGTTTACTCCCTCCACGCCTGTCGCACCGTGCCTGTTTTGATCAACTCCCGCACCACCGTACAATGCAGGTCTCAGACAGGGTCTCAGACAGGGGCGGAGCACGATCGTCGAGCGAGCCTGCCCGCCAAACCGGTGAATGCCGAGAGGTTGATTCCCCGCCGTTGGACTCGCGCAGATCTTATCCCAGCGGACGAACCGCGCATCCGGAATCCTTTGCCATGATCCGCGACGAAAAGTTTGCCGTCCGAAAATCGCTCGGAACGTGGGCTCTCACCACACTGTACGCCGCGCAACTGGTTTTCCTAGCCGCCGTGGCGTGCCGAGCGCACGACGACTGGCCCCAGTACGCGCATGACCCCGGGCTGACGGGAAGAACATCGCTGCAAGGAGACATCGGCCAACCGCGGCACGCGTGGTCGATCGACCTCGCCGGTGAGCACATCGACCTGGAGATCGTGCCTGCGACAGGCACCCACTCGCTGTCGCTGCCCGCGGACGCCGCGGCCGGCGCGCAACCGACGGTGCCGGTGCCCGGACCGCGACTGCTGGACATCGACGGCTCCGGTCCGTTGCGGCCGGCAGCCGAAGGGATTGGGCGGCGATGGGCACGCGTCCTTCCCGACGTGAAAGGATACCAACGTATCTCGTGGGATCAGACGTGGACCACGGCCAAAATCTGTCATCTGGAATTGTTTGCCTACGACAACGGATGGGATTCGCCGCGCCGGGTCTGGCAGTCCGAGCCGGAGGATACCGTATTCATGCCGCTGTGCGTCGTCCACGATATCGACGGCGATGGACAGCAGGAAGTCTGCGTCGCGCTGCATTACCGAGTGATCATCTACGACGCGACTACCGGTCGCAAGGAAACGGAGTTGCGGTTCCATTCCAGTCGAAGCTATGGTTGGTTCGGGCTGGCCAATGTGGATGACGACGAGCACATGGAACTGGTTGTGCTGGCCGATTTCCAGAGCCACTGGGGCGTACTGGACTATCACCCTGAGCGACCCGAGCCGGAGCGGCTCTCGGTCAAGTGGCACCGGCCGGTCGAGCAACAGATAGAGAAGCGAGCCATGTGGCTGCAGGTCGGTCCGCGGCCGCTGGCGGATGTCACGGGCGACGGTATCCCGGAAATCGTGGTCAACCTGTTCGGGGATTCGCAACAGGCGCGGTGGCATACGATCGTGCTGGAAGCGGCGACGGGCCGCCGCATCGCCGCGCTGGCCGATCGATATTTTCACGGGCACGCCGACGTGGATGGCGACCATGTGGCGGAGCTGTTTTGCAGTGTGACGCAGGGTGCCCTCGTGCCCACATTCGGAGATATCGAAATCGTGGAGCTTCAGTCGGGCGAGCCCCGCGTCATGTGGTCGCGACCAGAATCCGCGTTCGGATTGGCCGATCTACCGCATTTCGAACCGACATGGTGCACCGGAGCCACGCAGGGAATGCAGCACGTGCTATTGAGTTGCTTCCGTCCGCGGCCCGTGTTCCTTGTGCTGTCTCGCGAGAAGGGATCGGCGAGCGACGGCAGCCGGGAACGACCGGACCGCCTCGTGCGCGTGGACGCCGTGCGGTACGACGCGTCGGGCGGAATTCGCACGCTGTGGCGCGTCGGCGGAGGGAACGGGCGCATCAAGACCCTGGCCCTGGCGGAACAAGGCGACGCGGCGTCGGCGCGGTTGCGATTGGAGATACCGGCGCGGGCCAGCCTGGCGCTGGAATCGCGAAATGCCCGGCCCGTGGTTCTGGCCCGCGCTCGGACGTTCGGCATGCTCCATGCGCCGATTGCCGCGCGCTTGGCACCTGATGGGCCCGTGGAGATTGTTGTTCAGGGGGGAGCGGAAAACGTGTTCTGCGTGCGCGCGCCGACGGAGTTCGAGTCTGCCGCCACGATTCGCTGGCAGCGACCCGGGCGCGGTATCGGTAACGGCTGCCGGCCCGGCACCGTCGTGGCCGCCGACCTGGACGGCAACGGCTCGCGTGAAATCATTGTGGCCGACGAAACGGAGGGGGGAGCCGCGATGCTCAAGGCGTTGTGCGCCGACGGACAACCGTACTGGAAGCATGTGTTTGCTGCGACTGCCGGCGGCGTTCCTCGTCATAACCTTAACGCACTGGTGTACTGGTGGCCGGGCCGCTTCCGATCGCCGGACCAGGTGGACCTGTTTGTCAACACGCGGCGAGGATTGATGCACTCGGGTGAAGGCCACTTGCTGAACGGAAAGAACGGGCAGATCGTCTGGTCGCAACACCGCGCGGCGGTGCCCGACGAATTCTCCTGGGGGTTTGCCGGCGGGCCGGTAGCCGCCGGCGATGTGCACGGGGATGCGGCGGACGAGATCGTCAATCTGTATCCGGTCTGTTTCTGGACGGCCGACGGCGCGACGGGCCGGATTCTGGTGGGACGCGATCTGGCGGCAAGAAAGGTTGTGCCCGCCTGGGCGGCCTATGGGCAGCCGATTCTGTACGACTTCCTCCAAAACGGCCGGACCCAGATTCTGCTGGACAGCGTCTACCAGCTCGCACTGCTCGACGATTCCGGCACGGCCGTCTGGCACGGCGCGGCCCGAGCCGCTTACAAAGGCGAGCCCTCCGAGGGCAACGAAACCACGGCGACGCGGCACGCCGTGATCGACCTGGACGGCGACGGCCGTCCCGAGATCGCATCGGCCGGCTACCGCGACGGGGTACGGGCCATCGATCCGGTGACCGGAGAAATCTTGTGGTCCCTGCCCGCGCCCTCCCCCTCGGAAACGAAGTGCATCGCGGCCGATATCAACGGGGACGGCGGAGAAGAAATCATCTATGTGGCGGGAGCGGATCTGGTAGCTGTGACCGGCGACCGCCGGGAGGGCCGCGTGCTGTGGTCCTGGAAAGGTCCCGCTGACCTCTCCCTGCCCGCCATCGCCGATGTCGACGGCGACGGCAAAGCAGAAATCATCCTCCAATCCAGCGACGGTCGCGTGCACTGCGTCGACGGCGGTTCGTGACGCCCCGCCTGCCGACCGCCCGTCGCCTGCCAACGGGTGACTGGTCCGCGGTGCATAATACGCTACGATTCAGACGCGGCACGGTCCGGGAAGCGACGCGGAACAGGCGTCCGTCAGGCGGGCTGCGGGGACGTTCAGACAGACTATTGTGAGATAGAGCGAATTGGGACGGGAGGAAAATGATGACCTGTCAACACCTGCGCCAACTGTACCGCTTTTGCAAGGAACAGGATCTCCGTTTGGAACTGGGAAGCTCGGATCTGATCCGCATCGTATGTCACGAGTGCGGCATACAGGATGTTTGCCCATCGATGCTGTCCGACGAATACGAGGCCAGGAACCCTGACGAGGATCGCGAAGGCGGCGACGATCGCGCCCCTGACGCTGCATCATGATGGCTTTTGGGTGGAGCCTTATCGTATTGTGTCGTCAGCGCGCGATCGTGTTGCTGGTTGGGTCCAGCGCTGTGGTCGGACTGATGGCTGCCACGCGCGACGCCGGGGGCGTCCCATCGGCCGATCCACGCCCCAACGTTGTGTTCATCTTGACCGACGATCTGCGATGGGACGCGCTGGGATGTACGGGCAACGCACTGCTTGCCACCCCAAACCTCGACCGCCTGGCGACGGAGGGACTGCGATTTACGAACATGTTTTGTACGACCTCGATTTGTGCCACCAGTCGAGCGACTTTTTTGACGGGGCAATGGGCACGCCGCCACGGCGTGCTGGATTTTCGCACACCGCTGCCGCCGGCGCGATTCGCGGAAACGTTTCCCGTGCTGCTGCGGAGCCACGGATACCGGATCGGTTTCGTGGGAAAGTGGGGGCTCGGTGGCGACTTGCCAGCCGACACGTATGACTTCTTTCGAGGTTTCTCTGGCCAGGGCCGCTATTTTCCCCAGAATGCTCGCGGCCAGTCCGCCGCGCACCTAACGCATCGGCTGGGCGACGACGCGCTGGAGTTCCTGGCGACATGTCGTCCTGAAGAGCCGTTCCTGTTGCAGCTCTCCACAAAAGCGGCGCACGTGCAGGATGGCGATCCCTGGCCCTTCCAGCCCGATCCGCGCTACCGTTCACTCTTGCGCGAGGTCACGGTTCCGCGGCCTGTGACGGCCGCGGCCGCGGATTTTCGCGCGTTGCCCGAATTCCTGCGGCAATCAGAAGCGCGGCGGAGATGGTCGACGCGCTTTTCCTCGGCGTCGCTGTACCAGAAATCCGTCAAGGATTACTACCGGCTCGCGGCTGGCATCGACGACGTCGTGGGGCGATTGGTCGAGCGGCTGGAACAGATCGGCGTGGCGAACAACACCGTGATCATTTTTTCCTCCGACAACGGCTTTTACCTGGGCGAACATGGACTGGCCGGCAAGTGGTTCATGCACGAGGAATCCATCCGATTGCCGCTGATTGTGTATGATCCCCGCCGGCCGGACCACCAGCGTGGCTCGACCGTGTCGAAAATGGCGCTCAGCGTCGACGTGGCCCCGACCGTGCTGGATATGTGTGGAATCGAAATTCCCGGAGAGGTTCAAGGTCGGAGTCTGGTACCGTTGATGCGCGGCAAGGAGCCGCCGTGGCGCGAGGATTTCTTCTACGAGCATCGGTTCGTCCATCCGCGAATACCGATGACCGAGGGGGTACGGACAGCGCGATGGAAGTACACGCGCTACGTGTCGGTCGAACCGGTCTATGAAGAACTGTTTGATCTGGTGGCCGATCCCCACGAGCAGCGAAACCTTGCCGGCCGGTGGGACGTGTCGGCACAGCTCCAGACCCTGCGCGACCGATGCGACCACCTGGCAGCCGCATTGAAATAACGGAATCGCGCCGTGCTCCGATACGGAGCCGTAACTACGGGGGAAGCGTTTCCGGCAGCGACGCCACGAAGTCGCGGATCGCGTCCCGGACCCGGCGGTACGACTGCAACGCTTCCTCCTCGCTGGCTGCGTCGCGAGCCAGGCGAGGCGGGTCGTCGAACGGCACATGTATCACCGGGATGTCGCCCGGCAACGCGGGACACGACTCCGCGGCACGATCGCAAACCGTAATCACGTAGTCCCACGGGATGCCGCGCAGTTCGCCAACGTGTTTGGATGTGTGAAGCGAGATGTCCACACCGGCTTCGGCCATCACGGCAACAGCACGTGGATTTAGCCCGTGCGATTCCACACCGGCGGAGTAAGGCTCGAGAACGCCCGCCTTCAAGTGACGCGCCCATCCTTCCGCCATTTGGCTGCGGCACGAATTGCCGGTGCACAGAAACAGCACTTTCAACATGGCCACACGCTCCGATGATCGGCGAGGTCCGGATGTCGGGCCGGCGTCGACATCCAGCCGCCTCCCATGGACGGCGTCCGCGCCGCTCTGGTCACTGCCGCTACTCCGCTGCCAGGACCGCCGGACGCATCTCCCGCGCTTCTTCAATTCTCTGATGGATAAGGTATCCCGGTTGCGAAAACGCATCCAGTCGGCAGTAATATTTCTTTCCCGCGCAGGTCTTGATGCTGAGCGATGCCCCCACGTTGCCCGCGTTGCGGGAAAGCGAACCAAACTTTTTTTCCTGCACTACGGTCAGCTTGGCAATCTCCTGCCAGGATAGGTCCACCGCGAGCGTACCGAATCCGTTGGGTACTCGCAGCGAGACGCCACCTTCACCGGCGCGGAGATAGTAGCTTCCCCAGAGGGCGCCGGCGATACAGGAAACGGCTGCGGCTCCGCACAAACCAGCCAACACCGCGGCAGTGGCCACACCGATGGACGTAACCCGCGGGTGCGTCCGCCACACGTCTTGCATGTCCTGGTGGGCATCGGCGAACCACTGGGGAGGTTCTTGCACGAGCCATTGCGGGTTCCACACATACAGCGCGGAACCCCCGATCAGCGCGGCGAAAACAATCGCGGTGGCGCCCGTCATCAGGGTTTTGCCGCGACTAAAAGTGGCCACGTCGAAGACGGGGCCCACGTCGGAGGTGAAAGCATATTCGGGATTCATCGTGGTCATGGCGTTTCCCGGGGATGAGGACCGTGAACAGGAAGCCGTCGAAGGGCGATAAAACCGCCGTACAACCGTAGCTCACGAACACCGGCGCCGGACGCGATCGTCCGCCGGTATACTCTCAGTGAGACGCCTGGTTGCAAATTCGCCGAGCGCGAGGAATGACTTCCTCGACGGACGGCCATCCGCTCTTATCGCCAATCCAGTGACCGTTCCAGGGATACGTTCGCGTGGCGTCATGCCCGAAAATGCCGAGGACCGCGCACCCGCTTGCCGCCGCTAGATGCATGGGACCACTGTCGTTGGCGATCGTCAATTCCGCTTGGGACAGGATGGCCAGGTAAGTGCCGAGACCGACGCCGTCAAGCAGCGTCGCCGCGGGCAGCGTGTCGCGCACCCGCTTCACCTCGCCGGGCCCCGGGCACACGACGATCTCACAACCTTCGTTGTGGAGCCGTTGGCCAAGCTGCTGCCAGTGCGGCCAGACTTTGGTGCGCCCTTTAATCGTGCCCGTCGCGCCGGGCGCCAGCACCCAGTAGCCATGATCGGAGGCCCGCGCGCGCCGCAACGCGGCAGCGGCTTGTTGCCGGTCACGATCCGTGACCGGGATTTGGATGCGACGGGGAAGCGAGGTTGGCCAGTCCGCACGGGGGCGCCATCGCACTTGGACGGCAGAACCCAGTCGCCAGAATGCTTCCACTTCGTGACGCCGACGTCCGCGGGCCACACGGACGCGGAGCAGCGGCCAGCGTGCATTGCCCGTGTAACCGGCCGGTTGGATCCTGGCCAGGCGCATCGCGAGCGCCGTCGAGAAGCTGTTGGGAAACAGCAAGCCGTGCACGCAGCGGCTGGCACGCAGACAGCGGGCGTCCGCTCGAATGCCGCCCGGGAGACTCGACGTCCGCCAAGGACAGGCAGCCAGCAGATCTTTCGCCCAGGTCCGACCGAAGCATTGCAGTTCGAACCCTGCCCGGTGCAGCGCGTCCAGGGTCGGCACGGACATGACGACGTCGCCGATCCAGTTCGGCAGGCGTACAGCCAGGGGCAGGGACCCAACCATGGCGGTATTCTTGGCGGCGATCTGTTTCGACCACTTCTGGTACGAAAGCGACGAATGAGACTTTGTATTCAACGCGCGGACATCCACTGCCGTCCGGAGCCGGTTGTCCGGCAACCGTCAATTTCCTTCCCGCGCCGCCTGCGGCCGACGCAAGGCCCGTCCCGCTCGCACAGGACGGAGCTCTCCATCGGCAACCGCTGCCGTTCCATTAACAAGAACCCAACGCACGCCCACCGGCATGCGAAATGGTTCTTGAAACGTGGCTCGATCACCGTATTCGTCCGGATCAAACACGACGACATCAGCCGCGTAATCTTTGCGCAAATACCCACGATCGGCAAGGCCGAGAATATCGGCGGGCAGCCCTGTCGCGCTGCGAACGGCGGCGGCCAGCGACAGCACGTTCTGACGGATCGCGTAGTAGCCGATTTTTCGAGGAAACGTTCCGTAGCTTCGCGGATGCGGTCGCGTGCCGTCGTCGATTCTGCTGCTCCCATCCGAGGCAGTCGCCACCCACGGAAGCGTCATCACAAAACGGACGTCGCCTTCGTCCATGCTGAAGTTGATGCCTTGGGCTCCCCCGCTGCGCAGCAGTTCCATGGCGATGTCCACCGCGGGTCGATCTTCTTGGGCTGCCACGTCCCGAATCGTCTTCCCGACCCAGTCGGGACGTGACTCGAAGCCGGCGATCATCAACCGGCCGCGTGCGTCCAGCGCGTCGGAGACGATCGGGCGGAGGCGGGCCGCCTGCGCTGGATTGTTCAAGCGGGCGATCACCGCGGTTTCGCCACCCTCGCGCTCGTCGTCCGGAAGCAGCATGGCCCTGATCGACGTCGACGATGCGTTGTAGGGATACTGGTCGGCCGTCACCAGCAGACCGGCCGCGCGGGCCTGATCGATGATTCGGGCGGCGGCCCGCACCTTGCCCCAGTTGCGGCGTTTGCTGGCCTTGAAGTGGGAAATATGAACACGGACCCGGCCGCGCCGTCCGATGTCGATGGCCTCCTGGACCGACTCGACAAGCCGGTCGCCCTCGTCGCGGATGTGGCTGGCATACAATCCTCCGCACTTGCCCACGACCGTGGCAATCGCGGCCAACTCGTCCGTGCTGGCGTAGCAGCCCGGCACGTACTGCAGGCCCGTGGACATGCCCCATGCGCCCTGGCGCATGCCCGCGTTCGCCAGTGCGCACATTCTCCGTACCTCGTCCGCGTCCGCCGGCCGACGGCCCTTGCCCATCACGCGGTCCCGCAGCGTTCCATGCGGAATGAGGTGGGCGATGTTGACGCCCGAGCCGTACTGGTCGAGCTTATCGTAGTATTCGCCCACCTGCAGATGCCCGCCGCCGCAGTTTCCGGTAACAAGCAGCGTGCATCCCTGCATCAGGTAGCACGATGCCAGGCGTGTGGCCGGAGCCAGGATCGATTCGTCGCTGTGGT
>Ga0315534_1002163_pt1 | contig 13409 bp, 10 predicted proteins | sample SalMarSW160240MG_FD_203094 | JGI IMG/M metagenome (GOLD analysis project Ga0315534, IMG submission 203094) | Salt marsh sediment microbial communities from the Plum Island Ecosystem LTER, Massachusetts, United States - Salt Marsh Sediment SW1602-40 ... | reverse complement strand
ATCCGGCGAAATGATTGCCATCGCTCGCGAGAGAGCCGCGGCTGCAGGATGCGCCAATGTGACCTTCGAGAAAGGCACGCTCGACACCATTGGATACGAGGACAACGCGTTCGATGTCGTGCTCGGCTACAACGCGCTGCATGTGCTTCGGAAAGTGCCGGCCGCGCTGGTTCAAATCAGGCGGCTGCTCAGGCCCAACGGGGTGTTCATCTCAAAGACGCCGTGCATCGGTGACGCCTCGCTTTTTCTTCGCGTGGCGGTGCCTCTTCTGCAGCTGATCGGAAAGGCGCCCTACTTAACGGTGCTGACTGGCGACACGTTAAGGCGCGAGATTTCGGACGCTGGCTTCACACTGGTTGAGGAAGGAAACCACGATACAAAGGGGAGCTACAACCGCCACTTCCTTGTGGCGCGCGCTTCATGACAAGGTTCTGTTCCTTAGAGCATTTTCCGGCGAAGTGGGACCCGGTTCGCCGCAGAAAATGCGACCACTAAAAGAAAACTAGAGCGAATTCCGATTCGATTGGAACGGAATTCGCTTTAGCGGACTTACGCGACGCTCGGGTGGCGCTTCTAATTATTTTTCCGCAATAGCAGCCCCTTGCAATTTGCCGAAAGCCGACAACCGAGCAACAACGCAATGTGCCCTCGCTACGCCCCCGGCGGTGCGCTCCGTCAAGACTCACGCGTTGGCCGCGATCGCATCGCAGGTGTTCAGCGCCAGGGCTAGCGCCGTCAGGGTCGGATTCACCGCCACCGGCGCCGGGATCATGCCGAGGGTAGATAGGTAGAGGTTTTCGAAGCCGTGGACTTTGCCGAGGCGGTCCGTCACGCCGGGCCACCACTGACAATCCATGCGGCAGGTACCCACGAGGTGTCCCATTCCATGCGGCAGCCAAGTCGGCTCGCATCCGCGCCTCCACGGCCCGAGATATCCCGCTAGCCGCCGCACATCCGCTTCCATTGCACGCATGCGCTCTCGATCACGCTCGGAAAATGCGAATTGAAACGCAGCGCGATCGCCTTCATCCATCATCAAAGCGTTCTCCTCGCGAAACTCCACGGGCAGGAATGCCTGGAACTCCAATAGGCGGTGGGGATTGTCGACGCCTTCGACGGCTGGTAGCGGACAGGTGTCGCGCAAGACCTGCATATGCCACCATGTCGCCCTGGTTGGTGGAATCCAAAGACGCGGCGCGATGTCCTTCTCGCCGGCGGGAGGACATGTGCCGGTATCCAAAACGATCTGGCCAAACAGCAGCGCATGAAACGAAATCCCCTGTCCGAGGGCGCTCGGCCGGATGCCCGAGCGATGCAGGAGGCGCGCCGTTCCGACGGCGCCGCCCGCGAGCAGCACGATCGGCGCTTCCAGGCCGACGTGATCATTGGGGCTCGCTAGTTCGATGCCGCTCACCCGGCCGTCCCGGCAACGCAGGCGTGTCACCCGCACGCCAGGCCGCACCGCAATGCGCTCACGCGCGGCTGGCGCTGCTGCTTCAAGGATATCCCATGGTCCGATGAAATGGATCTCGCCTTCTCGCAGCACCGCCCCGGAGAGTGGTAATCCCAGGATGACACGCTCCTCGGGGGCCAGCAGGTCCTGCAAGCGGTCCCGTATCGCGCTGCCGGTCCGCGAAGCAGCGGTCGGGTTTGGCACGACTTGAAGGATATCCTCCGCCGCACCGTACGCTGGCTCCCACTGATCGGCGGTCATCGCGTCCCAGCGCTCGAACGCCGCCGCCCGCGGGCAGTTGTTGGTCCAGAGAATACCCTGCCCCCCGACCAGCGATGAATCGGCGGCGCCCGGCAAATCGCCGGCGATCGGTGAGAAGTATCGGTCGATCGCCGCGAAGAAGCTGTCCGGGTCCTGCCGAAAGCGCGCCTGGTTGCGGAAATGTGATCCGGGCGGCTCGGTGATCGCCGGTCCCGCTTCGACGACCGTAACTTTCAGGCCGCTTTCGGCCAAGCGTCGCGCCGCTGCGATCCCCAAGGGGCCTGACCCGACAATCAGAACATCGGAATCTTGTCTCACGTCAGAATCCTCGCATTGCTCGGCAGAATATCCGCGCTAAGCGCGCCGCGAAAGCTCAAGCATCGCTTTCGGGGGCAATTTCCGACCTCGGCGCAGCTCTCGGCTGCGTGGTTCCAAGAACTACATAAACGCTCCAGGCGGCGCGAGTTGAACGCTGCGGCAAAATCCGGCGCCAGCTGAAGCGATGGCGACCCCAATTCGCCGAAAGCCGGCAACCGACCGACGACGCGAATTGCCAGAAACAGACACCGACAGTTGAGGCGGCCTGATCCTCAAGGGTCTCGCCGCGCTTAGTTAGTCTTTGAAACGACCGATGGCTACCCTGGCAAGAACGGGCTCCAATCGAGTGCTGCTGGATCGAATGTCAAGAGCTCGACCTTGATATCGGCGGGCAGCGCGGCGCGAAGCTTTTCAGCGGAACGATCAAGCGCCGCACGTTCTGGACCCATACAGGCAATAAGTAGTACGTCTGGCCGAATTCGTTCAGCTGCGACGAGAAGCTGACTAATCTCCCCTTCGCCGAGGCCCTTTGAACTCTTGGCCTCAACGAGATAGGTCAATCCGTCAACAACTGCCACGGCATCTACTTCCCCAAACCAGGGATCGGCGACGCTTTCGGGATAGGAAAGCCAAAGCTTCAGCGAAGGCACAAAGTAAAAGGAGGCCCGTGATTGTCCCGAGAGTTGCCATAGCGCCCAAATGACAGCCTCGCTCCCTTGGTCGCGATAGGCTTCAAGAACAAAGGGATTGATGCGGAACTGCCAGCTCCCGGCGACCGGCGCCGGCTCATCGCGCCCACAAATCGAACAGATAAGCGTACGACTGAGATCGTCGATGCCAATCCAGTTGCGATTATAGCAAGACCGGCAGCGCCACTCGCGTCCTTGAAAGAGGACTTCGCGCTGACAGAGGTACTGCACTGACCGATTAAGATATCGAACGTCGCGAACCGTTTCGTCAGTATCAATCTTTCCGGTGCTCGGATGGGCCGTGAGGTAGCATTTTACTAGCCGCAGCCACCTTTTGACCAGTTGCCCATACCAAATATATCGGGTTTCTCTCGCGACCATCCGTCCAGCGCGAAGTGCCTCCTGAGCTAGCCGGCGAAGCTGGTCCTCATTGTCGAAGCGCAGCGAGCCGTCGCTTTGCCCCATGCGCCTGCGCAGGACCTCTAAGAATTGATTTTCCTTCTTCTCATCGGTGTTCGACGCAACGGCGCCAAGATAATGCAGCACATCTCGCCAATACGCGTTCATCAGCACGGAGAATGCGTCAGGTACACTCTCGAATAGCTGCATTACGCCGCGTAGGTAACGCCCTTTGTCTGAATGCTCGGCTGCTGCAAAACGTAGGCGCCCATTAGGAGCATGGTCACGGTCGCGATCAAACGGTATCCATTCCCGGTCATTACAAATTCCAATTTGGAGGGCGTCAAAATCATCCGGTGTCGTGATCGAAGCGCGGGTAGCATCAACATCCAAGGCGACACCGATTAAGCCTGACCGCACGATCCGGATTTGGTTGGTATTGACCCAAGGGAAGCGCGCACCTTCTCGCTCATATTGAAAGGCGCGTTCGAGGCGCAGCCGGCGCGGCAAGCGCCAAGCGTGACGTTGATTGACGTAGCGGCAGTGATCGACTTCGCGATCGATCGAAAAATCCAGCATCCAGCACCCTTCGCGAAGTCCCGCGGGCGGTAGCGATTCTTTCATATGCCAAGGGTAGACCAGCGGTACAGGCGCACGTCGTCCATGGAATTCAGCGCTACCACGCCCCTCGGGATCAAACATCGCTCCACCAAATCTGTACCGGGCGATCATCCTATCTCGAATACATGGCACGATTGCCGCGTGATCCAAAGGAGGCCTTACGGCAACGCCCAGCCATTCCCTTGCTTGTCGTAGTCGCTCGCCGATTTCATCCAACGCTTCACGATCGAGCGAGCATGATAGAAGGCTCATATGCTCGTTTTGACCGCCGTGGCTCCGCGCTCCCCGGCAGCGAATGATCCGCTTGATGCGCTCAAGAAATGCATCATCTCCAGCCTTGGCCACTGACACGCGCAATGTGGCGATCTCTGAAAATAAATGTCGTTCGAAGAGAAGGGGCATATTCCAAAACAACAGCCTGTCTGAGGGCGTGTCGCCGACGATGATGCAGGTGCCGCCCAGATAGGCATTCTGATTAAGATCAAGAAAAGGCGCGAAGAGGTCAGAGAGCTGTGCCAGCGTCATTGGTCCATCTGGTGCAGCGAGAGCTTCCAGAACTTCGTCTTCGCTGGTCACATGCGTTGCACCTCGGTCTTTGCCAAAGCCTCGATTCGCTAATGCCTCCTCCGTGATAAGGGTGAATGCAGAATAGAGATCAGGGTGCGCTGATCCGATCATGCCGTTAGCGAAGCTTGACGACAGGAAGCCAAAGTTTTCGCGGACGAACGGGCTCTCCGACCGGTCCCAGTACTTCGTCAACAGCTTCAATTTCCGCGGCGGTTCGTGAAACCCCCAAGGTCGGCTGAGAAAGGCAGGTAATATCGAAAGACTGGAAAGACCTGTAAGCGGCAATTCGATCTTGAAGCTGCGCTCCTCCGACGGACCGCGGCGCCAATCCTTATGCCGTATAAGATGCGCGGGCGCGTAGCGTTCGTGCAAGATTGCGACGGCGGTATCGCTGAGTGCAACAAAACTGTAGATGACATCTGGATCGATATAGAACAGCCATTCCGAATAACGCTCATCGATCCCATCAGCAGTCGTCGGCACAATAATGGTGCGTCGCCCACCCCACCGGCTATAGGACTCGGCGAAAATGGCATCGAGCAACGCGTCAGGACAGTCAGATAGGTCAACAAGATACGCCACCCGCACCGGGCGGGCGGTCGCGCTTACAATTTGCTGTTCTGGCTTGGCCCACATAATGCCTTATATCATTTTTGGGGACTCGCATTTCGTGCCGCCGATAAGACTGGATATCTTTGCGCACAAATTTATTCAGCTTCGAGGATGAGGTTTAGCATTTAGCAATTGAACTAGGAAAGTTCCTACTCCGGCTCTGCTCAAAATTTCATGGCCAAATCTTGTAAGCGTTCCGACCGTTAGCCGAGCCCAGACAATAAGGACGTACTTAGTTTTTCCGGCCGCAAAAGAAGGTAGATCTGCGCCTCAATTGAAATCGGGATTGCCGCCCCAGCGCTGTTGCCACAAGCGTTCGCCGATCCGGCAGGAGATGCGCGGCGCTTCGGTGGAGGCCTGTGCGACGCGGGCAAGCGGCGAACGGCCCGCCACTTCGAGGACGAGCTTGGTGCGGGTCGCCTCCTTGAACTGCGCGCGATCATGGATCGGGATGACGAAGGCCGACGGCCCGCCGATCACGCAATCCTCGTAATAGACGTCGAGATTCTCGATATCCATGCTGGCGGACGACGGCCGCTTGAGCATGATCGGCAGCCCGTTGATGGTGACGCCGCCGGCGAGCACACCGTCCCGCGCCATCGTCACCGGCGTCCCATGATTGTTGGCGCCGTCGCCCGACACGTCGATGACGCGTCGCAGGCCGCGTTGGCCGCTCTGCGCGAACAACGGCGCCGCGAATTGCAGCACGCCGGAAATCGAGGTCCGGTAGGCGCGGCGGTACGGCGCGTTGACGATTTCGCGCGCGAAACTCTCGGCGCTCTCGCGGTCCTCGATCACCCGCCACGGCACGACGATCTTCTGTTCGGCTGCGCCGGCCCACTCGACATAGGTCGCAACGATTTTGCCATGCAGGCCTTGTCTCACCGCATTGACAAACTCGGGCGAAGTCAGCGCCGTGGCATAGCCCTCGCGCTGCAAGGCTTGCTCGTCGGTATCCATCGAATAGGAAATGTCGACCGCAAGCACGAGCTCGACATCGACGGTGGTGTCGGCCGCGGCGGCCGGAATCTCGGCGCGCCGCAGCGCCGGCGCAGCGAGGCCAGCCACGGCGCTGGCCGCGAGCGCGGCCAACCCCGCTAAAACCACCATTCGTAGGTCGTATCGCATGCCGCTAGACGCCACCACCGCGCGCACCGCCTCAGTGCGGCGATGGTCGCACAGGCAAAATGGCGGACAAAAGGCGCAGACATCACGATTGCGGAACCGGCGCGGCCGCGGTCGCGCCGACGAAACCTCATCCGCCGATCAGTTCGGTCTCCACGATCTCGATGCCGAAGCCGGCAAGCCCGACATAACGGTGCTCGCCCGACGTCAGGAGCTTGATCGACGAGATGCCGAGATCTTTCAGAATCTGCGCGCCCAGTCCGATCTCGCGCCATTGATGCGATCGCAGCGCCGCCGACGCCGGCTCGCCGTTCTGCGGCAGTTCCGACACCGGCACGCCGACCGTTCCATCGCGCAGGAACACAAGCACGCCGCGCCCTTCGTCCTTGAACCGGCGCAGGGACTCGTGCACCATCTGAGCGCCGCCAAAAATGTCGCGCAACATATTGGCGCGGTGCAGCCGCGTCAGCATGTTCTTCCCATCGCCGACGCGGCCGTAAACAAGCGCCATGTGATGGACCGCGTCGAACGGCGTGACGTAGGCGTAGCCGCGCAGCGCGCCGATCTCGGTCGTTACCGTGAAATCGCTGATGCGCTCGACAAGCTTCTCCCGCGCCTGGCGATAGGCGATGAGGTCGGCGATCGAGATGCGCTTGAGCCCGTGCTTTTCGGCGAAGGCCGCCACCTCGGGCCCACGCATCACGCTACCATTGTCGTTCATCAGCTCGGCGAGCACGCCGACCGGCGGCAGGCCTGCGAGCCGGCACATGTCGATGCAGCCTTCGGTATGGCCGGAGCGCATGAGCACGCCGCCTTCGCGGGCAACCAGCGGGAAAACATGACCGGGACGCACAAAGTCCGATGCGGCGCTGTTGTGATTGGCGAGCGCGCGCACCGTGTTCGTGCGTTCCTCCGCCGAGATGCCGGTGGTGAGACCGTGCCGCACGTCGACTGACACGGTGAACGCCGTGCCCAGCGGCGCATCGTTCAGCGCCACCATCGGATCGAGATGCAGCTGCTTTGCCCGCTCCACCGACAGGGGCGCGCACACAATTCCCGAGGTATTGCGGATGATGAAGGCCATCTTCTCGGGCGTGCACAAGGACGCCGCAACGAACAGATCGCCCTCGTCTTCGCGATCGTCATCGTCGGTGACGATCACCAACTCGCCGCGGGCGAAAGCGGCGATGGCGGCCTCGACGGAATCGTGGGAATCGGGAGCGTTCATTCCGTTGCTTCGATGCGCCTTTGCGGCGTCTGTTCCTTTTGATCATACTCGGACGCGAAGGGCCAGGACAGCGTGTCGCCGACTTGGCCACGCTGGCGCAGAAAGTGGTCGGCAATCACGCAAGCGACCATCGCCTCCCCGACCGGCACGGCGCGGATGCCGACGCAGGGGTCGTGCCGGCCTTTGGTGACGATCTCGGTCTCGGCGCCGTAACGATCGACTGTCGCGCGCGGCGTCAGAATCGAGGATGTCGGCTTGACCACGAAACGGCAAACGATCGGCTGACCAGTCGAGATACCGCCCAGCACGCCGCCGGCGTTGTTGGAAAGAAAGAGCGGCTTGCCATCGTTGCCTCGGCGCATCTCGTCGGCATTCTCTTCCCCGGACAACTCGGCCGCGGCGAAGCCAGCGCCGATCTCGACGCCTTTGACCGCATTGATGCCCATCAACGCCGTCGCGAGGTCGCCGTCGAGCTTGCCGTAGACCGGAGCGCCGAGACCGGGAGGCACGCCCTCGGCGACAACCTCGACCACCGCCCCGATTGACGAGCCTTTCTTACGCACCTCGTCGAGGAAATCGGCAAAGACCGCCGCCATCTTTTGATCCGGGCAAAAGAATGCGTTGCGCTCGACCTCGGCCCAATCCCAGCGGTCGCGATCGATCCGGTGACGTCCCATCTGAATGAGGGCCCCGCGAACGGACATGCCCGGCACCACCTTGCGCGCAATCGCGCCGGCGGCGACACGCGCTGCGGTCTCGCGCGCGGAGGCGCGCCCGCCGCCGCGATAGTCACGCAGGCCGTATTTGATGTCGTAGGTGAAATCGGCATGCCCTGGGCGATACTTGTCCTTGATCTCCGCATAGCCCTTCGAGCGCTCGTCGACATTGTCGATCAAGAGCGCAATGGGCGTACCCGTGGTGACTTCCTCCCCGCCCGCGTCGGCAAACACGCCGGAGAGAATGCGCACCTTGTCAGGCTCCTGCCGCTGCGTCGTGAAACGCGATTGGCCTGGCCGGCGGCGGTCCAGCTCGCGCTGGATGTCGGCTGCGTGCAGCGGAATGCGCGGCGGGCACCCGTCAACGACGCAACCGATCGCCGGCCCATGGCTTTCGCCGAAGGTCGTCACGCGAAAGCTGTGGCCGAACGTGTTGTAGGACATACGTCTTGCTCTTGATCGTGGCTTCGTACTCTGAGCCGACCGGGTGGTCAAACGGGATCGCCTCGTGCGGCTGGCAGCGCCGCCGATGGAACGGACGGCGCCGGCGCAAGCCGCTTAGAAGCGGGTTTGCGCATCGCTTTTTGAATCACCATTCATCGGCGTGAACCTTTCTTCAGGTCAACCTGAACATCTGTTAAGATACCGAAAAATAAGCACTTTTTGCAATATTTCGATTGCGGTGCGGGCTCCGATCGGGTATAGGTTTGGGCGTCGGTGAGGGACGGTTTTCACCCCCCGGGGCCGAGCACAATGGAGGATGAGACGATGGCGAAGAAGGCCAAGAAGAAGAAATAACTTTTTCTGCGCAACGCAGATCAATTGCGCGACAACGCCTGCGTTAAGCGGCGGAAGCGCGAAAGGATAGAGAAAGGGCCGACGATTGTCGGCCCTTTTTCCTTTATGCGGCATGACTCTCCCGACGGATCTCGGTCGGTTTCACGGCGATAGCCGCGGCGGGCAAGCCTCGCGCCAAGGGACAGTGGCTTAGAGCATTTTCCGGCGAAGTGGGAACCGGTTCGCCGCAGAAAATGCGATCACCGAAAGAAAACTAGCGCGAATAACGATTCGATTGGAACGGAATTCGCTAGTCGCGAACCACCGCAATGTCCGGCGCATCGGGCCGCTTCATGCCGACCACGTGATAGCCGGCGTCCACGTGGTGGATTTCTCCGGTGACGCTGCGCGAGAGATCGGAGAGGAGATAAGCGGCGGTGTCGCCGACCTCCTCGATCGTGACGGTCCGTCGCAACGGCGAGTTCAGCTCGTTCCATCTCAGGATATAGCGGAAATCGCCGATGCCGGCGGCGGCAAGCGTCTTGATCGGTCCCGCAGAGATCGCGTTGACGCGGATATTTTTTTCGCCGAGATCGGCGGCGAGATAGCGCACCGATGCTTCGAGCCCGGCCTTGGCGACGCCCATCACGTTGTAATGGGGCATCCATTTCTCTGCGCCGTAATAGGTGAGCGTGAGCAGCGAGCCGCCGTTCGGCATCAGCTTCTCCGCGCGCTGGGCCACCGCCGTCAGCGAGTAGCAGCTGATCACCATCGTTTTCACGAAGTTATCTTCGGTCGTGTCGATATACCGCCCGTCGAGCTGGTCCTTGTCGGAGAAAGCGATGGCGTGCACGACGAAGTCGACCGCACCGAACAGGTTCCCCGCGGCCTGAAAAACGGCGTCAAGGGTCGCCGGCTCGGTCACGTCGCAGTGGCCGACGAGGTGGGCGCCGACCTCGCGCGCGAGCGGCTCGACCCGCTTCTTGAGCACGTCGCCCTGGTAGGTGAAGGCAAGCTCGGCGCCTTGCGCGCGCGCCGCTTTGGCGATGCCCCACGCGATCGACCGGTTGTTCGCAACCCCCAAGATCAGGCCGCGCTTGCCGCGCAACAGCCCCACGGAATCCGGCATGACTTTCCTCGATTTCGCCGGACTCTGGCCGGCCGCCCCCTATGGCACAGGGAATCCGGGTCTTCAAGTTAAGCGGCAGCGGCACGCTGCATAGGAGAGAGCCCCGCAAAAACGCGGCGGCCCGCCCAGCAGGCGGCGTGCTTCGGCAACGCGGCTTACCCCATCCCCTTGCGCGGATCGTACGGCCTCTCGTCGCGCCACTTGCGCATCAGTTCATCGAGCTCGGGATCGCTCTTCTCGGGCAAAACGATGCGCACGCTCACGAGGAGATCGCCGGTTCCGCGCTTGGCCGCCAGCCCCTTGCCCTTGAGGCGGAAGGTGCGGCCGCTGCTGGTGCCGGCCGGAACCGCCAGGTCGACCGCGCCGTCGAGGGTCGGCACCCGCACCTTCGCCCCGAGGATCGCTTCGTAGGGCGTGAGCGGCAGCTCCACCCGCAGATTGTTGCCATCCCGCTCGAACAGCGGGTGCGGCGCGATGGTAATGGTGATGAGCGCGTCGCCGACGGTACCCGGACCCGGCAGGCCCTGCCCTTTCAACCTGATCTGCTGGCCATCCGAGAGCCCCGCCGGGATCTTCACCTCGACATCCTTGCCGGTCGGCAGGTGCACCCGGCGGGCGCCGCCCTTAGCAGCCTCGGCGAGCGTGATGGTGACCGGGACTTCGACGTCGCGCCCCACGGGCGGAGGCTCGGTAAAGCCCTCCGCCTCGAAATGCTGCGGCCCGCCGCCCCTGCCGCGCCGGCCGCGTCCACCGCCACCGAGCCCGAACATATCTTTGAGCACGTCCTCGAAGCCGCCCATTCCGGCGCCGCCCTCGTGGCCCCCGGAACTGCGCCGCATCCCTTCCGGCCCCCAGGTGAAAGTCTCGAAATGAGCGCCCCCCGGACCCGCGCCCGCGCCCGGATGCGCGCCGAACCCTTCGAAACCCTGGAAGCGCGGCTTGCCCTCCGCGTCGATCTCGCCCGCGTCGAACTGCTTGCGCTTCTTCTCGTCTCCCACGATCTCATAGGCCGAGTTCACCTCGGCGAAGCGCATGGCGGCCTTGGGGTCATTCTTGTTGGAATCGGGATGCAGTTTCTTCGCAAGCTTCCGGTAGGCGCTTTTTATCGCGCTTGCGTCCGCCGTTCGCGGCACACCTAAGACCTCATAAGGGTCGCGCATTGTTCCTGAACTCCCACCCGAGCGTATGGTTTGATGCCCGTTCGCTCGGAAATGTGGGAAGAATCAGGCGCTTTCGCAATGCAAAAGCAAGCGTGCGGCGCAGAGTTTCCGGTCATGTCCGCTTCCAGGGCGCGAGCCGGCGCACCTCCCAACGGCCATTGCGGCCCCGGCACGCCTCCCCTTCGAGCCAGGTCTCGTTGCGGCCATGGACATAGCTCGCAAGGAAGTGGCGACAGGCGTCCTGTTTGGCGGCGGCGGCGATTGGCGTGATCGTGCCACGGGCGCCGGTCGCGGGATTCTCCCATGTGGCGCTCTTCGCGGTTCCGTTTTTGGCAAGCGCGTCCGCGACGGCGGTGCGCGCCGGGGCCAAATCCTCCTCGCTCGCGTCAGAAGCTGTCGCCTCGGGCCGAAGCGCGGCGTCAGCGGCCTGTTTGGGCTTGTCCTCGCCATTTTCGAGGAGCGACCCCAACTGATAAGAGAAGCTACACCCTCCGGCGACGACGCCAATCAGCGCCGCGCAGAGCGACAGTCGTGAGGCCATCGGCCGCCATGAACGAACCGATCCCCAAGTCCTGTAGCCGCGCCGGCGGAACGCAAGGCCTTGCGCTGAACCCGCCACGAGGAACTCCACAAAATGTCCGAAGCGCCTCCGATTGAACAACAGACCGGGTTAACGATCGGTGATTTTACCAAGGCCGATGAGCCGTTAAGGTTATTTGCTCACTGGTTTGCCGAGGCCAACCGGAGCGAGCCTGCCGACGCCAATGCGATGGCGCTCGCCACTGTCGGGGCCGATGGCCTGCCGAATGTGCGCATGGTGCTGCTCAAGGGCTTCGACGAGCGCGGCTTCGTCTTCTACACGAATGAGCAAAGCGAGAAGGGACAGGAGCTTGGCGCCAATCCGCGGGCGGCGCTCGCGTTCCATTGGAAGTCGCTGCAGCGCCAGGTGCGGCTGCGCGGCGAAGTTTTCTTTGTGTCTGACACGGAAGCCGACGCCTACTTCGCAGGCCGCGCGCGCATGTCGCAGATCGGCGCCTGGGCAAGCCAGCAGTCGCGCCCGCTCGAGAGCCGTCTCGCCTTCGAGAAGGCGGTCGCCTACTACACGGCCAAGCACCTTACCGGCGCGGTGCCGCGTCCGCCGCACTGGCGCGGTTATCGCTTGCAACCCTTAGTGATCGAGTTTTGGCAGGACCGTCCGTTCCGGCTGCATGATCGCATCGCCTTCACCCGCGACCGCCCGGACGCGCCCTGGACCAAGACCCGACTTTATCCTTGAATGACGACGCCGCATGCCGCGGCATCGACAGCGACCACGGCCAGACCCATGTCCGCCCCGATATCCAACCAACCGCGCCGAATCCTCCTGTTGACGGGCGCAAGCCGCGGGATCGGCCACGCGACGGTGAAGCGCTTTCAGGCGGCTGGCTGGCGGGTGATCGCCTGCTCGCGTCATCCCTTCCCGGAGAACTGCCCATGGGAGGGAGGCGCGCAAGACCACATCCAAGTCGATCTCGCCGACCCCGCAAGCACGCTGCATGCGATCGACGAGGTGAAGCGGCGTCTCGATGCCGGCGAGCTCAATGCGCTGGTCAACAATGCGGGCATTTCGCCCAAGAGCGCCGACGGCAAGCGTCTGGGCACGCTGGAGACGACGCTGGAGACTTGGCAGCAGGTGTTTCAGGTGAATTTCTTCGCCCCCATCATGCTGGCGCGTGGGCTCATCGACGAGTTGGCGAAGGCCAAGGGCTCGGTGGTCAACGTTACCTCGATCGCCGGCTCGCATGTGCATCCCTTTGCGGGCTCGGCCTACGGCACCTCAAAGGCGGCGCTCGCCGCGCTCACGCGCGAGATGGCCGCCGATTTCGGCCGCCGCGGCGTGCGCGTCAATGCGATCGCCCCGGGCGAAATCGACACGTCGATCCTGTCGCCCGGCACCGACAAGATCGTCGCGCAGATTCCGATGCAGCGGCTCGGCACTCCCGACGAGGTGGCGAAGATCGTCTACGTGCTGTGCACCGACACCTCGTCCTATGTGAACGGGGCGGAAATCCACATTAATGGCGGCCAGCACGTGTGAGGTGCGGGCGGCAGCGACAGAGTTCCAGGGGCGTTTTCGAGCTCGACCTCCAGCCAGAGATTCGGCTGCCGTTCGAGGGCGTCGGCGTCGACAATGTCCGGCGCCTCAAGCCGCCGACAGCCGCTGACCATTTTGACTACGGCACGATTGCCGACGTTTTGCTCAGGATCGAGTATACCGCTCAGGCGAGCGGCGATTTGCGCCAACCGTCCCAAGCAATAATTTAAGATCATGCCGACCGAAACGCCCCTCAATCACCGCCCGGTGACCTCGGCCG
>Ga0315534_1002160_pt1 | contig 13421 bp, 10 predicted proteins | sample SalMarSW160240MG_FD_203094 | JGI IMG/M metagenome (GOLD analysis project Ga0315534, IMG submission 203094) | Salt marsh sediment microbial communities from the Plum Island Ecosystem LTER, Massachusetts, United States - Salt Marsh Sediment SW1602-40 ... | reverse complement strand
ACCCGGAATGGTGCCGCCTATAAACGCTGCCCGACCAGCCGTGCATGACTGTTGCGCGTAGTAATCGGTGAAGCTGATTCCTTCCCTTGCGATGCGGTCGATGTTGGGTGTTCTGTACCCCATCATGCCGCGGCTATTGTGGCTGATGTTCGACGTCCCGATATCATCGCCCCATATGACGAGGATGTTCGGGCTTTTTCCGACTTCGTCGGTTGCAGTCTGAGCAGCTGCCTCACTCGCCGCTCCGGCAGCGCAGCCGATTGCTACTACCAGTGTTAAAGTTTCCAATAATTCCCGTCTTGTGCTTCGCATGGTGATACACTCTTTCGGTTAGGAGCCCGACGCTATCGGATAGGAGTCGAATAAGCACAGCAGCCGTCCCCGAGCGTGCCGTGTTGTACTCTCCGGCTCAACAACTAATACCGCTGTACTATCTACTGGTAGTAGCGGCCGATTGCCCGACAAGGCAACGCATGTTCACCGTCATGCGTCGCCGTTGGCGAAATTGCCCATCCGCCCCTGTTGATAGTCTTCGATCGCCTGTGAGATTTCTTCGTGGCGATTCATCACGAACGGCCCGCGGCCGACAACTGGCTCGGCGATCGGCTCGCCGGTTAGGATGAGAAGACGAGCCTGCCCTTCCGAATCAATCTCAAGCTCCGCATTCGCGGGCTCAAGTTCAGCGACTTCAACTGACTCAGCCGCGGTGCCGCTGAGGCGAACGTTTCCGGATTGAACAACAATCAAGCTTGTGTGGCCTTCTGGCAGTTCCAAAACAGTTTTCTGTGACTTCTCAATCTGCAAGTCCCACACATTGATGTGGGTGAACGTCTTCGCCGCACCTTGAGTTCCATGAAATTCGCCCGCAATGACGCGAATCATTCCCCCGGGCACAGCGACGCGAGGGATATCAGTATCGAGCAGACCCTGATATCGAGGGTGAGCCATTTTGTCCTTCGCCGGGAGGTTCACCCACAGCTGGACCATCTCGAGGGTTCCCCCCTCTCGGACAAAACGCTCGCTGTGAAACTCTTCGTGCACGACGCCCGAAGCCGCCGTCATCCATTGCACGTCGCCCGCTCCTATTGTGCCGTGACTACCGGACGAATCGCGGTGCTCCAATTCGCCTTGATAGACAATCGTCACTGTCTCGAAACCGCGATGCGGATGTTCGCCAACACCACGTTTTACTGTGGTCGCCTCAAATCGGTGAGGGCCAGCATAGTCGAGCAACAGGAACGGATCGTACAGGTTGCCGCTGGATTAGGAAAATAGGCTCCGCACAGGGAATCCATCGCCAACCCAATGCTGTGGCACATCACGGATAATTCTCTTTACATTCTTCTTCATCGAATCCTCAATCGATAATAGTCGCCTGCTCTCAGCCCTTAGCGTTGTAGCTGGTGATTAGGTTCCGATAAGCTGGCAAATGGTTGGAGAACAGTTCTCCAAGTCCTTCGACGTCATTTCGCCAATCGCGATGCAGTTCGCAGGCGACTCCAAACCAGGACATCAGTTGAGCGCCTGCCTCAGCCATACGCGACCAGGCGGCCTCGCGAGTCGTGTGATTGAAGGTCCCGGAGGCATCGGTGACGACAAATACTTCGAATCCTTCTTCCAGCGCCGATAGCGCGGGGAACGCGACGCACACTTCCGTAACCACGCCAGCGATGATCAACTGCTTCTTGCCAGTGGCCTTGACTGCTTTGACAAAGTCCTCGTTGTCCCACGCGTTGATCTGGCCTGGACGGGCGATGTACGGCGCCTCGGGGAAGAGTTCTTTCAGCTCGGGAATGAGCGGTCCGTTAGGACCATCCTCGAAGCTAGTGGTCAAGATTGTAGGTAACTTGAAATACTTCGCGGCATTTGCCAGCGCTAGGACATTGTTTTTGAAATCATCCGGGGAAAAATCTCCCACGATGTTGCAGAGTCCTGACTGATGGTCAACGAGCAAGACGGCGGCGTTGTCCTTATCGAGTCGACGATATTGGAAGTTGGTGCTCATGAGGTCTCCCTTAGAATTGAAAGGTTGCTCGCTCTACATACTTGACTTTTATCTGTTGTGCGGCAGATAATCAAGTATGGGCATTTGTGTAAGTAGGTAACATTGGAGATAGTTAGATGGGCAAAACCGCGACGCGTAAGAACGACAAGAAATCGGTGGGTTGCCCGGTCGAATCAACCATCGCCGCCATCGGTGGACGGTGGAAGGTGCTTGTGATTCACCACCTCCTGGAAGGGAAGCAACGTTTTGGCGAGTTGACGCGATTGCTTGGCGGCGTATCGGCCAGAACGCTTACCCGCCAGCTTCGCGAACTAGAAGAGTGCGGTATTATCGACCGCTACGTGCATCAACAGATTCCACCGAAGGTGGAGTACTCGCTGACGCCGCTCGGTCGCGAGCTGAAGCCGGTGCTCTACGCCATGCACGCTTGGGGTGAAAGACTTGAACAGAATAGCAAGAGGCCCGGCCGAGGGCGATGACCGAGAGCTAAGAAGACAAGCGCGCGAGGCGGGTTCGAGCACCCGACGAATCGTATTGCGAGACTTATTTGCGCTCCACAAGCTGGGTCGGTGATCTTGACCTCTGCAAGATTCGTAGTTTGCTTCGATGCTGAGGATGCATCGACCGTCCGCTCGAAGAGATTTTTCGGAGGCGCAGAGGTGTCAAATCTCGGACAAGACCTCAGCGCCTAAGCCGGCTGGCTAAGCCGCTGAAGCTGGTCCATCTCTGAAAGAGGCTGAACTGTCAAGTAGGTTTCTTCCCGGTTTCCTTCGACGTCGGTGCGCACCACTTCCGGTCACAGGCGAAGCTGTGATTTTTCTATCATCCAAAGGTTCCGGTGAGCCCCTCCGCCTTCGCCGTCGCATCGGCCCTTCGCCCCGCGTCTTGAGGATCGATGCGAGGGCAGAGGCGCGAGGGGCGGGCCCCTCTGTCGAGCCTGAGCGGAGGTTTCGGCGGCGACCATCCGGGCTTATTGGTGGCTTGATGACACGTGTTGGCGAGTGGATTGATTACGGTTCGTTTTCGGGTTCGCTTGCAACGTTCTTTTGAATTTCCGATTGCACCCCAAAACATCTCTTCGTGGATCCCGCTCCCGCATTCGAGGAGTCGCCCGACCTGTCGTCGGCACTTAGCATTCTTCATTCGACCATCCTGTGGGGCGTGGCTCGTCTTAATCAACCTCGCGTCAAAGTGCGCTGGCAAGCCAGTGCCCCGATCCATGGACCAACTCAGACTGAACCAAGCCCACAGGGGCCTCTGCCGCAGCAGAGAGCCAATGCAATCAGCCCCGCAGTTCGTGTTGTTTCACCCCGTCATTCGGTGTCGATCATCATGCCGCATGGGCTGCGGAAGTCGCGTCCTTGCGTAATCGTGGCGGCGGTCCGCCAATCGTGTACCGTTCTTGATAGGTCAGCATGTGCCAGATGGTGGTGGTAATCCGGCGCATCACCGCCACGCGTCCGATCTTGGAGCCGCGTCGCAGCTTAATCCGCCGGTACCACTCCCGCATTCTCGGGTTATGCTTCAGCAGGTGCACAACCAGCTGCCCCAGGATAAAGCGTGCGGTTTTGCTCCCTTGCTTGGTGATCGACCCCAATCGGTCCTGGGCATTGCCGGAATTGCGGCAACCGGGCGTCAATCCAAAATAGTTGGCCAGGCTGCGAGGTCGCGGGAAACGCTGGATGGGTCCGATACGACTCGCCAGGGTCAGTCCACTGTAATGGCTGACTCCAGGAATGGTCATGAGTATCTGCGTTGCGTTGAGCAGGCAGTCGGGAACAGTGCGACTGGCACGCTCGGCAAGCTCGTTGTCCACCTGGGCAATCTGTTCGTCGCAAATCTTCCATTCCTTGAGAAGCATATCCATTTCGAGTCGATCAATTGGCGGTAGCTGAACGTCGGCGAGCCAACGGCGCCCGGCTCGGGTCTGAAACGTCTTGGTCGGATATTGCCAGATCAGATTGTGGCGATTGACGATCCGGCGAATCTTGTTGAGCACGCGAATGCGACGGTGTCCCAGATTCTTCCGCAGCGACGTGAGTTGACGGTCTTCGCGCTCCTGTTGCGTCACCATGTAGACGCGCCGAAGCCCACGCACAACTTGGCCGGCAGCCAGCCGCTGGCGATTGAGCCACAGCAGATCGGCCAGCTTCTGAGCGTCCCTGCGATCGGTCTTCTTCTTGGAGGGCTTCTCGGGGTGGATCAGCACAATCTCCCGACACTTCCATTTTCGCAGCTCTTCGACCAACCAGTCATTGAATCCACACACTTCGAGAATCGCCATGAACTCGGCGTCCCTCTCAGTAAACTGCTGGAAGAACGCTTCGATCTTCTCTGGGCGGGTGCTTACCTGACGGCGTAACACCGTACCCCCGTCTTCGTTGCGGACACAAACAGTGAGTTGCTTTGCGTGTTGGTCCATTGCGAGGTACAACATGATGGGTTCTCCTGAGTTTTGGCGAGCCGTAGGCTACGCCGGGTTGAAATACGGAACCAGGAGAACCCTACTTTTTTCTAGACTGTCTCCTCTTTCATAGAATCAACCTCAGCAGATTCGACTCTCCCGAATCTGATGGCGGTCGGTTTTCCCGCCGCGCGCAAGGGTACCAGTTTCGCCTAACACGTTGTCGCGTTTGGCGGAACACCCCCAAACTCGAATTGCGCCTCCTATCGCACGTTCTCGTGGCGTAGTTAGCATGTCGCAGACCAGTGAGCCAGAGTCATCAAGTTCCGTGGGGGACTCGACGGACGACGAGACGGCGTGATTCACCGAACTACGAGTTCCAATATGTGCCAGCCGCGAGTACAAGCCGCTGAGCGTCCCAAACCCATATTCGGCATGAGACAACACCATGTGCCGGACGATATAATCACCTCCTATGAGCGACGTTACGCGAATCTTATCTCAGATCGAGTCAGGCGATGCGTCGGCAGCCAACCAGCTTCTGCCGCTGGTATACGACGAACTGCGAAAGCTGGCTGCCCAGAGGCTTGCGAACGAGAAGCCCGGTCAGACGCTCCAAGCCACGGCTCTCGTGCATGAGGCCTATTTACGACTTGTGGACGCCGAACAGGCCCAGCGTTGGAACAGCCGGGGTCACTTCTTTGGTGCGGCGGCTGAAGCGATGCGGCGTATCCTCATTGATCGAGCCAGAGCCAAGCAGCGCGAGAAACGATCGGGAAAAGGACACAAAGTCGATTTAGCCTCAATCGTCGTCGCAGCAGACGCGCCATCGGATGACTTGCTCGCCATCGATGAAGCAATCGAGCGTTTAGCGGTCGAACACCCCAAATGTGGCACTCTGGTCAAACTGCGATTCTTCGCGGGCATGACCCAGAAAGAGGCAGCCAAAGCACTACAGCTCGCCCGCCGAACAGCTGACCGCCAATGGGCATTCGCCCGAGCCTGGCTGCATCGTGAGCTTCAGACCGAACCAGACGAGGCTGAATCATAAGACCCGAACATTTAGATTTCTGGCGCAACTTCGGCGCAAAAAGCGCACTGTGTTTTAGACAAGGCCCGGAGGAGTGTCGACATGAATCGCGTAACCCCAGATGTACAATCGATTTTTGCCGCTGCCCTTGAACAGGCAACCGCCGAAGCCCAGAGGCGATACCTCGACGATGCCTGCGGTGAGAACACCGATCTTCGGGCTGAAGTTGAAGCCTTGCTTGTCTCACACGAGCAGGCTGGCAACTTTCTCGGTGGTGATTCTGAAACGTCTGAGACCGTTCACCGCGCCGCGCCGAATCACATTGGTGCACAGATCGGCCCATACAAGCTACTCGAGCAGATTGGCGAGGGGGGGCTGGGAATTGTCTACCTTGCCGGACAACAACAGCCAGTGCGGCGCCGCGTAGCGCTCAAGCTGATCAAGCCCGGCATGGACTCACGGGAGATCTTCCGCCGCTTTCAGGCCGAGCAGCAGGCGCTGGCGCTGATGGATCATCCCAATATCGCCAAGGTGCTCGACGCCGGCACCACCGACTCGGGCTATCCCTACTTCGTGATGGAGCTGATCAAGGGCGTGGCGATCACGACCTACTGCGAGCAGTGTCAATTCACGACCCGCCAGCGACTCGAGCTGTTCGTCGACGTCTGTCACGCCGTACAGCACGCGCACCAGAAAGGCATTATCCACCGTGATATCAAACCGACGAACGTGCTCGTCGCCGTGCAGGACGGCAAACCCGTCCCCAAGGTAATCGACTTCGGCGTCGCCAAAGCACTCAACCAGCGCCTGACCGACGAAACGCTGCACACGCGGTTTGCCCACATGGTCGGCACGCCGCTGTACATGAGCCCCGAACAGGCCGAGATGAGCCAGTTGGACGTCGACACCCGCAGCGACGTCTACTCGCTGGGGGTACTTCTATACGAGCTTCTCACCGGCACGACGCCGTTTACCAGCGAGCGGCTCAAAGAGGCGAGCTATGACGAGCTGCGCCGCATCATCCGCGAAGAAGACCCACCCAAACCCAGCAGCCGCATCAGCACCGAGGGGCACCTGGCAACGACCGTGGCACGGCAACAGCGCACCGATTTGCGCAGCCTCACACGCACCATCCGAGGCGACTTGGACTGGATCGTGATGAAGGCGATAGAGAAGGACCGCGGCCGGCGCTACGAGACGGCCGCCGCGCTGGCCACCGACGTCGAGCGCTACTTCAGCGACCAGACGATCGAGGCGAGACCACCTTCGGCAGCGTATCAGTTCAGCAAGTTTTACCGTCGCAACCGGTTTGCGCTCTCAACTGCGGCGGTCGTGCTGCTGGCGGCCGTCATCGGCGTGGGCATCAGCACGACGCTGATCGCCCAAGAGCGCAACGCCGCTCAGGCGGCGGCTGAGGAGGCGGACCGCCAGCGGGACGAGGCAAAACGACAAGAAATACTTGCCAGAATCAAGGCCGAAGAAGCCCAACGCCAGCGCAAGCGGGCTAATGAGAACTTGCTACAGGCGAAGGAATTGGTCGACAAGATGCTCACGCGGACGGCCGACGAACTAGCCCTCACACCACACGCTACGAAGATTCGCGAAGCGCTGCTCAAGGACGCGCTCGAGTTTTACAAAGGATTTCTCGACCAGAAGAGCCGCGACCCGGATATTCGCCGTGAGACGGGATTTGCGTATTTGCGTGTCAGTGGCATTCTTCACCAATTAGGACGGTACGAAGAACGGATCGAGCCATCGCAGCAGGCAGTCGCTATTTTCAAGCAACTGGCTAGGGAGTTTGAAGACACGGACAAGGCCGAGCGTTATCAGTTGCTGTTGGCACAAAGCTATGAGAGTTTGACTTCTGCAAATTCTTTCTTTGTGATGCGCGAAGCTGATTCCGCTGAAGCCGAAACGGCGACAAAGTCACAGATTGAAGCCAGCAAGAGCGCACAACGAATCTATCGTGAGCTTGTTCGTCAGCATCCCGATAACAGATTCTATAGGCGGTCGCTCATTGACAGCGTCCAGATCGAAAGCGACGAGCAGAACAGAACCCTCGTTGACCACTACAGTTGGGTTTTGCACGAGTGGGAACAGTACCACGCTGACTTTCCCGGTGACGCGTTTGCTGAAGAGAAGATCGCGTCTGCCCATCACTGGTTGGGAGCCGTGCTCATCGAAGCCAACCGTCCCGAAGAAGGTGAAAAACATCTTCGTCTCGCGCTGGATCAATTCAAGACGATCGCCGCCAAGAGTCCGCCTGAGCACACGGGCCCGCGATTTCGAGTCGGTCACGTACAGCTCTACCTCGGAAACCACCTGCTCAGCACCGACCGATACGAGGAAGCCGAATCGGTGTTTCGATCCGCCATGCGAATCTTCCAGCAACTGCACGATGAGTATCCCGCCCAGCCCGAATTCGGGGACAAGATGATGTGGGCCATGGAAAAGCTGAGCCATGCGCTTGCTGGACTGGGGCGTACGGGGGAAGTCCAGGAAATATTGGCCCGTCAGCTTGCCATCGTCGAGTCCCGCGCCGCGACGGCTGACGTTGGGATGTCCGTCTATAATTTGGCGTGGGTACGATATAACGTCGCGCTGCTATTTTCTGAAACCGGCCAGCACGCCGCAGCCACGCCGCTGTATCAAGAGGCATTCCAACTGTTCGATGAAGCGTTGGCCGATAAGCCGGAGCGCACGAAATTCCAGAACGCCCTGCGTTGGTTGCTGGTGACGTGCCCACAAGACCAGTTCCGTGACAGTGAGCGAGCGCTTCGGCTTTCTCGACAGTTGTTGGACGCCGAGCCCGAGTCGGCCGACAACTGGAACGGCATGGGGCTGGCTCAGTACCGCAGTGGGAACTGGCAGCAGGCGATTGACGCCTTCAACAAATCAATCGAATTGTCCGACGGCGGCAGCAGTTTCGACTTCTACCCGCTCGCCACGGCCCACTGGCAACTCGGCCACAAGGACGAAGCTCGCAAGTGGTACCAACGCGGCGTCGAACACAAATACAATTTCGACGGATCGCAGAACCCGGACCTGTTGAACCTACGTGCTGAAACGGAAGAGCTACTGGGCATCGACGCGACCGCGGACGAACCCGATTGACGATCGGGGGCGATCGCGGTCCGTTGCCCTGCCATCATTTGAAAAGTGGTTCAAATCGTGATCAAGGTAAAACAATACATGGTGGTCGTGTTCGCTCTTACAGTGGTAATTCTCGATCGCTGCGATACGGCATTTGCGGCACTATTTGCGGCGGGCGACATTCTTGTGGCGGACAATCAGTTGGAGGCCATATTCAGAATCGACCCCTTCTCCGGTAGTCATTCGATCTTATATGACGACTCGATCGGTACGGGCCCGGAGTTCAGCAATCCACTGGATGTCCTTGTCGATCAACAGCACAATGTATTTGTGATTGACAACTTCGGTGGGCTGTTTCAGGTCGATCCAGACACTGGCGATCGTTCGCTTCTGGTTGCCGCAACTTCTGGGTTCAGCCCGAATTCGGCAGCATTTGATGGAAATGGAGGCATCATCATTGCAGATTTGGCAAATGATGCGGTTCATCGATTCGACTTTGATTCGGGAATTCTTGCACCACTTTCTGATCAAAGCCACGGCATGGGTGTTGTGCTCGATAGACCTAGTGGGGTAGCTGTCGAGGCCGATGGAAGCGTCATCGTGGTCGTCGAAGGACTGCGCCCCGCGATCCTCCGCGTTGACATTGACACCGGTGCGCGCAGCGTTGCCTCGTCGAATTTCGGTTCGGGGCCCGACTTCGACCATCCGGCCGGCATTGCAGTCGTCCCCCTATTAGTGCCAGAACCATCGGCGGCGGCGCTGGTGGGGATTGGGGCAGTGCTGTTCATCGCGAGCCTGCTTCGGATCCGTGTTCAATGATTTGTTCCACCCTCAGTCTGGCGGCATGCGTGGTGTGGGCTCTGACGGCGATTGCGGTGCGGCTGCGTTAGGCGGATTGGGCACTGCTGATCGCCTGTGCCGCGCTGTTGGTCGTGTACATGGTCTGTTGGCTATCCAGTGGCGGCGGAGCGTCCGATGCTGGCCGGTAAGTTGGTGCCCTAGCTAACCCAAAGGTGCTCAGGAGTTCACGTCCGAAGCGAATTAGCGGTGGGGTCGAACGAATCGCTCACTTCGGCTTGGGTCGCCTCCGTTTGGTATTTGCAAAACTCTCGGCTTCGCGGAGCAGGGCGTCGAGTTCTTCTTTGGCGTAGAGACGATAGCCGTTGATTGGGTGCCCCCGTTCTGCCAATTTGCCGCTCCGTCCTCAGTTTCTCAGCGTATTGGGGCGACACACCGAGGTACTCAGCGGCATCCTTAATCCGCCGGTATTTATCCAGTTTGGGCATAGCTGTTTCCACGTGTCCGGTCGGGTGAAACTTTCAAGGATTGATCAACCTTACCCTGGCACAATATCGGAAAGCACCCGGCTCAGCCGCCTTGTCCGGCACCCCTTGTCACAGCCTGCTGCAATACCTACTGGCGACCGCCCATTCTCAAATTTCACCGAGGGGCGAAGATGTCGGAACATTACGTTTCAAAACTGACGCAACAATTGGAAGCGTTCCTGGACGCCTTCGAACGGCTCGACACGTACGTACGTCTTGTTCAACTGCATGAACAAAGATGAAGAGGACGCTGCCGACTCAAAAACTCTTATGCATCGTATCTGTCCGGGGAACGACAGACTTGGCGCGGCTGGTATCCGCCTCTGTCGAAATCGTGCTGGATCAGCCGCCACGCATCAGGGTCTCTTCGGGCTTCGATGCTGAATTACTACGCGAAGTCGTGGGCATGCTGAAGAGCCGTTGATGCCCACCTTGGTTCTCCAGGCAAAGGTGTTGGCGAGTGACGACACGACGGTCAGGGTCTTAATTCATCAAGCAAGTGCGATAGAGCGACGGCTCGAATCTTCTTTGCCATGTCGAATGAGTGCTCGCCTGCATGAATCACGAAAAGTCGCTGAAGCTTTAGGTCCGACAACGCGCTTCGCATCGATGGTGTAATACTCGGAGCAGATGTCCGTTTGACTTCGAAACCCCAGCGCTTTCGACCGCGAACCACAAGTAGATCGAGTTCTGCGCCGGCGTGTGTGGCCCAAAAGAACCGCTCGTTTTCATTGACACTCAGATGTCGAATGATCTGATGGATGACGAAACCTTCCCACGAGGCGCCAACTTTGGGATGAGAGTCGAGATCAGCAAATGTCGTAAGACGCAACAGCGAATGAAGTAGACCCGTGTCGGAGAAGTAGACCTTGGGAGCTTTTACTTGTCGCTTCTTCAGGTTTTCGTGCCAAGGTTGAAGTGAATTGATAACAAATGAAGAAGTCAAAATATCGAGGTAGTGGTTGACCGTCTTATTCGTTACGCCGAAAGACCGGGCGAATTCCGAGGCGTTCCAAATCTGACCGTGGTAATGGGCCAGCATGGTCCAGAAACGTCGTAAGACCGCCGACGGTGTGCGAATGCCAAGCTGGGGCAGGTCCCGTTCCAGAAAAGTCTTGGCGAAGTCTTGTCGCCACAGGTCGCTCTCCGCATGGGTGCGGGCGGTATAGGAGGATGGAAATCCGCCTCGCAGCCAAAGTTTGGCTTGATTATCCATTGTGACTTCGGCCAATGAGAGTCCGGGTAGTTCGTAGTAAGAGATGCGACCAGCCAAGGATTCAGATGACTGCCGGAGCATATCCGGAGACGCACTTCCCAAGACCAAAAAACGAGTGCGAATGGGTCTGCGGTCGGCCAATACGCGCAACAGTAGAAACAGGTCGGGCCGCCGCTGGATTTCGTCGAGAATCACGAGCCCTCTAAGCGGTTCCAGCGTCATTTCCGGGTCGCTTAGACGAGCAAGATGGCGAGCGTCTTCGAGATCGAAATGAGTAAACATCCCCTTCTGCTGTTTTGCGACTTACAAAGCAAGCGTAGTCTTCCCGATTTGGCGAGGCCCGATAATCCCTACGACCGGGTAGTTTTTGAGACGCCGCTTCAGTTCATGCAGATGCTGCGACCGTGAGATCATGCTGAAACCATACCTTGAAATATGGGAGATGACACCCCAGATTTCAATGTGTAGAATGGGGTCTTCTATGAGACGCCTCTCGACCCCTTGCAGACGTGCCAAGACGCAAGGCTGGCAGAAGGGCTCCGAAGGGCAGTCAATGGACGCATTATTCGCTGAAAGGAATCTGGTTCTCTAGTCACTATCACCTCGTTCAGGCCTATCTTGATTCACCGGTTGCTCCGCCGGAGGCCGTCAAATGGAGAAGAATTCCGATCCTGAATGCGATGGAAACGAGTTTCTCGAAGGCATCTCAGCCGACTCGCTAGGCGCAGCTCCGCTCATGATGACTGCCGATGAAATTGCCACGTGCCTTGGAATCTCGTCCAGGACAGTTCGGAGATTGAAGGCCAAGAAAGATCCGCCAAAGGCCGTCAAGATCGGCCGGGCCGTTCGCTGTCGAAAGAGTGACATTCTGCAATGGATTGAGGAAGGCTGTCCTGCAAGCCACTCGCTTCTCAACCAACTCATGTACCAGGTTGTCTGGCAACCCAGTTGCACGCTTATCGGGAGACTCTACCCATGGCGTCCATCTCTTCAAGCGCGGTCGCGACAAAGGGAAGCGGCATGCCGTCTGGTACATTTCGTATGACGACCACGAAGGCAGGCGCCGCACCAAGAAGGGCTATACCGATAAGGGACAGACCGAGCAGTTGGCTGGAAAGCTCGAACGCGAAGCGATGCTTCGCCGTCGCGGGCTCATCGACCCGGAAGATGAACGCCGCCTCAAGATGAAGTCCTCCCCCATCAATGGGCAATTAGAGGAATTCGAGGAGAGCCTGTGAAGTACGAGACGCCCGACGGTATTGCCGACTTCCACGCGGCCGGTCGTCATACCCACATCACCGAGCTTCTACGCAACCGAGCCACCCTCGCTGAGGCCAGAGAACTGGCCCGGCACACCGACGTTCGTCAGACGATGAAGCACACCCATATCAACATTCATGACCAAGCCAAAGCCCTCTCCGGATTGCCGCTGCCAAAGGTTCCAGAGGAAGCCACAGAGGGAAGTTGGCAGCGGAACGGGCGGCTCTTCAGGTCAATCTGTGTCAAATAGTGTCCGTGAAGAGGATGGGGAAGTCGAGGAGACACAACGAAAAAACCGCTGCAATTGCAGGGGATTTTTCACCAAATGTCAGCCAGAGTCATCCTCTGACACGCAAAATGATGAGTGGAGGCGGCGGGAATCGAAGAGCCGTCTCGTCGTCGTAAGCGTATGGCGGGACAGCAAGCTACAAGTAACGCCAGTGCCCTGTCAGGAAACTGTCAGGAAACGGACGTCACAGAGTGGCTCAATTTGTCATCTACTGACCCATTTCTTTGTCGTGTCATCAACGCATGAAATTACCTGCCGGAGTACGTTCGATCCGCTGTCATCGACCTCTGCCGCGTCCAAACTTGACGCGTATCCAGATGCTGAACTATGCGAGTCACTGCTCCGCTAGTGCGGCGTATAGCACGCCACTGCAGAACAAAATGAGCGTCGTTACATAATCCGATTTTTTTCATCTCTACCAGCGCGCACCGCGATATGTCCGTTACTCGTGCCATCTTCGGCATGATTGTCACACCTGATTTAGCCGCGGGCCCATTTCAGGCAAACTCATCTCAAGCAGTACCGTCAGCAACCGTTATAGGCGTCAATCACTGACTAATACATCCTCCGGCGAAACAGCCAAGCTGCCAACGTGAGTGTGACGGCGGCAATCACGGCCATCGGCCAAAACTGGTCGATGAGTAAGTGGAACGATGCTCCTTCGAGAAAGGTCCCGCGTAGCACGATGAGAAAATAGCGTAGCGGATCGGCATAGGTGATTGTCTGCACGGCGGTCGGCATGTTAGCAATGGGTGTCGAAAATCCCGAGAGGATGATGGCAGGCACCAAAAAAAGAAAT
>Ga0315534_1002159_pt1 | contig 13432 bp, 12 predicted proteins | sample SalMarSW160240MG_FD_203094 | JGI IMG/M metagenome (GOLD analysis project Ga0315534, IMG submission 203094) | Salt marsh sediment microbial communities from the Plum Island Ecosystem LTER, Massachusetts, United States - Salt Marsh Sediment SW1602-40 ... | reverse complement strand
CCTGCCCTCCGTCGGCGATTCGCCATCCCGGTTCAAGAAAGCACCCTGAGTAGTAGCCGAACGAGGTGCGGGCGCGTATCGAAGGGACGCGGCTCGCCCTTTCCACCCTTGCTGGCCCTCCGCACCGACACCGCGATTCGCAGACCCGCATGCTTCGATAAGGCCTTCGGCCCACTCAGCATGCTTGACTAGAACTCTGGTAGCGGCCGGAGGCGGCTGAGGACGTTTGCCGACGGGTGAACTGGATCGAAACCGCTCGTCCGGTGGCTAGCCGCGCCTCCTATGAGGACTCCCGTCGCAGCGCGCGAATGCCCCACACCAGACCGGCTATGGCCAGTCCCAGCGCCACCAAAACGCCGAGCGTCGATACCGCACCCAGGACCACGAAGGTACTCAAGGGAGGCAAAGGTTGCGATCCCGCAGCAGCCTCGATCATCTCGGGGTCCACGAAGAGCGTCGCAAAGTTGCCGAAGGCATAGAAGCCGAGGCAGCAGGCACTGGGCAAGCAAGCCACCATACTCACCACCACGGCCACCAGGCCAGGTACTCTACTCTCACCACTCATTCTTTCCTCCCTCTGTTACTTGTACCGTAGCCGACATCAAGCCACCATCCAGGACGGCGCGCCTCTCAACCTTCTCCTCAGTTCTCGGTGCCCGCACTCCGCTCAGCAACCCACTGGCGCACCTGGGTGGGCGTGAGGGGCTCGCCCAGCAACCGAGCGAAGTTGGCCACTCGATCCGGCCCCTCCAGTAGCGGGGCCACGAGCTCTTTGCCCACGGTATAGCTGAAAGCATACGAACGCCACAGCGGTATCTGGATGAACCTCATGGCCTGGGCCACCTCACCCGGCCCTCCCACCATCCAGCGCTCCAGGTACCGCTCCACCTCCTGGAGAGGCTTTCCGTCACGATGCAGCAACAGTGCGGCGTTGCCTGTTACACCACGAAGCGCATCCAACGCACGTGCAACCGCGATCTCCTTCTCGACACTCTCGATTTGCACGCCCGCCAGCGGACACAGCTCGTCCTGTAGGAAGGCGGCCTCTTCGGTTTCGGTGAAGATCATCCGCAGCGCGCTCACGGCAAGCCCTTCCGCCAAGACGCACTCCGGGGCCAGAATCTGAACGGCGTGTTCGGCTCGTCCCTGACCTTCGTAGAGCCGATACTCCTTGATGGCACCCTCGGTGTGGTGGCCTGGATAGGCCTCGTGGGTCACACCCGTAAGGACCCTGTTCACGGGCATAGGTAAGTCTGTGTTCACCTCTATCAGAGAGCGGTGGTCTCCCAGGTAGCGGTTGTACGCCCGCCACGGTTGGTCCTCCACCAGCTCCCAGCGGACGCTTTCGTCTGGTGGGAGTTCGAACAGGTCAAGGGTGCGCGACCGCGCCTCCTGACACGCCCGCTCGAAGACCGGCAGTACACGATCCCGTTCCACCTCGAGCCTCTTCTCCCACACCGAGAAGCGCTGGTGAACCGACCCGCCGCCAGGCAAGAGCCGGTCGATCTGGGCGTGAGCAGCTTCGAAGAGGGACTCATCCATCATCTGCGGGCTGACGTCGAAGTACAGCTCCACCTCTTCCACGAAACCGAGTTGCTGCCCCGAGAGGTTGTCGATGACAGCGCTCATGGCGCGCGTCTGCCTGGCTAGGTACTCCTTCCGCTGGGCATCGTAGCCGCTCGCATCGATGGCCTGCTGAAGCTCTCTCGCGTCGCCGGCTAGCATGTCCAACGGTCGCGGATCCCCGCACTGAACCTCAGCCTTGAGCTCCGGCGGGCCGTAGTAGGCATCTATGAAGCCCTCGAGGTGCCGGTCGAGACTGAGGGCCAGGGTCAGGTAGTCTCGGCCTATCTGGTCCACGGTGCTTTCGTCCCTTCCGATCCCCGCCAGAGCTGCAAAGAAAGCCTTCGAGGCGGACTCCAGGCTCTTCTGGACGTCCGCGATTGTGGCATCACGCCGAGGCAGGAACGCGCGGCCACAGCGCAGTATCAGACTGCATCGTTGCCCTGGGAGAGGAAGCAGATCTGTGGGCCCTACTCCTCTACGGCTTGCACCTCGAAGGCCCCGATGTCGCACGAAGTGTCGCTAGAGGTCGAAACCACAGGCCGTGGCATGCCGCGCTGGTCGGTGGTCAGGGTACAACTGATCGCCGAGATGGCATCGATGGCCGGGCTGCCGGGAAGCAGTGGGTGAGTCCTGGTGCTCCCTCCGTTCACCCCCAGCGGGCCCAGCATGGGGTCGCCCGACCAGGCGGGATCGCAACTGCCGTCCTCCACCAGATTGTTGAAGTTGATGACGATGCTGCTCTCGTTGCCCAACATGCAGTCGTCACAGCAGTAGTCGCGACCATCGGTGTTGTTGGCGATGATGGTGTTCGTGAAATCGAGCCGGCCCCGGATCACGCCGCTCTCGAAGGAGCCTTCCATGTACACGCCGCCACCGACGGCGGCGGCGTTGTTGCGGGCAACGGTGCCATTCGTCAATTGCGCGTGGCCCTTGATGTAGATGCCCCCGCCGCTGCCGCCCGCAGCATCGTTGCCACTGACGGTGCTATTGGTCAGTTCCAGGACGCACTTGCAGGCCACGAAGATGCCGCCCCCGTTGCCCCGCGAGCTATTGCCGCTCACCGTGCTGTTGATCATCACCAGCGGGCCCTGTTCGCACTTGATGCCGCCTCCGCTCCCGCACCTGGTGTAGAACTCTCCCGAGCCGTCGGCGACGTTGTTGCTCACCGTGCTGTCGATGAGGGTCATGCTGCCAAAGTTGTTTATGCCCCCACCGGCGCTAGCGTTGTTCTCCGTAACCACACAGCGCTCCAACTTCACCGTGCCTCGGTTGTGGATCCCACCCCCAGACTCAATATCCGTCTCTGGGTTGCCATGACGAATGGTCAGGTCTTCGAGAGTCGCACTGGCTCCCTCGGCGATGAAAAACACGCTCTCGGTGGCCTCGCCCCACTCCTCGTGACCCTGCACTATCGTACCGTCAGGCGCCTGCCCCAGGATAGTGACGTCCTTGTCCACGGTGATCCCTTGCTCCGTATGGACGGCGTCGAGCACGCCGATCTTGTCGCCGTTTCCAGCGGCGTCTATCGCCGCTTGAAGTGTGGTGAAGTCGCAGCCGCTACCGCACACCGTGAGGTCTGGGCTGGGCGTCGGCGTGGGCTCCGGGGTAGCCGTGGGTTCCGGCGTGGCTGTGGGCGAGGGCGTCCATATCGGCAGAGGCGCCATGATCAAGCCAACCAGAACGACCACGGCGAGGGTGAAAACGATGCTGATCAGCCTCTTCTTCCACTCGTCGGACATGCGACCCTCCTTCGCCCGTTGCAGCACCTACGCCATCGACCCCGCGCTACCTCTCGTAGACCCAGGCCTCGAAGAGGGAGCTGAGATCGCACTGGCAGTGCTCCTCGGCAAGCTCTTCGAAGTCCTCCGCCGTCCCGATACCCCACTTGTGGGATTGGTAGTAGTCCCTCAAGAATTGATCGAACGTCTCCTGCCCCATGTCCTCAGCGAGAGTATCCATGAAGATGGGGCCGCGACCATAGACGATGGCTCCGTACTCCGTTCCGTTACTGTAGTCGCCGCTGGGCAGGCCTATGGGTATGTCGGCCATGTCCACACGCTGCCACCTATCGTACCACGAACCGCTCCAGCCCTCAAGAGCCCTTTCCCCCCCCACATCCAGGTAGTACAGCCCGGTGACGTACTGTACCAGGGCCTCGTCCAGCCAGGGTTCGTCCACCTGATCGTTGCCCACGACGTTGTAGAACCACTGGTGGGCCACCTCGTGCCCAACGCTACTCTCGAGCATGATCTGAGTCGGGAGCCCCCACACTTCGGCCTCTGGATCATAGAGTTGAAGGCCCAGTCCGACCAGGCCGGGGTACTCCATGCCCAGGGCCTGCATGGGAGTGCTCACCACGTCGAACTCCATGTAGGGATAGACTCCGAACCGCTCGCTGTAGCTACCCAGGGCATCCACGGCGTACTGTAATGCCAGTTGGGCGTGCTCCTCTCGCTCGGGGAAGGCGTAGCTATTGACCTTGGTCTCGCCCACCTGCTCGCTCTTGGCCACGTACCGCTCGCTGGCAGCGAGATAGAAATCGCGCGCGGGACCGGCAGCGAAGGTCAAGACCTGCTCCTCCCCTTGCGTTTGCTCCTCCACTGCGACCCCAGAAGCCACTACCACCAGGTCCGCGGGCGCCGTCACCTGAACCAGATAGAAGCTGGCGTCGAAGTAGGTGAGGTCCCCCGCCGGCGGAGGTACCTCCACATTCCAGCCTTCGTCGTCGTACACTGCGACGACAGGGTAGAACTCGTCCAGCACTAGAATGTCGTCGAAGTAGCCGAACAGTCCGTAATTGCCTCCCATCTCCCGAGGGATCTCCACCTGGAAACCCATCTCTATCGTGACCTGATCGCCCGCCTCGAGAGGCACCGGCAGAGCGACGCGAAGGGCGCTCTGCTCGAACTCATAGGCCGTCTCAACTTCTTGCCCATCAACCGTCACTCCCGAAACTGTGGCCTGGCCTCCGTTTGCATTGGCAAACAGCCGGAAATAGACCTCTTGGAGCGCCACCCCCTCCCGATTGGTGTAGCGGACTTCCTCGCGCCCTTCCAGAGTGTCTATGTCCTCAGGTATTTGCAGATCGATGTGATACTCTGTAGCCCCTGGAAGCTCCTCGAGCACCCCTTGCTCCTCTGCGATCAGACCCCCGCTGAACACCGAGCGGTCGCCCCAGCTTGCCCCAGCTGGCTGGACAGGAGTTGGCGCAGCGGTGACACTCGGCGAGGGAGAACGCGTCGCCTCATCGGTAGGCACCGCTGGCTGGCCCCTACAAGCCGCCAGCACCAGGGCCATGAGCATCGCAACAGGCACTAGTCTCCTTGGAACACACGTCATGTCTATCCTCCCATCAGGCTGCACATCGGACCGGACCAGGCGCCCTGCCCAGTATGGGACGCCAGAACGACCTGTGGCTCCCGGTAAACGCCACAGGCACCCCCTTAGCTACACCAGGAACAGCCCAGGAAGGTTCGAAGGGACATGAGTAAAGTGGGAAACCCTCGTGCTCCCACCGTTTTGCTCCACCCTCCCCAGTCCATCAAGCAGCGCTTCGGGGTTGCCGTGTGGGGGCAGAAGGCATGGGGCTTTGGGAGCAGAGCGCCGGCTCAGGGGGACACGCGGAGGTCGTGTGTCTACCCAAGCTCCAGAAGGTCCTCTATTCTCACCTCTCCCAGGTCATCCGTAACCAGATCCGCGCCCGCCTCCTCCAGCGCCTGCCTGTCGCCGATCCTGAACACACCCACGGCGTGGAAGCCCAGCGACCTCACAGCGTTCACACCAGAGGCGGCGTCCTCGAAGACGAAGAACGTGTCGATCTCCGCCCCAGGCAGGCTCCCCAACCCCTGAGCAGCGTACTTCAAGATCTCCTCCTTGCCGCCGAGATCGACTCCGCAGGCATCGAAATCGAAGACTGTGTAGAGTGTGTCTTCCTCGCCCATGGCTCCAGACTCGTCGTCCAGGTCCCTGAGCAACCGAGGCCTGGTCACCTTCTTCAGCATCGTGCTGGCATTCTTCGACGCCGAGGCAGCGGCCTGTAGAATGCCAGCGCGCCGCGCCCTCAGCAGCAAGCCCACGGCATCCGTAAAGAGCTGGAACTCCCCCTTCTGGATCAGCTCCTTGGTCAGCGCATCCTTCTCCTCGGCAAACCTTCTCATCAGACGGCTCTTGGCTTCTTCGCTGGCGGCACCGAGCCTCTCGTAGACGCCTAGCAGTTCCAGGATGTTGTGGGCCCCTTCGTATCTGGGTCTGGAAGCCAGGTGAGCGAAGTAGAAATCGGCGGTAAGCCCTTCCGTCTTCCACGGCTCTCTTCTCAGCGTAAGACGCCACGCCTCCTCGTGGGGGCTATCGAGAACCACGCCATCAATGTCCCAGATGAAGCCCACGCTGCCAGTCATGGCCATCCCTCGCCACTCTCGCGGTGCCAGCAGGTTCGAGCACCCGTCTCTCGATGAGGCCCGTGCCACGATCTGTGGTCTAGACACACAGCAGGGCCTGCCACTGTTGTAGATACTATATCATAGATGAATCCCGCTATCAAAGATATCTCAGCTCCTTTCAGCGCCGACGATCCGGACCACCCACGGTTTCCGCGGTATCTCGGCGCGTCCCTGCGGATATGCTCTTGTACCTATATAGTTGTCTCTAGCTTGACTTATGGTACAGAATGACGTATAATAGAGAGAGAACCGTGTGGAGGTGTACGAGATGGCTATCGGTCTCAATCTCAACGTGATCATGGCCCACTGGGAACAGGCCCATCCTGGCGAGAAGCTGACCCTCAGGAGACTCAGCGACCTCACCGGCATCAACAAGAACACCCTCGGCCGTTTGAGGGGCGGGACTGCCGAGCGGCTGGACCTGAGCACCCTCGACGCCCTCTGTATCTTCTTCAACTGCACGCCCAACGAACTGCTGCTCTTCAGCACGGAGGGTCAAGGAGTGGTGGCAGCACAGAGGAGGGACACCATGAGAGACAAGCTGGTCAGAGACGTGATGCACCGCAAGGTGATCAGTTGCCGTGTGGACACTCCGCTCAAGGAAGTGGCCAGGCGCATGGACTCTGAGAGGATCAATGCGCTGGTGGTCGTGGATGAGAGTGGCGACCTGTCCGGCGTCGTCTCTCAGACCGATCTGGTCAAGGCCTCGGACCAGGACTGGGAGAAGATGGTGGCTGAGGACGTGATGACGCCGGATGTGGTGACCATCGTCGCCGACATTCCCGTGCTGACAGCCGTGGAGCTGATGATCGACAACCAGATACACCGCTTGGTCATCACTCAGGGAGGGCTGGCGCCCCGTCGCCCCGTGGGAGTGCTGTCCATGACCGACGTGGTCAGGGAGATGGCTAAGTAGCGCAGGGAGCCACGGAGCCCAGTGCCAGCTACCCCCGCGGCCGCTGCTGGACGATACAATGGATACATCCGCCACCCAGCAGGATCTCCCGGGCCGGCACTGTCACTACCTTGCGGTCAGGAAAGAGCTCCCGCAACTTGGCTAGCGCTGGCTCATCGTGGGGGTCCCCAAAGGAGGGAGCCACGATACCCCCATTAGGGATGTAGAAGTTGATGTACGAAGCCGGCAACCGCTCCCCTGCCTGACGACGCTTGGTGCCTTCCACCTCGACCACCCCTTGCGCCTCTTCTTTGGTCCTGTACAGCGGGCCCGGCTGACGGACCCTGTGTATCTCTAGCTTCCGGCCCCTGGCATCTCTGGCCGCACTCAGGCGCTCGTACGCATCCATGGAGCGCTGCGATTGGGGGTCCGACCGGTCGTCGGTCCAGGTCAAGGCCACCACACCAGGCCGCACGAAGCAGCAGAGGTTGTCCACGTGCCCGCTGGTCCCGTCGCCGTGCACGCCCTCGCCCAGCCAGAGAACCTGCTCCGCACCGAGATACTGGATCAGCTTCTCCTCGACCCCCTCTCTGCCCAGATCAGGGTTGCGGTTGAGTAAACACTCCTCGGTCGTGAGCACTGTACCCTCTCCATCCGCGTGGATGGAACCACCCTCCAAGACCAGGTCGGACTCATAGCGGTCAGCACGCTCGAGGTCCAGAACCTTCCTCGCCAGCAAAGCATCCCGATCCCAGGAGGCATAGTGGGGAGGCTCAGGGCCACTCCACGCCTTGAACTCCCAATCGACGCCACGAACGAGACCTTCTCCGCTGACCACAAACGTCGGGCCGGTATCGCGTATCCACGAGTCGTCGTAGGGTATCTCGACCACACGGATCGCCGCAGATAGGTTCTGCCTGGCCTCGACGTACTGGGCTTTGGAGACCCCCATGGTCACCGGCTCGAAGCGCGCGATGGCCTCGGCCACCTCGGAAAAAGCGGCCTGAGCCGGTTTGGCGCTCATACGCCAGTTGTCCGGGCGCTCTGGCCACAACATCCAGCAGCCGGCGTGCGGTTCGAACTCGCCCGGCATGTGGAAACCATCCTGCTTCGGCGTGCTATCGATGGTAGCCATGGACCCTCTACGACCTACCCGGTGTGTCCACGCCGGCCTCGAAGCCGGACGCCGGCCCTGTCCTCTCGCCGTGCGCGACGAAGATACTCACGGCCGCGAACTCCTCTCCGCACTCCGACCGGGCACAGCAATCCTCACCAAGGCCATCGGTCGCTACACCCTGCAACCCCGCCTCGGCGAGCCACCTCTCCACGTCCCCGCGCTGGAAACCCAGCCAGCGATCGTGCTGTTCGGTCCTCAGAAACTCGCAGCTGTGTTCGTCCAGGTCGCTAATCACCAGCTTGCCGCCCGGTTTCAAGACGCGCACCATCTCCTGTATCGCCTGGGGAGGGGAATCCACGTGGTGCAGGTACATGTTGGCGAAAACGTAGTCGACGGCTTCGTCCTCAATAGGCAGAGCCTCTGCTCGCCCCAGCCGGCACTCCACACTCGGGAAATCAGAGAATCTCCTATGCATCTCGCTCAACATCTCCTCAGACTGATCGACGGCGATCACCTTCACCCCCGTCCGCACCAGGCCTTCAGTGATGAACCCGGATCCAGCTCCGATGTCGGCGGCGATCCTGCCGGGTTGCACTTCGGCCACGGAGATGGCCTTCTGCCTCACCGCATCAGAGAAGAAGGCCTCTCGCATCCCGTCCCACTGTGCCGCGACCTCGTCGAAGTACCCCTTGCTGTCCAGAGACCCTGCCTCCCTCCAAATCTGTGATCTCACGCTCAGTATAGTGTGCTACGACCGCACCAGCCTACCATCCAAACGCCGCCGTGGCGGCCCACGCCTCGGGCAGCGGGTGCCCGGACCAGCGTAGTGAGTGACCAAGGCCGTATGACTCGTTGAAAGTTGACAGTTTCACTGGACTATATTATAGTCCATGTAGATGGAGGTCGCCCATGAAACTGTCAACCAGGGCCAGATACGCGCTGCGAGCTATGGTGGATCTGGCCACGCATTGTGACCAGCGCCCTGTGTCCCGCAAGGAGATTTCCGCGAGACAAGATATCTCGCCCCACTACATGGAACAACTCTTCGCCAAGCTCAGAGACGCAGGGATCGTCGAAGCTGTCAGGGGACCCGGAGGAGGCTATCTTCTATCCAGATCGGCGAAGGAGATTACGGCAGGCGAGGTGGTCCGAGCGGTGGAGGAGGTGCTGGCACCTGTCCCGTGTCTGAGAGAGGACTCACCCTCGGACTGCGAGCGCGCGCCCACTTGTCCCACGCGCCGCCTGTGGCATCAGCTCGGCCAGAGAGCGGATGAGTTCCTGGACTCCAAGACCATCCAGGACCTCTGTGATGAGGCTTATCAGTTGACCAGCGGGGAGTAGCCAGTCGCCAGTGCAGCTCTCACGAAGCAGCAGTCTTGGGGTCTAGTGCCCCAGGCCGCCTCGAAGACCCTCACACCATGCGATACGAAAAGCACATCGGGCAGCTCTTGGAGCCGCCCGATGTTGTCTTCTCATAGTGATGTGGACCCGCGAGCAGCTACGAAGTTCGCAGCGCCGAGGCCGGCAGAGCGTCCATACCCATCAATCTACTACTGGAGGACGGCCGACAATACCGGCGCGTTCCTCGCCCACGCCTTCGACAACCGGGCACCCAGCCCGTACCACTGGCCTGCCCCAATCACGGCGAGCCCTATCAGAAGAAGCCCGTAGACCACGTGATCATCGACCAGAGGGTTCTGCTCTGGCGGCAGGCTTGCCAGCCACATCAGGGCCATCAACGCCGCCCCAGAGAATCCGGCGACGCGAACCCCGATGCCCAGTATCAGAGACAGCCCTATCAGCAAAAGACCCATCATGAACAGGAAGTCCACAATGGGATTCCCTGCCAGGCTCTGGAACACGGCACCCAACGGCCCGGAGGTCCCGAAACTGAGGAACCCGAACGTCGGCGAGCCCCCTCTGATCCAGGCAGCGTCTGGCTCAGTGGAGATACCCAGACCCAGAAGCTTGTCGAGGAAGGGCCACAGGAAGAGCCATCCCATCGTTATCCTCAATGCCACCCACACGTACTTCCCGCTGTTGGTGTTCATTCTCCTCTCCTTTCCGGCTCCAGCGCGTGCTGGACTAACACTTCCTATTCCATTATACTACAGTTGTTGATAATTGTCAAGTCATCCACTTCACTATCACAAACAGTGAGAAGGTAGCCCGACAAGATGGGGATACTGCTGGGGGAGTTGGCGTGAGTCCGCACGTAGACACGGATCTCTCCGATGAAGAGCTCGAGTACTACTCGCGACAGATTGTCTTGCCCCTCATCGGCTACGATGGACAAGAGAAGCTGCAATCCGCGAGCGTGCTCGTTGCGGGGATGGGCGGGCTGGGCTCGGTAGCTGCCAAGCAACTGGCTTCCATGGGGGTAGGCCATCTGCGCCTGGTGGACTACGACGTGGTCGAAGCCTCCAACTTGCAGAGGCAGCACCTCTACGACATGAGCAAGGTTGGGTATCCCAAGGTCGAGGTCGCTGCCGACCGCCTCGCGAAGCTCAACCCTTATATCAGCGTGGAGCCTCTGCCCCTGGCCATAGGCACCCACAACGCCGAGGAGTTGGTCGAAGGCATGAACGTGGTGGTGGACGGACTGGATCGTATGGCCCCGCGCTACGCGCTCAACAGAGCATGTGTCAGGCTGGGAGTGCCCTACGTCTTCGGCGGAGCGGTCAGCATGCACGGGAACGTTTCCAGCATACTACCAGGGGAGACAGCGTGTCTGGAGTGCTTCCAGGGCTCAGTCGAGGACGAAACGCTGCCGTCTTGCTCTATCCTGGGTGTACATCCTTCTATCTTGGGCTTGATCGCCAGTGTGGAGGTGTCCGAGGCAACGTACGTGCTCCTGAACCAGAGTCCCAGGCTGGCGGGCAAGCTGTTCTACTGCGATCTGGAGTCCCTCGATTTCGTGACAGTGGAGCTTTCCAGAGTCGACGACTGTCCTGTCTGTGGGGCCAGGCCAAGACCCCCTGCCGAGGCTTCGAGGCGCCGCCTCGTGACCGAGCTGTGCGCCAGGCAAGGGAGAAGGACCTTCGCCATCATGCCGCCGAGGGACCTCGCACTGCACATGGAGCAGATCTATGAACTGGCGGCCGGCAGCGGCTACGAAGTCAGGGCCAGGGGTCGGCTGGGAACCACCTTCGCCTGGGGTTCTGAGGGACTAGCCAGCCTTCTGGTGAGTGGAGTGATGATCGTCGAGGGTGCTCGCGACGAGCAAGAAGCCGGTGACCTGTACCGTTCTCTGGTCGAGGAGGGACTCGGCATCCATGGCCAGACACGCGACGACGAGAGTGTAACTGAAGTGGCCTGAACTAGGGAGCGGTCAGCTCCCCCGGAATCAGGTCGCCTTCTCCCCACACTCCGGACAGAACTTGGCCCCAGGGCTCATCTTCGCCCCGCACCCTTCGCAGAACTTGGCGTCCTTGAGCTTCGCCCCGCACTCAGGGCAGAACTTGGCGTTGCTTTCCAGCGGGGCCTTGCAATTGGGGCAACTGGCGCGGATCGTCTCCCGCCAGTACTCCTTGCCGAGCTTCTTGTCTTCCTCGGCCATCGCCGCGTGGGCGCGGATCTCCTCCACGGAGCGGGCGGCCTGGGCGGCCGACATCTCCACTCCCAGATCCGGGGCGCACTCCTTGCACAACCCGCGCTTGTTGTTCCAGCAATTCTGGCGGCAGACCCATTCTGAGCAGCGAGGACACTGCACCAGTTTGGGCTTGACGTGTTCCACAGCCTCCTTGAAAGCCTTGTCGTGCGCCGTCTCCCAGGAGCTCGAGCGCACCCGTTCGCCCACGTCTGCCGCAGCGCCGAAGATGCCACCGAGCACGTTGCTCGCTGCCTCCAGCGCCTCGGACGCAGCACCCACCGCAGACGCCTTGAACGGCGTGCGGAAGCCTGCGTCGCAGCGAGCGCACTTGAACTCGAATTGGAAGCCGAGATCCGTGCTCAGGTCTTCGCAGTTTGAGATAACCTCGATTTCGTCGCTCATCGGACCCACTCCTCCCGCCCGTGCCAGGCGGTCAAGGCAACTTCCTTCATCCGCCACTGCTGCCGGTACCCGGCAAGGTGCAGCAACACCACCGTACACTCAATCCCATTGTACCACCAACGAGGATGGACCTCAAGACCCAAGAGATGCCAGCCTGGCCCATCAGACGCAGGCCCACTCAGCACCCACACGCCGCCCTCCGGTCAAGAGGCACCGCAGGAGCTAGCCAGGCGACCTCCCCACCTCGGCCCAGCCAGGATAGGGCTGGGGCTTGTACCGCGCGCCATACACCAAGTCGTCTGCCCTCGTGAGGAACCGCCTGGCCCAGGGAGCACGGGTCGCGATCTCGCCCACGAAGCGGTGGAACGGGGTCCTGGGCTTGCTCCAGGGGCAGACCACCTGGCAGATTCCGCAGGCCGCGCCCTGACTGCCCCAGTAGAGCAGGCACTTCACCTCGTCGATCTTCCACTTTCTGACGCCCCTCACGTCCACCTTGTCCCCAAAGGGGATGGCTCTCGGAGGACAGTTCTCCGCGCACTTCAGGCACTTCTCGCAATAGTCCTGCACGCCGAGGTCGACAGGCCTATCCACCGCCAGGGGGAGATCGGTGGTCACGGACACCAGACGGAGATTGGCCCCCAGCTCCTTGGTGACCAGATAGCCGCAGCGGGCCAATTCTCCCAGACCGGCATCGACGGCCGCCGGGACCATCATCACGCCGTAGTTCCTCAGGTGGTGCGCGCGAGCCGGGTACCCCAGAGCCCGGATATATCGGGCCAGCTCCACCGCCACCAGGGCACTCAGCGCGTACACCCGCCCGGTCTCGAAATCGTTCAAGAGCGAGGGTCCCGTTCGCACCAGGTCCGGATCTTGAGGAAACGCCATGCTAATCACGTACCTGTGGTCGATCTGTATGGGATCGCCGTATGTCAGACCTGTATAGCCGTCGGGCACGCCCGGGAACAGCGGAGGGTTCGCGGGATAGTCGCTGAAGAAGGGACGGGCTCCTCGATGACTGTATACCCAGGCCGGGTTGAGCCGCGCGATGCGCACCAGGTCTGCTCCCAGTATTCTGGCCACAGCCTTGATCCGGTGCGACATCCACTCCGGATTGTCGACCTTCACCTGGTGCGAGTTGACCGGTCCGTCCACTGAGTCCGGCTGCGCCAGAGCCGCCACCGAGCCAAACGTCGTGTCGTAGAAGGCCTCGTTCAGCGGGTCTTCAGGCACTTCAGGAGGATTATCGATCTTCTCCTGGATGAACCGAGCCAGTCGCCGGTCGATCTCCACCAACTCGGGGTGCAGCTCGTGGTACGCTCTCTCCTCTTTGCTGCCCGGCATCAACGCCTCTCGTGCAAAGAGGGTGTCCCTCTCGTCGAACCGCTCCAAGGTGCCCACGACCTCGTAGGTAGGCCGCTCTA
>Ga0315534_1002158_pt1 | contig 13432 bp, 9 predicted proteins | sample SalMarSW160240MG_FD_203094 | JGI IMG/M metagenome (GOLD analysis project Ga0315534, IMG submission 203094) | Salt marsh sediment microbial communities from the Plum Island Ecosystem LTER, Massachusetts, United States - Salt Marsh Sediment SW1602-40 ... | reverse complement strand
GTTAACAAAGGGCAGACCATGCGCCACGCGATTCAGGAGATGAATCGCCTGCAACTGGGTGCCACACTCGTCGTGGAAAAGGGCGACCTCCTCGCGGGGATTATCACGGATGGGGACATTCGGCGGCACCTCTTGACACAGGAGAGCATCTACGAACGTCGTGTTGAAGATGTGATGACGAAGCGCCCCAAGACGCTGGGCCCTGATACCCTGGCCTCGCAGGCCTTGAGCCTCATGGAGAAGAATCAGATTACGGTCTTACCCATCGTTAATCCCATTCAAAAAGTGCGAGGGATATTGCACCTTCACGACATCCTGGGAAAGGGTGCGTTCAAATTCAATGGTGGATGACAGGAACCAACTGCCAAGGGGATTGATTTGTCCCTTGGTGACACCAATGAAGACCGGAGACATGTTGGACGCGAGGGTCCTCGATCGGCTCATTGATCATGCGGGCGTGGGTGCGGACGGCTTACTCCTCGGTGACGTGATCTGGGGCGAGGGCCTTGTACTGAGCCCAGAGACGAGGGTGGAACTGGCATGCACCGCCCTGGAGATCATCCAGGGGAAATGGCCGGTCCTGATTACTATTACCTCCCAGGGCATGAAGGCAACGCGTGATCTGTTGGCCCACATAGAGGCCTTTGTTGATCGTTCAGGTTATCCGGGAAGGCTCTTTTGGGTAGATTATCCCGTCTATTACCACAGCAACCGGGGGTTGCCCCAGTGGTACGAATCCATGGCCCGCGATACGGGGATCGGATTTATATTGGCAAACCATGCTGGACTGGTCGAGCGGCGCAGGAGGCCCATTAAGCATAACAATATTCGCACCAGTGTCTTGAAAAGGGTCTCACAGATCGAGAAAGTTCGGGGTTTGATCTTCACGGGCCCGTTTAAACGCTCAATGAATTATCACAAGGCGGTCCGCCACCGTCGGGATTTCAGGTTTTATGATGGAGACGAGGTGGCATTCATGAGACAGCCCAGCTCTAACGGTGTTGTGGCCGGCGGGGCCAATTTGCTGCCCCATGCCTGGCGTGAGGTGACATGGTCTTGCCTGAACCGATATGACGTACAGCAGCAGTACGCAAACCATACAAGCCAGATGCTGGACACGGGTGTGATGCTGGAAGAATTCTATGAACTTTACTCACGCAGCCCTGCGGCTATCTTGAAACGCATGCTTCATGTGGCGGGGGTGCTGCCCAATGCCCATACCGCTTCAGCCACTCAGCCGTCGACGGCGAGTCAAAATCGCGCGGTGGAGGCCATTTGCCATAAGTATGATCTGGTATAGACCGGCGAATTTCGGAAGTTGATATCGGAAGGTGTCATCCCATGAAAAGCAAGGAACCTCTCGAGACGTCCGTCCCGACCCTTGGCCCGGCCAAGATTACCTCCCCCATTGAGACAAGGGCCAACGAAATGGGGACCCCGTGCTTTGTCTCGGAAGAGCGTATACTGGTGAATCTTGTTGAACATCATGTGACAGAGGCTGCCAAGGGGCGTGGGCAGCTCCTGTCCTTTGAGCGGGCGGGGCCGCGCTGCAAGATATTCTTTGATCCGAGCAAACTTCGATGCGCCGTGGTGAGTTGTGGTGGCTTGTGTCCGGGGATCAATGGCATTATTCGCGGCATTGTGTTGGCCCTTCACCACAACTATGGTGTGCACAATATCTACGGCATCCGGTACGGATTTCAGGGATTCATCCCTTCATACGGTCACGAGCTGATAGAGCTTACGCCAGACTTTGTGCGCAATATCCACGAAGACGGCGGCACGGTCCTCGCCTCTTCCAGGGGGCCTCAGGACATTGAGAGCATTGTAGATGCCTTGGAGCGGATGAACATCCGTCTACTCTTTACCATTGGCGGAGACGGAACCATGGTTGCGTCGAGCAAGATTGCCGATGCCATTAGCAAGAGAAGATTAAAGATCGGTGTGATAGGTGTGCCGAAGACGATTGACAATGACATCTATTTAATAGACCGATCTTTTGGGTTCGATACAGCGGTGGATGTCGCCGTCAATGTCATCCGCTCTGCGCACAATGAAGCCACGAGTGCCCCGAATGGAATCGGGCTGGTAAAACTCATGGGGCGTCAATCAGGGTTCATCGCAGCAGCAGCCACGCTGGCCATGCCGGTCGTCAACTTTGTCCTGATCCCGGAAGCAGACCTTGACCTGGAGGGTCCCGCGGGATTCCTTGAAGCCCTGAAGGCGCGGCTGATCCACAGGAAACACGCGGTGATTGTCGTGGCCGAAGGGGCGGGGCAGAGATTTTTTGAAAACAAAGCCAGACAGCGCGATGCCTCCGGAAACATCCGTCTGCATGACATCGGCCTCTTTCTGAAGGCGGCGATTACCGATTATTTCAAGAAAGAGAAGATGGAAATCAACCTCAAGTATATTGACCCCAGCTATATGATCCGGAGCGTTTCGGCCAACACCAACGATGATCTCTTGTGCAGCCTGTTGGCCCGAAGCGCGGTTCATGCCGGCATGGCTGGAAAGACCAAGATGCTCGTGGGCCTGTGCAATAATCAATTTGTCCACATTCCCATGGAGGCGACCGCGGGAAAGCGAAAGCGGGTGGACTGTGCCGGGGATATGTGGATGAGTGTGCTGGAGACGACAGGCCAGCCGTCGATGAAGAATTAGCGCGACAAGACTACCTCTATCATTTATCACTTCTCATTGATTAATACCCAATGATCAATGAATCATGACCAATAACCCATGCCCTACCCCATAAGCTACGACCTGGTGCCCTCCGATGAAATCTCCCACAGGATTTCAAGGCTTCAGCAGGCACTGGCCGCCAGATCCCTGAACGGGATCATGATCCTGGATGGGGTCAATATGTTTTATTACACCGGTACCATCCAAAATGGCGTCCTTTTTGTTCCAACAGGGGGAGAACCTGCCTTGTTCATACGCCGGAGCCTTGAACGGGCAGAAAAAGAGACCCCTCTCAAGACGCTGGTTCGGATCAGGGGCCTTGGAGCGCTTCCGGGTTGGCTGCAGACCCATGGATACCTAACCGCCCGGCTGGGACTGAATGAGGCGACGCTTCCGGTGTCAATTTTTAAGAGGATTTCGGAAATCTTTCCCCGGGGTGCGTTTGAAGACATGAGTCTCAGTCTGTCCATGATCCGTTCGGTCAAGTCGGATTATGAAGTGGGCCTGATTCGCGAAGCCGGAAAGAGACACAAGGTCCTTTACGATCATATACCGGGCATGATCCGGGAGGGCATGACCGAATGGGAACTCGGATCCGCTATCCACGGCCGCATGCTCCAGCTCGGTTACACGGGCATGGCGAGGCTTGCCACTTACAACAGTGAACTTTTCGCGGGCGTCATCAGTTTTGGCGAATCAGGCAATTATCCCACCGCTTCCGTGGGTCCAGGAGGTCTGGTGGGGCTTTCTCCGGCATTCCCATTCCTTGGCGGCGCCAGAAGGCTTAAGGAGGGCGACACCATCTTTGTTGACACCGGCTTTGCCCATGAAGGGTATTTCACGGACAAGACCAGGATCTTTGCACTGGGGCGTCCCCATGAGGTCGCCGTGGATGCCCACAAGATTTGCCTGGATATCCAAGAGGCGGTTCGCAGTCGACTAAGACCGGGTGCGGTTCCATCCGAAATGTTTGAGGAGGTGTACCGGACCGAGGTCATGGAACGGAAGTTTGAGGAAAATTTCATGGGTTTTGGGGACAACCAGGTCCCATTCCTCGGTCACGGTATCGGCCTGGTGATTGATGAGTTCCCGGCTATTTCCACAAAGACAGACGTTCCCCTCAAGAAGAACATGGTGCTTGCTCTGGAGCCCAAAAAAGGCCTTAAGGACATCGGGTTGGTCGGCGTGGAAAATACCTTTCTGGTTACGGAGCAGGGTGGCGAAAAATTGACGCCTGGGTCCGATGAGATCACCGTGATTTCCTGAGTAAGCCTACGTTCAGCGATCCTTCCTATCCCTTGAACGGCCTGCCTCAGATTAACAAGGGTCAATAATCTGACACGTTGCGAAACCGCGCATCGACTTGAGCCCTTTCCCACCTTCCAAACTCAAACAAATAGGTCCTAACAACCTGCAAATATTGACAATAGGTACATACAGGATTTCGGCACGATTCCTGCTTCAAAGAGAACAAATTGTTTGCGCATTGAAGTCGTTGTGACGCTGGACTCCATGATTCCTGGCGAGAAGTTGAGTCATCGGTGCCTGTGCGTCTTTGTCACCGCGTCACATGCGTCACAGGAGGTAGTTCCATGAGCAATCCGCGATCCCGGATGACAGTCCTATCCATGGCCTTGGCCGTTGTCGGACTACTGGTCAGTGCGCCGCCATGCCCTGCCGGGCAAAGACATCCCGCTGAAGACACGGTCGTTCTAGGCATGTCAACCGCCTTGACGGGCCCAACGGCCGTCCTTGGCATAAACATGCAGACCGGCGTTTTGGCGGCCATCGAAGAAGTCAATCGAACGGGCGGGATACATGGGCCCAAGCTGAGTCTCATTGCTCTGGATGACGGTTATGAACCGGCCCGGACAGCGCCCAACATGCGCAGGCTCATCGACGAAGAACACGTGCTGGCCGTCATAGGAAACGTGGGAACCCCGACAGCTGTTGCGGCCATTCCCATCACGAACGCCGGCAAGACACCATTCGTTGGTGCTTTTACCGGCGCGGGCATTTTGCGAAAAATGCCCCCGGATCGCTATGTGATCAACTACCGTGCGAGCTACGCTGAAGAAACAGGGACCATGGTTGACGGTCTCATCGTCCATGGTGGAGTAAAACCTGAGGAGATTGCCTTTTTCACCCAACGAGATGCCTATGGCGATGCCGGGTTTGTGGGTGGGATCACGGCACTGCAGCGTCACGGACTCAAGGATGAAAACGGCGTGCTCCACAGTCGCTATGAACGTAATACGCTGGCAGTGGAAAACGGCCTGGCTGATATCATCATGTCTAATCCAAGGCCCCGTGCGGTCATCATGGTGGGCGCTTACAATCCTTGCGCCGCCTTCATACTACTTGCAAGGCAAAGCGGTCTGGACGCCGTATTCCTGAACGTCTCCTTTGTGGGTGCCGAGGCACTGGCCGAAAAACTGGGTGAACAGGGCGATGGGGTCATCATCACGGAGGTCGTACCGCATTTTGATTCCGATGTGCCCATCGTTGGTGAATACCGAAAGGCGCTCAAGGCCTCGAATCCGTCAAGCCCTCCGACCTTTGGGTCATTGGAGGGATATGTTGCCGCCCGGATTCTGTTCCGGGCGTTGAAGGGCATCCAGGGTCCCTTGACCAAAGAAGGGGTTGTCAATGCGTTGGAGGGACTTGGTGAGTTTGACATGGGGCTGGGAGCACGACTGCACCTTGGACCCAAGGAGCATCAAGCCTGCCACCGCGTCTGGCCCACGATACTGCGCGGAGGAAGAGCCGTGCCGTTTCAATGGAAAGAACTGGGGGACATACTTGGAAGGAGATGACATGACGGACCCGGTCATGAGCAAAGGCGGGCCAAATGCCAAGAAACTGGTTTGGGTGGTCACCCTGTTGGGCTTTGGTGCCGGGCTGATCTTGCTCGGCATTGTCTATTGGACCATGTCGGACATCCGTTCAGAACGGGAGAACTTTGATGCCCTGCAGGTGGATATGACCCGAATGGTGACATCCCTGGACCCCCACGTTGTTCAAGGGCGGGACCAAATGCGGGCATTGCTTCTCAGCAAGGATTCAGTGAGCGCGGATGGTACATGGATCAGCGACTTGACACGCCTCGTACACAGTTACAGCAGCCGGGACGTGGTTGCCAGCGCCGACATGTCAAAGGTTCTCGATCAGATGGATGGCCAGTTATTTGGTATCAAAGAGATCTGGGACCGGTGCTTCGACTGGCATCATCGCAGTCAAGAACTCGCCTCGGATCTTCCTTCTGCCCGACAACGGACCAAGACAGCCCTGCAAGAGATGCGTGCCACCATATCCAGCATTGAGGGCCGCCAACGGTTGCGACGTGCCATTCTGATCAGCAGCTATCGCCAGGGTGATGCCCCTAAAGCCGACCAGCTTGCCGAGCAAATCATCGCGGACATGAGCCATGTAACAGATATCCCGATCATCAAGACAGAGCTCGCCGATCTTTCTTTGCTATGCGAACGGCTTCTTGGCGAGGCTGAAATCGATAACCTGGCAGACCTGAAAGATAATAAGTTCAAATCTACACTTGACCGGTTGGAGCGTGGCATGAGCCATCTGGAAGAACGCAAAGTGCTGTCAAATGGCCTGCCCATGACCTTGCTGAAAAACTTCGAGACAGCCTTGTTCGGCGAGGGCTTCAAAGTCGACAGTGTTCACCAGACGATCGTCCCTGGCAGGGGCGGGCTATTCTCGCTCTGTCGTGATCGGTTGGCGCAGCGAATTAAGCGGGAAAGGCTGGAGGCCCAGGTAACGGAGGTTTTTGAGGGCTTTCGCGCCACCCGGCGGCAGCTGGCAAGAAACGTTGAGGTCTTCGCCAATCAAACGGCCGTGAGAGCCGAGAGGGCCCTGGGACAGGCCTGGCAAACCATGCTGTTCGTGTGGTTTATTTCGACCAGCGTGTTCCTCCTGTTTTCTGCAAGAATCGCCCAAGCGGTCAAACGCCAGGTCAGGGCCATTGAGAGCACCAACGAAAACCTGCAAAATGAGATTCTTGAACGTCGGCGGGCAGAGGCTGCGTTACGGCAGAGCGAGGAAGCGCTCCGGAGGGCCAACGACGAACTGGAAACACGTGTTGAGGCGCGCACGGCCGATTTGAAGCGATCCAACGACTTGCTGGAAGACGAAATAGCCGAGCGGAAGCAGGCCGAAGAGGCGCTGCGGCAAAGCGAAGAAAAATTCCGGGGTCTCAGCACAGAACTGGCCGACGGTTTATCCGACGTGTTCGAAGCCTTAAACGAGCTTTCCTCAGGAAACCCGGGAGTCAGGATCTCCGAAACCTCGAAACTGGAGTTGATTGCTAAGCTAAAACATACCGTCAATCTGACCGCCGAAAACCTGGCGGAAATCGTTCATCTGTCTCATGAATTTGCCATCGGGCTTGCCGAGCACTTCGACACATTGGATAGGGTTTCAAAGGGTGACCTGGATGCCCGGGTGTCGGGGACGTCCCAGGTGGAGCTGTTGGAGGCCCTGAAGAATGTGACCAACCACATGGTTGAGAGTGTGTCGAAAGAGATCGCCGAGCGAAAGCGGGCTGAAGAGGAAGTGCTGAGAGCCAAGGAGGAAGCCGATGCGGCCAATAGTGCCAAAGGGGAGTTTCTGGCCAACATGAGTCATGAGATCCGCACCCCCATGAACGCCGTCATCGGCATGACGGGGCTGCTCCTTGATACTGAACTGACCCCCGAACAGATTGATTATGCCGAGACGGCGCGCGCGAGCGGCGACGCTTTGCTCCAGATCATCAACGATATATTGGATTTTTCCAAGATCGAAGCGGGCAGATTAGAGCTGGAGATGATCGACTTTGATCTCAGGACAACCGTGGAAGACGTCTCGGACATGCTGGCCCAGAGGGCCCAGCAGAAAGGCCTGGATGTGGCCTGTCTGGTACACTGCGATGTTCCGTCGTGGTTGCAGGGCGACCCCGGCAGGCTGCGGCAGATACTGCTTAACCTGGTGAGCAACGCCGTGAAGTTCACCGAGCAAGGCGAGGTCGCCATCCAGGTCTCGCTGGACGAAGAGACCGACACGCACGCCACGGTCCGCTTTGCTGTGACAGACACAGGCATCGGCATCCCCCGGGATCGCCTGTACCGTCTATTTAAGTCTTTCTCCCAGGCAGACGCCTCAACCACACGCAAGTATGGCGGCACGGGATTGGGGCTGGCCATCTCCAAGAGGCTTAGCGAGATGATGGGCGGCGAGATCGGCGTGGACAGTGAGCAGGGCAAGGGCTCGACGTTCTGGTTCACGGCGGTCCTTGAAAAACAACCGGAACGTCAAGAGGCTCTGCCGGTGCTTCCGGCCGACATCCTGGGCAAGCGGGTCCTGGTGGTAGACGATAACCAGACCAACCGCGAAGTGCTGTCTGCGTACCTGGGATCATGGGATTGCCGCTGTGCTGCGGCCGCAGGCGCCCGGGAGGCGCTCGGCATGCTGCGCGAGGCTGCGAAGGCCGCAGACCCCTTCCACCTGGTGATCCTTGATCAGATCATGCCGGAGATGGACGGCGAAGCCCTGGGCCGCGCCATCAAGGCGGAGCCGGCGCTCAAGCAGACGCCCCTGGTCATGCTCACCTCCTGGGGCCGGCGGGGCGATGCGGCGCGGGTGAGGGAAATCGGGTTCAGTGCCTACCTGACAAAGCCGATCAAGCACTCACAGCTCTTCGATTGTCTGGTGACGGTCCTTGGCAAAGAACCCGCCAGGGCCAAGGAAGATGAAAAGCCGCCCCTGGTGACGCGTCACACCCTGGCCGAGGCAAGACGCAAGGCGCGCATCCTGCTGGTGGAAGACAACATCGTCAACCAGAAGCTCGCCACGCGCCTTCTTGAAAAGATGGGCTACCGTTCCGATGCGGTGGGTAACGGCCGAGAGGCGGTCAAGGCCCTGGAGACGGTTGCCTATGATGTGGTGCTCATGGATGTGCAGATGCCCGAGATGGACGGCTATGAAGCCACCCGGGTGATCCGTGATCCTCAATCCAGCGTTCAAAACCACGAGGTTCCCATCATCGCCATGACGGCCAACGCCATGAAGGGAGATCGAGAACGCTGCATCAAGGCGGGCATGGATGATTACGTTTCCAAGCCGATTGAGCCCAAAAAACTTCTTGAGGTCATCAAGACATTCTTGCTCGAGGTGAGACGAAACGCCTGATGACAGGAGGTGGGACATTCACCTGAAGCCTTGCCAGGAGGTGCATAGCCCACAGGGGCCACAAAGAATCTCTGACGCGTGGAAGCAATGAGCCATTCCGGCTTCAAGATATTGTGGCATGCTTTCTGCTACAAACCAGTTGGGATAAGAAAGAGGGGTGCGGGTGGGGACCCCGCCTTGAGCGAAGTCTGTTTCCTGTTTGCTAATGCACCGTTCAACCCAGGAGGGCCGGCTATATGAAGATACATTTCAAATTTGGGGAATCGAATCCGGAAGAGACGCGCTTTGCGGTTATTGTCAACGGAACGGGTCGTGGGGAGGTGTGTATGACTACGGAGGAGGCGGTCCGGTTCCAGGAAATCGTGAAGCTGGGATGCTCCGAGACCCATGACGTGTTTGAATCCTCGGGGGATCTTTATGTCCCGGAAAACTGGGTCCTCTGGCATAAGAGAAGCGGCGCGGAGAGAAGGAAGCGCACAGAACGAAGAAAAGGTCAGGACAGGAGAAGCGGAAACGACCGACGAAATCCAAACACCTGACAACACCCCGCACGTCATTATTTCGACAAACGCTTAGAGCTTGCGGCCCTCCTTCGCCTCTGAACGATGACCCTCCACAGTACTTGAGTTGTCTGCCTTTCCCTTGAAAAAGAAACGCTCCAAAACCCTGTGGTAGGATGTCCATGGGGCATCCGGGTCCTCGGCCTCGATGAACGTTCGGACAGCCGTGACCTTGGCGTCCAGTTCGTCCAGGTAGTTTAAGATGATGGCTTCAAGGGTCTTGGGTGGCTCAGGCGATCCAAAATCACGCAGGCCGTGGTGGCTCACAATCAGGTGCTTCAAGACAAGGGCCAGTTCGTCCGGGAAGTCATGGAGTGTTGCAATCTTCTTTTCGAGCATCTCCACACCAATGACAATATGATTCAGTAGCCGGCCTGCGTCCGAGTAGTCGATGTGAGTCTCATAAGAAAACTCGTGGACCTTGCCGATGTCATGCAGGATGCCCCCTGTCAGGAGTAAATCCGTGTCAATGCCCTTGTAATGAGTCGAGATGGCCTGGATGAGCCGAACGATAGAAAGGGTATGTTCCAACAAGCCGCCGAGATAGGCATGATGCATCTTTTTGGCGGCAGGGGCCATCTTAAAGAGATCCACAAAGGCCGGGTCTTCAAAGAAGGCGGCAAGAAGTCTCGACAGATGTTCGTTTTGCACGGCTTGGCTAATCTGGATGAGGCGATCGAGCATTTGATCCACATCGCGTTCCGTGGCTGGAAGAAAATCCCTGGCATCGACCTGATCCGGATCAGCGGGTTCAAGATGTCTGACAACGAGCTGTAGCGTGCCCTTGTACTCGGTCACTTTTCCTTTTACTCTCACATAATCTCCGGCAGCAAAAGTCTTGCTGATGGCCTGAACATGCTCCCACACGACCGCCTTCATATCACCAGTGCGGTCCACGAGGCTCAGGGTGAGATAAGGGGCACCATCTTTCTTATGAGCCAGCTGCTTGCCGCGAGCAACAAAGATGTCATCCACGGACTCCCCGGCCTTAAGCATCTCCACAAAGGTCTTTTTCACCGCATTTCTCCTTCAAGCATAGGGGTCAGGTCTCAACATTCAACAGACAATGTTGAATGTTGAGACCTGACCCCTATATCAGCTTGATATGCCAGTCCTTAAGGTGCTCCATGGCTTGGTAGTCGGTCATGTCGCATTGGACGGGTGTGACAGAGATATAGTTTTGACAAAGGGCTGCCCCGTCCGTATCGGGCTCCTGGTCGAAGGCCTGTGTTTCGACCCCCTGCCAGTAATAGGCCTGATTTCTTGGGTCCATTCTCTTGTGAAAGGCCTCCTTGAGAGGGGATATGCCTTGCCTCGTGACGCGAACCCCTGCAATCTCTTCTGGAGCGCAGGCCGGGATATTGACGTTGAGGAAGGTGCCCGAGGGCAGTCCTTTTTCCATAACCTGGGTGATCAAGATGGCAACAAAGTACGCGGCCATGCCGTATTCCTGATCAGGTGACAGGTCTTGTGAAACGGCAACCGCCGGGATGCCCATGAGGGCCGCCTCCTTGGCTGCTGACACCGTGCCGGAATAGTTGAGGTTGATTCCCACATTCGGCCCTGGGTTGATTCCTGAAATGACCACGTCGGGTCGACGATCCAGGATCTCAAGAATGGCGAGCTTGACACAGTCGGCAGGGGTGCCGCTGACCGCATAGCCCCAGCCGCCGTTTGTCTCGACCTTGTTGGCCCTTAGAGGATGGACCAACGTGATGCTGTGAGCAATGGCGCTTCGTTCCTTATCCGGAGCCACGACGGACACCCTGTGTTGGCGTGACAGAACCCTCTCCATGGTCCACAGGCCCTTGGCATGGATCCCATCATCGTTGGTCAGGAGGATGTGCATACGTATTTCCGGTTTATCCGGGTCAGGTGCAAGAATTTGCAAGGGAACAGACCGTATGATAATCTAAAAATTTTTGGTACCTCAACGCCAATTTAATGGATATCCCATGGGATTGCAACTCGAAAACAGAGATGAAAGGGCCCCTGCCGGCCTTTACATCCACGTCCCTTTTTGTAGGCGCAAGTGCCCGTATTGTGCCTTCTATTCCGTGACGGACCTTCACAGAGTGGAGGCCTTTGTGGAGGGCCTGATACAAGAGATGGATCTGGTCACACGACCCGGGGCCGCCTTTGACACCATTTATATCGGTGGCGGCACGCCCTCCCTTTTGAAACGCTGCCAAGTCCTGGACATTCTGGAAGGCGCTCATAGACGATTCGATTTCATCCAGGATCTGGAAGTCACCGTTGAAGTCAATCCTGACACATTATCACTGGATGCCTTGAGGGCTTTCCTGGGCCATGGCGTCAATCGTGTCAACATGGGTGTGCAGTCCTTTGACGATCAGCGTCTACGGTTCCTGGGGAGGGTCCATTCAGCACGGAAAGGTCACCAGGCGATTCGCCTGGTGCGAAAGGCCGGGGTTGAAAACTTGGGACTTGACCTCATGTACGGCCTTCCGAACCAGTCTCGGAAGGAGTGGCTTTTGGATCTAAGAGATGCGACTAACTATGAACCCGAGCACCTGTCCTGTTACATGCTGACCTATGAGGGGGGGACCCCGTTGGATGGGTGGCGCAAAGCCGGCAGGTTCCGCCCCTTGAATGAAGACGCGGTGAGGGATCTTTTTGAAGTTACGGTCGATTTCTTGGGCGAGAGGGGCTATGAGCAATACGAGATATCTAATTTCGCGCGAGGAAGGGCCTTCCGCGCCAGGCACAATCAAAAATACTGGTCCCACGGCCCTTATGTGGGGCTGGGTCCCTCGGCCCATTCCTTCCTTGCGCCCATGCGCTGGTGGAATCAGCGCAGCCTGGGCAAGTACCTCCAGGCCCTGGGGCGAGGGGTGCTTCCTGTGGAGGGCCGTGAGCAGTTGAATCGGGGCCAGTTGATGCTGGAATCGGTTTTCCTGGAGCTCAGGACTGCTGATGGTATAGACATGTTGGGATTCAAAAAACGATACGATGTGGATTTCCTGGATCGGTTCGGCGCGGTGCTTGAACGACTTGAGGCACAGGACCTGCTTTCCGTCTTGGCTGACCGGTGCACATTGACCATGGAGGGGATGATGGTTGCTGATACCATTTCCGGCATGTTGGCGGAATATATAGGGACATGAGATGTGTTTCAAATAATTCTTGATCCAAACAGGTTGCACCATATAGAATCTGAAGCCCTATGAAGCAAAGACGGATTTCAGACCAAGGCAAAGCAAAAGCGGGTTCGATGATATTGAGCCAGGCTAAAGAGGTCCTTCACATCGAGGCCGATGGGATCGCGGGTCTCATAGATCGTCTGGACGAGAATTTTGTCAAGATGGTCGATCTCATACTCGGCTCAAAAGGCCGCGTCATTATGACGGGCATTGGAAAGTCCGGGATCGTGGCCAGAAAGATCGTGGCAACGCTGAACAGCACCGGAACCCGCTCCCTGTTTCTGCACCCGGTGGAGGCGATGCACGGTGATCTGGGAATGGTCAGTTCGGATGATGTCATCATTGCCCTTTCGAACAGCGGAGAAACCGATGAGCTGAACATGCTGATCCCCAGCCTCAAAAGCATTGGGTGTTCCTTAATCGCCTTCACCGGGCACTTGGATTCCGCTCTGGGTAGGCAGAGCGATATTGTGATAGACGCAGGTGTTGATCGGGAAGCCTGCCCGCTGGGACTTGCCCCAACGGCAAGCACCACCGCCCTTTTGGCGGTGGGTGACGCATTGGCGGTCACGCTCATCCGGAAGAGAAACTTCAAAGCGAGCGACTTTAGACAATTCCACCCGGGCGGCAGCCTGGGCCAGCGCCTGTCGCTTAAGATTCGGGAGATCATGTTCACAGGCAAGAACATTCCGCGGGTTAACAAAGGGCAGACCATGCGCCACGCGATTCAGGAGATGAATCGCCTGCAACTGGGTGCCACACTCGTCGTGGAAAAGGGCGACCTCCTCGCGGGGATTATCACGGATGGGGACATTCGGCGGTACCTCTTGACACAGG
>Ga0315534_1002157_pt1 | contig 13444 bp, 12 predicted proteins | sample SalMarSW160240MG_FD_203094 | JGI IMG/M metagenome (GOLD analysis project Ga0315534, IMG submission 203094) | Salt marsh sediment microbial communities from the Plum Island Ecosystem LTER, Massachusetts, United States - Salt Marsh Sediment SW1602-40 ... | reverse complement strand
TGCCGATCACCCCTGGAGGAAATCATTTAAGATCCAAGCACACGAAACGAAAAACCCACCCTGACATTTTTATTGAACTATTACACTGACCTTTTCATTGACCTATAACAGGTCAAGCGTGATTCTCTTTGGAACGTATCTCAATTGCTCCTTCGAAGTAGAGTTATGCCTCCCGTTTTGACGACAACGGCTCGATCCGAAATCGATGTGGAATAAGGATTGTGTGCTTGTTCAGGCGAAAATTTTATACTACACCCTACCAGCGGGTGATTTTCGGATTTTTACAAACAGGGATATATTAAAGTCTGAACAATGCGGAGGGTGTTTCATGGGCAACGCGCCTTGTGAAGATGAAAAGGATCGGGCGATGCAGGCTGCGCAGGCATGGGAGCGTGCGACGGAGGAGGTCCGCCGTTTCATGGTCGATAAACCTCTTGAACCGGAGGAGGCGATCGAACCCAAGCCTCCCGAATATCTGGATGAGATGGACGCCGCTTTCGAACGCGAATCGAAAGCGCGAGAAGAATACATCGCTGCGATGACCGCTTGGTTCGAGTGTGAGGAAGGGTCAGCTTGAGTACCGAACCGTGCAAGAAGGCAGCCGACGAGCTGCGCCAGGCGATTAACGAGTGGGTTCGGGCTTCCGAAGCCACGCGGGAATTCATGGTCAAGATCCCCTGGGACATGGCTGACGACCAGGATACCGTTCCGCCCGGCTATTTTGGGGAGATGCAAAAAGCGTTCGTGCGCGAAAGGCTGGCGCGCGAGAAATACATCAAAGCCAATATCGCTTTGCTCGATTGTATGCAGCGGCATGAGTTGATCGATTAATGAATTCGCTTTTCCTGGCCATGATAAAAATCGATGCGCAGTGAATCCAAATCCATAACGATTGCTTACATCACGAAGGATTAGCGATAGATATTTCTATTATTTAAATAGGAATGGGCTGTAGATCACCACAGCCCAACCCTGGCGCGCCCGGCAGGACTCGAACCTGCGGCCCCTTACTCCGCAAGCAAGTGCTCTAATCCACTGAGCTACGGGCGCATGTTATCGGCTCTATTATACCCGATGGCGGGGAGGGTGGGATTCGAACCCACGGTAGAGGCTTTATCCCCTACAAGCGCTTAGCAGGCGCCCCCGTTCAACCACTCCGGCACCTCCCCGGTTGTTAAGGCGGAGGGAGAGGGATTCGAACCCCCGGTGGGTTGCCCCACAGCGGTTTTCAAGACCGCCGCCTTCGTCCACTCGGCCATCCCTCCGGGTTGAAAAGGGTCTCCCTTCCCGAGCGCCCGCATTGTATCATGCGCCTATGGCAGTGTCAAAGAATTACACTTCCAGGTACCTCATCATAATGGATACTGCATTCTCATGCCTACCTCCACACCTGATAAAGACCCAACCGGCCACCTTCGCCGTCGCTGTAAAACGTGTCCAGGACCCGGAATCCCGTCGTCTGTGCCAATTGTTTCAATTCATCTTCGCTGAAGTGATGCACGTAACGCAGTCCCTGTCCGCCGCGCTTCCAGTCCAACAACGCGTCTCCAGGATCCACGTCGGCTTCTGCGATCCCGATCTTCGACCACGGCAAGATGCGTTTTTGCAGCCGTTCGCTCTCGGGGAAATTCCAGTTTGACAAGGTCAACTTGCCATCATTGGATAGCAAGCCACGCACCTCGCGCAGAATTCGAATGCGCAAGGCATTACCGGGGATGTGGTGCAGCACGGCAAAGGCGAAAACCCGATCGAAGGTCGAGGCTAGATCTTTGAACCACCCGGGTTCGGTAAGATCGGCGTGCGTGAAATGTGCCCTGGGATGCGAACAGTTCGCGCGGGCGATTTCGAGTAACCCCAAACTGCTGTCGATCCCGCAGTAAACGCCCTTGTGGCCGCGCCGGCCGAGTTGACGCGCCACCTCCCCGTTGCCGCAGCCCAGGTCGAGAATAGAGTCGGATTCCGCCACTTCGTCCAGTGTGCGTGCCACACCCGATTGCAGTCGGGCGCGAGTCTCGGCGAAAGAGGCGGCGAAGGTTTGGTAGAATCCTCGGTTGAGACGTATCAACCGATCGATTACGTCGTCTCGCATAATGGGATTATACGTGATGGAAGGCGATCAGGCTTGGCAAGAAGCACGTGAATATTCCGCCGAACAGCTTCGACAGGCGCGCAAGATTCTGGATGAAGTCCTCGAAGGACGTACCGTGCTGGAAGCCATCCGAGGGAATCCGCTCCCTTCGGGTGGATATGTGGGAAAACCGATCATCGTGCAAGTCTATCGCCGGCTCGTCGAGCAGGGGGAGATCGACGAAGAACCGTCCTTGCTGTCGCGCATCCGCATGAAGCCGGGGCGCACCCTTTCGGGCGTGACGACGGTCACTGTGATGACCAAGCCCTATCCATGTCCCGGAGAATGCATTTTCTGTCCGACGGATGGGCGCGTTCCCAAGTCCTACCTGCCGGACGAGCCCGGCGCCATGCGCGCCGTACATCATGCCTTCGATCCCTACGATCAGACCCATGCGCGTATCGAGGCGTTGGAAGCCATCGGACATCCTACGGACAAGATCGAGCTGCTTATACTGGGCGGAACGTGGAGCGCTTACAAAGCGGATTACCAGGAATGGTTCCTGAAACGCTGCCTGGATGTGATGAACGGTTTTGAATCGGCCTCCCTGGCGGAGGCCCAGACCGCCAATGCGGCTGCGCCACACCGCAACGTGGGTCTGGTGATCGAAACGCGCCCCGATTCGATCGACCGTAAGGAAATCGCCCGACTGCGTGCTCTGGGCGTGACCAAGGTGCAGATGGGCAGCCAGAGCCAGGACGATCGCATCCTGGCGCTCAATCGACGCGGACATACCGTCGAGACGACTCGACTCGCGATGGGCTTGCTGCGAGCGGCGGGCTTCAAGACGGTGCTGCATTGGATGCCCAATTTACTCGGGGCGACGCTCGAATCGGATGCCGAAGATTTCGCCCGCCTCTGGGACGATCCCGGGTTACGCCCGGACGAAATCAAGATTTATCCCTGCCAATTGCTCGAAAACACTGAGCTTTACACCTGCTGGGAACGGGGCGAGTACACCCCGTACACCACGGAAGAACTTGTGAATTTGATCGCCGACATCAAACCGCTGATCCCGCAATACTGCCGGGTCAATCGCATCGTGCGCGACATTCCCTCCGACAACGTCGTGGCGGGGAACAAACGCACGAGTCTGCGACAGGACGTGCAGCGGGAGCTGAAACGGCGAGGCGAACGCTGCGAGTGTATCCGTTGTCGCGAAGTGCGTGGTCATCCGATCGATGTGGAGCGGGTCGATATTCAAGACGATGCTTATCCAGCAGGTGGCGCAGAGGAGCATTTCCTCTCCATCGTAACCTCGAACGATCGACTGGCGGGCTATCTGCGCCTCTCACTACCCGGTCCATCTGCGCCGGATAGCGGATTGAACGAATTGGCGCACAGCGCACTCGTGCGTGAGCTGCACATCTACGGGCAATCGCTGGAAGTCGGTGAAAATGCGGACGGTGCCGCCCAGCATGCTGGGCTTGGAACGGACCTGATGCAGCGCGCGGAAATGATCTCGCGTACAGCGGGCTATAAAAAATTGGCGGTAATTTCGGCGTTGGGAACCCGTGATTATTATCGGCGGTTGGATTATTCGTTGGTGGGAACGTATATGCTGAAGGAATTGAATTGACGCATAAACTCCTCCCCTGCAGCATTCCTGCAATACGAATCAGGGCTTCTAAATCTGCGTTCGGATTTACCCAAGTTGACATTCCTGCCATAATCCAGTAAATACAAATCGATACCGAGGCGAAGGAGTTTCGATTGTCCCAAGAGCACGACATTTCGTATGCGGAGCAAATTCAGGCTTTGAAGGAGATCAGTGCTGCAATTTCCTCCGACCGCTACATTGAGGACGTTTTGCGTCTCATCGTGACGGTGACTGCGCAGGCGATGAACTCCAAAGTATGTTCGCTCTGGTTGATCGAAGAGGACGAAAAGTGCCTGCGCGTGCGGGCAGCACAGACGATGAACAAGGATTATCTCAAGGAACGCAGCCTCGAATTAGGAGAAGGTGTCGTTGGGTTTGTGGCGCAGCGCGATGAGCCGGCGATCATTCCGGATGTCTTGAAGGAGCCGCGCTATAAGGAAAAGGATTTGGCAAAGAAGATGGGCCTGCGTTCCATGCTCAGCGTGCCCATGAAGGTCCGCGACAGAGTAATCGGCGTAATCAACTGTTACACGTCCTACGAACATGACTTCTCGGACACCGAACTGGATTTGTTGACCACCGTGGCCAACCAGGCTGCGATCTGTATCGAAAATACGGAATTAATGGTGCACTCGAAAGTCATCCAAGAAGAATTGGAGTCACGCAAGTTGATCGAACGTGCGAAGGGCATGTTAATGAAAGATTTTGGCCTGCAGGAAGAAGATGCCTTCCAAATGATCCGCAAGAAGAGCATGAATTCCCGCCGTTCGATGCGCGAGATCGCCGAAGCGATTATTTTGGCGAACGAATTGAACGCCTAGACCGGTTTCCCTATGATCACTTGACAAGCCGATTTTTTGATTTATCATACGGCTAACACAATGACGTGTTCAGCCGAGGTCATGCACGAGGAGACCTCGGCTCTCTTTGAAGAAGACTTTGAGTTAGGCAAAGACGCCCAACGGCAAGCAAGATCGCCGGGGTGTTTTTTTAATATCACTTGACGCTCGTGGGAGATCGTGATGGGCCAACTGTACGAAAAGGATATCAGCGGGTGCGGAATCGTCGGCTTTATGGATGAGAGCGGTAAGGTCATTCCTGGCGACCGCGTGATCACTGCCATGGTATCCATGCACGAGCGCGGAAACGGCCTGGGAGGCGGTTTTGCCGCTTACGGTATCTACCCGGAACGAGCCGAGTGCTATGCCTTTCATATGCTGCTCGACCATGCAGCCGCGAAGGCGGAGACCGAAGCTTATCTTCAATTGAATTGCTTCGTCGAATCGGATGAGCCTATTCCCACGCGGCGAAATGAGTATATTGTGGATGCTCCCATTCTGTGGCGCTATTTTGTCAAGCTGAAGCCGGAAGCGATCCAGAACGATGACGAAGAGGATACGATCGTTCGCATGGTGATGGACATCAACGCCAGGATCGAGGGTGCATTCGTCGCTTCTAGTGGCAAGAACATGGGGGTCTTCAAAGGAGTTGGCTACCCCGAAGACATCGGTGCGTATTATCGTCTGGATGAGTATCAAGCCTATATTTGGACGGGTCATGGAAGGTTTCCCACCAACAGCCAGGGATGGTGGGGCGGCGCGCATCCTTTCAGTTTGCTCGATTGGACCGTGATCCACAACGGTGAGATTTCCTCCTACGGCATCAACAAGCGTTATCTGGAGCATTTTGGCTATGAATGTACCTGCTACACGGATACGGAAGTCCTCGCATACCTGTTCGATTTGCTCATTCGCAAGCATCGCTTGCCGATCGAAATTATGGCGAAAATCGTATGTGCGCATTTCTGGGATGAGATCGAACGTATGGATGAAAAGCAGCGTGAAATGTTCCGTACGCTCAGGACCGTCTATGCCAGTGCGCTCGTGAATGGCCCCTTTGCCGTGGTTATCGGGCATGCCCACGGCATCGTGGGTTTGAGTGATCGCATGAAGTTGAGACCGCTGATTGCGGCGCGTGATGGCGACATGCTCTACATCGCCAGTGAGGATTCCGCCATTCGGGAGATCTGCCCGAAGCCAGAGAAGATCTGGATGCCGAGAGCCGGCGAACCGGTGATCGGTTTGTTGAAATCCGCGCAAGTGGGAACATCAGATTCAATGCGGCGCTTGGATTTGTTCCAAATGCAGTTGTCGAATTAGCGGTAGAAGAGAAGGCCTGGAACCGTGACATTATCACTTTATCCCTCCGAATTCCGAATAGAACGGAACACGGACCGCTGCATTGCCTGCCAGGTCTGTGTGCGTCAGTGCGCCAACGACTGTCACGCGTACGATGTGGATGACGATTGTGTGATCAGCGACGAACGCAACTGCGTCGGGTGTCATCGCTGCGCCACGCTGTGCCCGACGAATGCCATTACGATCATGCAGAATCCCATTCATTTCAAGTCCAACGCCAACTGGACGGCCCGGGTGATCAAGGACATCTACAAACAAGCGGAGTCAGGCGGCGTTCTCCTGACCGGCATGGGCTGCGACCGGCAACTGCCATCGTATTTCGATCGCATGCTGCTCAACGCTTCGCAAGTCACCAATCCGTCCATCGACCCGTTGCGAGAGCCGATGGAACTGCGTACCTTCCTGGGGAGCAAGCCCGAGCGTGTCACGCTCGAACGCAAGGACGGCGGATACGATCTTACGACTCAATTGAGTCCGCAGTTGATGATTGAAACGCCCATTCTGTTTTCCGCCATGTCGTACGGTTCGATCAGCTACAACGCCTGTTTGGCGCTGGCGACAGCGGCGCAAGCAGTGGGCACGTTCTACAACACCGGAGAAGGCGGGCTGCATAAAGACTTCTATCCCTTCGGCACAAACACGATCGCGCAGGTCGCCTCCGGGCGTTTCGGCGTTCACGCCGAATATTTGGATGTGGCGGCAGCGATCGAAATCAAGATCGGTCAGGGCGCGAAACCGGGCATCGGCGGCCACCTGCCCGGCGAGAAAGTGAGTGAGGAGATCTCCAGGACGCGCATGATTCCGGTCGGAACAGATGCCCTCTCGCCGGCGCCGCATCACGACATTTACTCGATCGAGGATTTACGTCAATTGATATTTGCCTTGAAAGAAGCCACTGGCTATCGCAAGCCGGTGAGCGTAAAGATCGCTGCGGTTCACAACGTGGCGCCGATTGCCAGCGGGATTATTCGAGCCGGTGCGGACATCGTGGCCATCGACGGTTTGCGTGGGGGCACCGGTGCGGCACCGACCATGATCCGGGACCATGTGGGGATTCCCATCGAGCTGGCCATCGCCGCCGTCGACCGGCGGCTGCGCGAAGAGGGGATTCGCCATCGCGCTTCGATCATCGCCGGTGGAGGATTCCGCAACAGCGCCGACATCGTCAAAGCGATCGCGCTCGGCGCAGATGCGGTTTACATTGCCACATCTGCCCTCGTGGCGATGGGCTGCCATCTGTGCCAGAAATGCTACACGGGCAAGTGCAATTGGGGCATCGCCACCCAGGATCCGTACCTCACCAAGCGCCTCAATCCCAACATCGCCCAGCGGCGCTTGGTCAATCTGCTGCGGGGTTGGTCGCTGGAGATTAAAGAGATGTTGGGCGGGATGGGTATTAACGCAATTGAAAGTCTACGGGGCAACCGCGAGCACTTGCGCGGCGTCGGCATGACCCAGAGCGAGCTCGATATCCTGGGGATCAAAGCAGCCGGCGAAGCATGGTAGGCTGAGCCGTTCGGGAGAGGCGTATGAAGCGCATATACATCCACGAGGAGTACTGCATTGGCTGCCGCTTGTGTGAGATTCACTGCCTGGTGCGGCATTCCGAGTCGAAGAAAATCGTAAAGGCTTTCAAGGAAGAATTCCCGCGCGCCATGGCCATGCTCGTGGTTGAAGAGCAGGGATACCTTTCGTTTGCGCTGCAATGCCGCCACTGCGATGAAGCGCCGTGTGTGGAGGCCTGCATCACCGGCGCCATGCAGCGAGATGAAGAGACGAATGCCGTGTTGTGCGATGAAGATAAATGTGTAGGTTGCTGGATGTGCATCATGGTGTGCCCCTTCGGGGTGATCAAGCGGGATTTGGAGGAAAAGAAAGTCGCCTCGAAATGTGATTTGTGTTTGGGAGAGGAAATCCCGGTTTGCGTTCGCAACTGTCCGAACGAGGCGATCACTTTCGAAGAAAGGGTCGTCGCATGAACTACACGATCATCGGCAATTCCGCCGCGGCCATCGGTGCTGTGGAGGCGATCCGCTCTCAAGACAATGCGGGGGAGATCGTGATCGTCTCCAAGGAAAAATATCGGACCTACTCACGCCCCTTGATCACCTATCTGCTGGCGGGTCATGTAGACGAAGGGCGCATGTATTATCGCGACGAGGACTTCTACGAACGGAAGGGTGTACGCACCTTCCTGGGCAGAGAAGTGTGCAAGCTGGACGCCGTCGGGCGGCGTCTCGTGCTGGACGATGGTGCGCAGTTGGAATTCGAAAAGCTGCTCATCGCCACGGGTGGGTCTGCGGTCGTGCCGCAGATCGATGGCTCCCATTTGAGAGGGGTTTTCACTCTCATGGGATGGGACGACACCAGGGCGATACAAGGGTTCCTTGAAATGTATCCGGTATCACGAGTCGTGGTGATCGGCGGTGGGTTGATCGGGCTCAAGGCGGCCGAGGCGTTCGACGAACTCGGAATCGAAGTGACCATCATCGAACTCATGGATCGAATCATGAGCGCCAATTTTGACAAGAAAGCCTCAGAAATCGTCCAACGGCGGTTGACTCAAAGAGGAATCGCATTGGTCACGGGCAGCACGGTCGAGCGAATCCTGCAGTACAAGAATCGCATCGGCGGCGTCGTGCTCAAGGACCATCGGCGTATCGAGTGTCAGATGGTTGTGTTTGGCATTGGCGTCCGGCCTAATATTTCCCTGGTAGAAAGCACGCCGATCCAAACCGCCAAGGGCATTTTGGTCGATGAACGGATGCAGACGGCGGTCGAGGATATCTATGCTGCTGGCGATGTCGTCGAGGTGCGCGACATTCTGCTCAACAAAGTGCGTCCGATCGCTATTTGGCCGAACGCATACAAACAGGGTTGGGTTGCAGGGCACAACATGGCGGGGGGATGTAAAACGTACCCGGGCAGTTTCGCCATGAATTCCATCGAACTATTCGATGTTCCCACGATTTCCGTCGGCATACTGCAGGCTGAAGACAACGGTCTTGAGGTCCTTAAATACTTCGACCGAAAGCGGGATGCGTATAAGAAAGTCGTACTTCGGGATGGAGTCATTGTGGGCGCGATCATGGTGCGCGATATCGATCGGGCGGGAATTTACACGGGGTTGATTCGCGAGCAGATGGATGTGAGCAGTTTCCGCGATGTGCTTTTGAGCGAGGATTTTGGGTTGATTTCCCTGCCCAAGGAATACCGCAAGCATCTTGTGGAGGGCGAAGGGGTGTACTTATGAAGATCAACGCCAAAGACGTCCATTATCAAGAACTCAATGAAAGCATTCGCCAGGCTGTTGCGGCAGGAGAGCGGGACATTCGTCTGGATGGCGTGAACGGCCAACGCTACATCGGTGGAGGGTTGAAAGGTCAGGTACACCTCACGATAAACGGTGTACCGGGGAATGCGCTGGCTTCCTTCATGGATGGGCCTACGATCGAAGTGAGCGACAACGCGCAGGACGGTGTGGGCAATACGATGAACGCCGGAAAGGTGGTCGTCAGGGGAGACGCCGGCGACATCCTGGGATACGCCATGCGAGGCGGGAAACTCTTCGTGCGGGGAGACGTCGGTTACCGCGTGGGGATCCACATGAAATCCTACGAGGATAAACAACCGCTGATCGTAATCGGTGGCGGCGCAGGTGACTTTTTGGGGGAATACATGGCAGGGGGTCTCATCATCGTTTTGGGAATCAATCAACTGAACGGCCGTTCGTGCGTGGGGAATTACGTCGGCACTGGCATGCACGGGGGAACGATCTTTGTTCGCGGGGAAGTGCAGGAGTATCAGGTCGGGAAAGAAGTCGGCATTCGGGAACCGACGGACGATGACATGGCTGCGGTCGAAGAACATTTACGCGAATACTGTGCGGATGTGCGCTTGAAGGTGAACGACCTGCTTGGGGATCGATACACCAAACTCATTCCATTTTCGTCGCGTCCATACGGCAACCTGTACGCTTACTGAGTTTACTTCACTTCGTTGACTGTATGCCGCTCACTCATTCGATGTGCGCGGTTTTGCCCTTTTTGGATGCTGTAACGTGTGTGCCGTCATCGATCGCGGTAAAAGCCTCCGCGCCCTGTTCGATGATCCCGAAGGGATTGACGTTCGAGTACGCCTTGGGTGCCGATCCTTCGCTGACCGGAGTGGGTCCGAAGAAAATGCAGAATGCGTTTCCGGCAGGCCAATACCCCAATTCCCCAATTTGCATCACCTGGTGGGCATCTTCTGCCTCGGGAATAACGACGGGAATATCAAAATAGATTTCCTTGCCCCAGCGGTGGGCGATCCCCTCGAGTGGAAGCGCTTCCCAAATGGCTCTGGCGGTTTGATTTTCATATAAACGTGCGTAGGCGCGGACAGCACCGGCGCTGACGAGTATTTCATTCTCCATAGTAATTTTCCTCCCCTTCGGCTGGCGGTGGCTCGGTTGCGTCGACGATCTGCTGGCGATCAGACATTGCGCAGTATAGCACTTTGATTCGGGGGATGAAATCACGCCCGATCGCCTTCATTTGAGTGGGGAGCAGCGGTTGATGTTGTGCAACTCTTCCGTCCGATTCCTTCGGGATGCCGGGTAGTGTGGCTTTGTGGTCATAAAATTCGAACTCGACATAAATTACGGATTCATGTATTGGGAGTTTTTTCCCCTATGAAAAACAGGTAAAGAAATGGTTCAATAGATGTCCAAGCTTTTTCAGAGCCGAGTACGATCCTGTCCTGCCTGCGCCGGTAGGTCACCTCGATCGCGGAAATCGATCACTCGATAGGTTGTCACGTGGAGAATGGTCTTTTCAGGCCGCAAACTAGTCTCTACCTGGTTATAGGCTTCGGTTTGAGCCTCATGCTTTCGTTCGTCTTGGTGATGTCGCTCTATCCCACATTCACCCCCATGAACCTTGAACCAATCGAAGATGCAGTAATTCCACAAACCCAACTTCTTTCTTCCGACACGGTTCAAGAAATCGAGTTGGTGGTGAAATCTACACCAATGCCGCCCACAGGTAAGCTGTCAGCCATCGTCCTAGAATCCGACATGGAATCTGCCTCTCCCACGCAAGATTCCGTGCGCTTGGTCTTTGGGGGTGATGTGAGCGAGGGGCGTTGGGGAGACAATCCGGATTGGCACATCCCCTTGATCGAATCCTTCGTGAACTTGCTGCCGTTGCTGCGGGGCTCGGATCTCGTGTTCTTCAACGCGGAAGGTGGCTTGTGTGACCCATTCGAAGCCAGCGTTAAACTGAAACCCCGTGGCAGCAACGTCCTCTGGGTAACACCGGCTTCCCTGATCGATTTGCAAGCGGAACTTGGGGAGACGGCTTTGGTTATCGGTCAGGCCAACAACCATACGCTGAATCTGGGCGAAGCATGCATGCGCTACGGGAGCACGCAGCTGGCGGAGGCGGGGATCGGTGTTCTCGGCGCCGGCGATGATCTGGCTGCGGCGAGAGTTCCATACGTCTTTGAGCGTAACGGCACGGTGATTGGCATCTTGGCCTACGCCGATACCAATGTGATCATCGATGCGTGGGTGGCCAGCACAGATCATTCGGGCGTTGTGCCGATGGATGCGGACGTTCTTGCAGAGGACATGCAAGCGCTAAGACCGGATGTCGATTTTCTCATCGTCACCTTTCATAGCGGAAAGGAATTCGAGCAAGCCGTTACGGACAATCAAGTGCAATTTGCCCTGGCGGCTGTTCAAAACGGTGCAGATCTCGTCATCGGTCACGGCGCGCACGTCCCGCAAGGTGTTCTCCAGGTCGATGGCACCCCCATTTATTTCGGTCTGGGGAACGGCATGATGGATCAATGCTTTCCCCAGGACTACGCTTTTTACTCCAACGACGTGCGGAAGAACGTGTGGCTGGAAGTCGAGATTCGACAGTCCGAGTTGATTTCTGTGCAGGATCACGTTTTCTACTCTGCGCAGTGCATGGTGCCGAGCGTCGCCTCCCCCGGGATTCGCGCCGAAGTTGCCCACGCGTTCGAGCATATCCTCTTCATGGGGGATTGGCCCGTCCTCTCCAATCTGGGCATCGATGATTTCGTAAATGATGCCGCCTCCGACAACCTCGTAGACTAAAGCGATTTCCTCGCTGCTGTGCATGATCGTCGTTCGCGGCTCGAAGCGTCTGTGTTAATTTCCCCAATTCCTCGAAAATCGAAGCTCACGGAATTTATATGGGCGCCCCTGGTGCTGTGCCAGCGGGGCGGCACGCTGCGATATAATGTCCCTGACAGAGACACACGACACATTCTCAGAGGGTATTATCGATGGGTATGCACAGTGGTGGTTGGTGGTCTTACATCCGCTACGATGAGGACCAGGATCAACTGGAAGTCAGCCGCGCGTTGTTGCGCCGGGTAGCCGATTATGCTTCCCCGTACTGGCGGGGTGTTGTGGTCGTATTGATCACGATGCTGACAATCTCGCTGCTCATGCTCGTTCCGCCGTTGATCATCCGGGATTTGATCGATCACGCCATTCCACAAAAGGATCTTGTGCGCCTGAACCTGCTGGCGTTGGGAATGGTCGCAGTGCCTCTGGCGAATGGATTGCTTGGGGTCGTGCAGCGCTATGCCAGTGCAGGGATCGGAGAGGGCATCATCTTCGATCTGCGTCGATCCGTGTATGCGCATTTACAACGCATGAGTCTGCGGTTTTACACGAATACGCAGGTGGGCGAAATGATGTCCCGCCTGAACAACGATGTGATCGGCGCGCAGCGAGCCATTACCGGCACGCTGGTTACGATCGTCAGTAATATTTTTTCTTTAATCGCAACCTTAATTTTGATGTTTTCCCTCGAATGGCGATTGACCTTGCTGGGCATCGCCATTCTGCCGCTGTTTGTCTTGCCCGCGCGCCGGGTTGGCAGGGTGCTGCGAAGGATCGCAAGAGAATCGATGGATCTCAACGCGCGCATGAATGCCCGGATGAACGAAACGCTTAACATCAGCGGTGCGCTGTTGGTTAAGATTTTTGGGCGCTATAAGTCCGAGGTCGCTCAATTTGAACAACGAGCCGCAGGTGTGCGCGATATCGGTGTGCGCCAGGCTGTGGTAGGCCGCTGGTTCCATCTCGCCCTGAGTTTATCGGGTGCCATCGGGACGGCGCTGGTCTTCTGGGCGGGAGGGCATCTGGTGTTGGGCGGCACTTTCACCATCGGCACTATCGTCGCCTTCGGTGCTTACCTGAGCGACCTCTATGGTCCGCTCATGGCAATGACCAATGCACGGGTCGAGTTCGCCACTTCGATGGTCAGTTTCGAACGGGTCTTTGAAGTCATCGATTTACCGATTGAAATTAAGGATCGTCCGGACGCAATTTACCTCGAGAATTCAGAAGGCCACATTCGCTTTGAAGAAGTGTCTTTCAGCTATCGAGGTCCGCGCGAAGCGGCCGTCGGTCTGGAAGAAGTGCGCCGCTTCCGATGGGGAGGCCACGCTACGTATGTCGTCAAGCCTTCTGAGCGTACAGATGCTGCTACAGCA
>Ga0315534_1002156_pt1 | contig 13451 bp, 13 predicted proteins | sample SalMarSW160240MG_FD_203094 | JGI IMG/M metagenome (GOLD analysis project Ga0315534, IMG submission 203094) | Salt marsh sediment microbial communities from the Plum Island Ecosystem LTER, Massachusetts, United States - Salt Marsh Sediment SW1602-40 ... | reverse complement strand
CGAGCCGGCGATGCTCGAGGAGCTCACCAATCGCATGAACCTCGAGCGCGACTTCGAGCGTGCGCTGGCGCTCGGTGAGTTCGAGGTGCACTACCAACCGATCGTCGACCTCGATCTCGAGCGTCCCGCGAGCGTCGAAGCGCTGGTCCGCTGGCGCCACCCTGATCGAGGCCTGCTGCCGCCGGCGTCGTTCATCCCGCTCGCCGAGGCCGGCGGCTTCATCGTGCCCTTGGGTGCCTGGGTCGTCGGCGAGGCGTGCCGACAGGTGCAGGCGTGGCGTCGCTCCCATCGCGAGCTGGCGACGCTCCGCGTCCACGTCAACGTCTCACCCCGCCAGCTGCAGGGCCGAGACTTCGTCGCGCACGTTCGCGGCATCCTGGCCGAGTCCGGCCTCCCGCCCGCGCATCTCACCGTGGAGGTGACCGAGTCGACGGTCGCCGATGCGAAGGTGGTCGAGCAGCTTCGAGCCCTTCGTGAGCTCGGGGTGCGCATCGCGGTCGACGACTTCGGGACTGGCTACTCCTCGCTCGCGTCGCTCGACACGCTGCCGGTCGACACGATCAAGATCGACAAGCGCTTCGTCGACGAGATCGACTCACGCAAGGAGCGCATGACGCTCGCGGCGATGATCATGCGCCTCGCCCGCGAGCTCGAGCTGCGGACCGTGGCCGAGGGTGTCGAGCGGGTCGAGCAGCTCGAGAGCCTGCGCGCGCTGGGATGCGCACAGGCGCAGGGCCACCTCTTCGCGAGACCGGCACCCGCGCGCGAGACCGAGCAACGGCTGCTCGACCTCCAGCGCCGCGTTCGTGCTCGACTTCTCCGTCGCGGAGCCGGGGACGACCGGTCGACGGTGTCGGTCAGCCTCGGCCCGGTTCCCGCCGAACATGCCCGCTCCTGGATCGGGTACGCGCGCCGAGTGCTGCGAGAGGTCGACGACGGGCTCGACGTGTCCCCCGAGGCGCTCGCCGTCGTCACCCACTACCTCGAAGCGTGGGAGCATGCGGCACTCGAGCAGCAGGTCTTCGAATGGCACGGGATCGAGGACTCGGCCTCCCTGTGGAGCGTCCTGCGAACCTGGTACACGATCGCCGATGCGAACGACGGCCTCGCCGAGCGGACCGGACGGTCGGTCGCTCCCACCGATGCCGTGGTGTTCGAGGAGGTGCTCCTCAGCGGATTGCTGCGGGCACTCGCCCACCACGATCTCGACAACGACAGCGACCTCGACAGCGACGCCCGCGCCGCCAGGGTCGAGCGACCACGGCCGACGAGCCCGGGTTCCCGGCGCCCCTAGCCGTCGTCCTTCCCGAGGGTGGGCCCGAGCGTGAGGTGGCGCGGGAACTCGAACGCCTCGACGCGACCGGTGCCGTCCTCGGCAGACCGACCGAGCGAGTGGTAGCGGCGGCGCGCGAACCACCAGCGGTCGTCCGAACGGCGATACCGGTCGTGGTACACGCCGAACGCGTTGATCCACTGCCCGGTCTCGCGATCGGTCCGCAGCTCGCACATGTACACGCGGGCGGCGGCGGCGTCGGGATCGCCCTCGGGCGCGATCGAGACACGGGTGTTCAAGATCACGAACTCGAAGAAGGCGAACCGTTCGATCGCGCCGCTGATGAACGACCCCAGCGCTTCCGGGCCTTCGAAGCACAGCGGCTCGCTCGTTCGCGTGTTGACCTCGACGACCGCCTCGGGCAGGAACAGCGCATCGAGCTCGGACCAGGCGCGACGCGTCACGACGTCGGCGTAGGCGTCCTGGAGCCGGCGGACGGCGACGTAGTCGGTGGTGTCGTCGGGCACGTGCTCACCGACCCGGCTTGGAGATCGCGCGCACGATGTGATGGTATCGACGGTGATGGGATCGACGCCGATGAGTCGGATCACGGCAGTCCTGGCCGGTGTGGTCCTCGCGGTCGGCGCGGGCGTGTCGCCCGTCGCCGCGGAGGTCGGCGACGGCCGAGCGGGGTTCGGTCTCGGGGGTCGGGAGCTGCGCTTCAAGGTGCGCTCGAAGGACGCCGACACCGCGTGCGTCTCGTACTACGAGACGACGAAGAAGCGCGGGCCCTCCAAGCACTTCGACCGCGTCACCAACACGCTCGTCGACCTCCCGTTCTCGACGACGGTGGGGACCACCGCCAAGGCGAAGCACTGGACGATCGCGGCGTGGGCCACGGACGACTGCGCGTCCACCGCCGACCCCGACGGCACCGTCCGCTGCTCGATCGCCGTCGACGGCAAGCGCAAGGATCGTGCGAAGTCCGTCGACGCGATCGCGTTCTGCTCCGTGTGAGGCGCGCTACGGTCACCGCCCGTGGCAGCCAGGATCGATGCCGACGAGCTCCTCGCGACCGCGAGTGACCGCTCCGGGCTCGACGACTTCGGTGAGCCCACGTACCGCGTCGGGCTCGACGTGCTCGTCGACACGCTCGCCACCGAGGGCGCGCTGAGCGAGCTCGGTGCGGCGATCACCCCCGACAACCTGGTCGGCTACCTCACGAACCGACTCGCCATCGTCGACTGGCACGACCGCAACCCCGGCGCGGCGGCGTCCGATCTCGGCCCGGTCGTGTTCATGATCGGGATGGGGCGCACCGGCACCACGATCCTCCAGGACCTGCTCGCCCAGGACCCGGTGGCACGCGCGCCCCGCACGTGGGAGGTCGACCTCCCGGTGCCGCCACCCGAGGAGGCGACCTACGAGACGGACCCCCGCATCGCCGAGGTCGAGGCCCAGATGGACCTCGCGCACCAGGCCCGCCCGGAGATGCAGGCGATGCACCCGACGGGCGCCACGCTCGCCCAGGAGTGCGTCCGCATCACCGGCGGTGAGCTCGCGAGCGTGATCTTCGGCAGCCAGTTCCGGGTGCCGTCGTACCTGCGGTGGGTGACGACCGAAGCCGACATGGCGCCGACGTACCGGTACCACAAGCGCTTCCTCCAGGTGCTCGGGGCGAGGTACCGCGGCGAGCGCTGGGTCCTGAAGTCGGGCGCGCACCTGTGGGCACTTCCGGCGCTCCTCGGCGAGTACCCCGACGCCCGCTTCATCCAGACCCACCGCGACCCGGTGAAGATCGTGGCGTCGCTGTCGTCGCTGTTCGCGTATCTCGGCGCGATCTTCAGCGACGAGGTGACGGTCGCCGACACCGCGAGGATCTGGGCGGAGCTGATCCTCGACGGGCTCGATCGCTCGGTCGACGCGCGCGAGGACGGCAGCATCGCGCCCGACCGCATCGTCGACGTGCAGTTCGAGGAGTTCATGGCCGACCACTTCGGCACGATCCGCCGGATCTACGACCGGTGGGACGTGGAGCTGACACCCGGGGTCGAGGCGCGCATGCGCGCCTTCCTCGACGACCACGGCCGGGAGAAGCACGGCAAGCACCTCTACTCGTTCGCCGACACGGGCCTCGACGAGGGCGAGATCCGCGAGCGGGCGCAGCGCTACATCGACTACTTCGACGTGCCCGTCGAAGCGATGCGTCCCTGACCCCCACATCTCGTGGTGAGAGGCGCAACCAGGTCGTCGGTCCTGAGCCTCGACATCGACGGGACCATGGAGTTCGGGGAGCCGCCGGGGCCGATCACCGTCGCGCTCGTGCGACAGCTCGTCGCCGCCGGGCTCGTCGTGGGGTGCGCGTCCGACCGCACCCGCACCGACCAGGCGACCACGTGGGAGCAGCACGGTCTGACGATGGCCTTCCTCGGCGGCAAGCACCACCTCCACGACGTGCGCACGCGCTACGACGACGCGCACCGCTACGTGCACGTCGGCGACACCCATGTCGACCAGCACTACGCCGGTCTCGCCGGCTTCGAGTTCGTCGCCGTCGACGACCCCGACGCCGCCCTCGCGGTGCTCGCCGGCCTCCTGGAGCCCCTCCCGTAGGCTGCGCGCATCACCTCGACGTCCGGCGCCTCGTCGACCAACCGGGTCTCCCGCAGCGTCCTCCTGATCTTCATCGGGCTCCAGCTCGGGCAGATCCTCTCGGCGCTCGACGCCACGATCGTCTCGACCGCGCTGCCGACGATCACGCGCGAGCTCGGCGACGAGTCGCTGCGCTCCTGGGTGATCACGAGCTACCTGCTCGCGACCGTCGCCACGATGCCGCTGTACGGCAAGCTCGGGGACCTCTACGGCCGCAAGCGCGTCTTCTTGATCGCGGTCGCGATCTTCACCGTGGGATCGATGCTCTCGGGCACGGCGGGCTCGATGGAGCAGCTCCTCGGGTTCCGCGCCATCCAGGGGATGGGAGCCGGCGGCATCGGGTCGCTGTCGATGGCGATCGTCGCCGACATCGTCCCCGCGCGATCACTCGGGCGCTGGCTCGGCTACCAAGGCGCGATCTTCGCGGTCGCGAGCCTCATCGGTCCGCTCGCCGGTGGGCTCTTCGTCGACAACCTCTCGTGGCGGTGGGCGTTCTACGTGAACCTGCCGTTCGCCCTCCTGAGCATGTTCATCGTGACGACGAAGCTGCACGTGCCGTACCGGCGCATCCCCCATGCGCTCGACTACCCCGGTGCCGCGCTGATCACGTCGACGCTCGCGTGCATCATCGTCGTCGCCAGCGTCGGCAGCGACAGCAACGACTGGACGTCGCCAACGGTGGTCGCGCTCGTGGTTGCCAGCGCGGTCCTCGCGACGCTGTTCGTCCTGTGGGAGCGGCGCGCCCCCGAGCCGGTGCTCCCGCTGCGGATGCTGCACGTCCGCGTCGTGCGGGTCGCGGCGGGGCTCAACCTCACGAGCGGCGTGAACTTCGCCGCCGGGATCTACTTCATCCCGGTGTTCGTGCAGCAGGTGGCCGGGTACAGCCCGACCACGTCCGGGTTCCTGCTCGTGCCGTTCATGTTCACGACCGCCTGCGCCACGCTGATCGCGGGACGCGCCGTCGAGCGCACCGGGCAGTACCGCGTCTGGCCGATCGCAGGCTCCATCGTCGCGGTCGCGGGCATCGTCCTCCTGACCACCCTCGGCGAGAGCACACCGGTCTGGCTCGTCGCGATCTTCGGCGCGGTTCTCGGCACCGGCGTCGGCTTCGTCATGCAGACATCACTGCTCGCGGTGCAGAACGGCGCCGAGGAGCGCGACCTGGGCGTCGCGACGTCGACCGCGCTGCTGTCACGAATGCTCGGCAGCACGCTCGGCGTGGCGTTGTGCAGCGCCGCGCTCCAGTCGCAGCTGCCGTCGGGCACGCCGAGCGCCGTCGACTACGCCGGCGCGCTCCCGTACGTGTACTACGCCGCCCTGCCGGTCACGCTGGCGCTCGTCGTGCTCGCGCTGCGCCTGCCGCAGGTGCGGCTGCGCGAGAGCGCCCGCTTCGACTTCGACCCCCCGAGCGACGCCGCGGTCGCCATCGATCTGGGCTAAGAATCGCGTCATGATCCGACGCTCGATGACGATCCCGCTCCTGCTCGCGGTGGCGCTCGTCGCCCCCACCACCGTTGCGTCCGCTGGGTCGTCGGGCACGACGACCCCGACGGTGTCGGGGCCGGTCACCGGCGGACAGGGCAGCCCGAGCCTCCTCTCCACCAACTTCGAGCCGTCGTCGGTCGGGTACGCCCGCGACGAGTACTTCGTCGAGGGCGACGCCGTCGCGTACGCGCAGGACGGCAAGCTCCGCGCCAACGGCAAGTGGAACGTGACCGAGGGCGAGACCGCGCCGTTCACGACGCGCATCGTCGTCTACAAGCCTGCCGACCCCGACGACTTCAGCGGCACGGTCTTCGTCGAGTGGCTCAACGTGAGCGCGGGCTTCGACACCGCACCCGACTGGATCAACACGCACAACCAGATCATCCGGAGCGGCGCCGCGTGGGTGGGCGTCTCCGCACAGGCCGTCGGCGTGCAGGGCGGCGGCGACGTGCTCGAGGGCGCGAGCGCGGGCGGCCTCAAGGGCGGCGACCCCGAGCGCTACGGGACGCTCAGCCACCCCGGCGACGTGTACTCGTACGACATCTTCACCCAAGCCGGAGTCGTCGCCTCGGGTGACGCCGACGGCGTCGACCCGTTCGAGGGCTACGACGTGCAGCGTGTCATCGCGCTCGGCGAGTCGCAGTCCGCGTTCTACATGACGACGTACGTGAACGCCGTCCACCCGCTCGTCGACCTGTACGACGGCTACCTGATCCACAGCCGTGGCGGTGGTGCCGCACCGTTCGGTGACCTCGAGCTCGGCCGCGGCGACGACAGCAACGTCCCCGCCGGCGCACGCATCCGCACCGACCTCGACGTGCCCGTGATCACGTTCGAGACCGAGACCGACCTCACCCGGCTCGGCTTCACGCCGGCGCGTCAGCCCGACTCGAAGAGCTTCCGGCTCTGGGAGGTCGCGGGCACCGCGCACGCGGACGCCTACACGGGCGAGCTCGGCACCAACGACACCGGTGACGGCTCCGCGGAGCTTGGTCTGCTCGACCCTGCGGCCGCGTCCGGTGGCCCGCTGAGCTGCTCGCAGTCGGTGAACGCCGGCGCGCAGTTCGCTCCGCTGAGCGCGGCGCTGGCACACCTCGACGACTGGGTGCGCGACGGCACGCCACCCCCGAAGGCGCCGCGCATCAAGACGACGGGCTCGGGCGAGGACGTCGCGATCGTCCGCGACGACCAAGGCATCGCCGTCGGCGGCCTGCGCACGCCGATCGTCGACGTGCCGCTCGCGGTGAACACCGGCAACGAGAACCCCGGCGGAACGTTCTGCAGCCTCTTCGGCACGACGGAGCCGCTCGACGCGGCGACGCTCGCCGAGCTCTACCCCGACGGGTCGGCGGAGTGGCAGGAAGCGTTCGCGAGGTCAGTCGACGAGACGGTGCAGGACGGGTTCTGGCTGGCGCCCGAGGCGGACAACTTCAAGGCCGCGTCCGAGCAGATCAACTTCGGCTGACGTCTGATCGCGTCAGGCCTGGGCCGCGGCGTTGACTCGTTCGAGCCGCTCGCACGCCTCGAGGTACTCCTCGACGAGGTCGGTGATCAGGTCCCGCGCCTTGCGCTCCTGCTTCATGAGCCCGACGGTCTGGCCGACCGGGTTGAAGAACACGTCGCGGCTCTGCTCGGGGTAGCGCGAGCCGCGCGCCACCGCCTCGCCCGACACCATGTACTGCATCGGCATGGGCAGCGGGTCGGGCGTGTCGGGTCGCTCCCAGGCGTCGGTCCAGTCGTTGCGGATCATGCGGCACGGCTTGCCCGTGAACGACTTCGACCGGATGGTGTCGCGGCTCTCCTTCTCCAGGAGCTGCTGCTTCTGCGCGGGTGACGTCGACGCCTCCTCGACGGTGAGCCACAGCGAGCCCGTCCACGCGCCCTGACAGCCCAGCGCGATCGCGGCGGCGATCTGCGCGCCGGTGCCGATGCCGCCCGCCGCGAGCACCGGGATCGGCGCGACCGTCTCGACCACCTGGGGCCACAGCACGAGCGACCCGATCTCGCCGGTGTGGCCGCCGCCTTCGGTGCCCTGGGCGATGACGATGTCGAGGCCGGCGTCCTTGTGGTGGCGCGCCTGGTCGGGGCGGCCGCAGAGCGCGGCGACGAGCCGACCAGTCGCCTGCACCTCGCGCACCACCTCCTCGGGCGGCGTGCCGAGCGCGTTCGCGATCAGTCGCACCTTGTCGTGCCGGAGCGCCATCTCGACCTGCGGCGTCGCGGTCGCCTCGGACCACCCCAGGAGCTGACCGGTCGCGGTCTCGCCCTCGGGGAGCTCGGGGACGCCGTGCTGGCTGAGGACGTCCTTGGCGAACTCGACGTGACCGGCGGGCACGAGCGCGCGCAGCTGCTCGGCGAGCTTGTCGGCGTCCATCTCCCCCATGCCCTCGTACTTGCCCGGGATCACGACGTCGACGCCGTAGGGCGCGTCGCCGACGTGCTCGTCGATCCAGTCGAGCTCGATCGCGAGCTGCTCGGGGGTGAAGCCGACGGCACCGAGCACGCCGAAGCCGCCCGCTTTGCTCACCGCGGCGACGACATCACGGCAGTGGGTGAAGGCGAAGATCGGGTACTCGATGCCGAGCCGGTCGCACAGTGGTGTCCGCATGGCTCACAGGATGCCGTGAGCGCGCCGGCGTCGCAAAGCCGCGGCATGTGTGGCGCTTCGACGCAAGAGCGGCTCAGTTGAGGCCCGTGAGCTGACGGAAGTCGGCGGTCGTGTTGACGTGCGGAAACGGCTCGCTCGGCAGATCGATGCCGAGCGCGGTGCAGAGGGGCTCCCAGCCGTCGCCCGGGCGCCATTCCACGAGGCGTTCGGCCGGGATCGCAGCGCGCACCGCCGCGCCGTGCGCGTCGAACGCGGCCTTCGCCGCTTCCTCCTCGCGCCAGTCGGGGGTGAAGCGCCGGGTGAGCAGGGCCTGGGTCATGTCGAACAGCGGACCGAACAGGGGATCGTCGGGTCGCGGCTGGCCGCCGGTCTCGAAGATCGTCGAGCTGGCGCTGCGCCACCACGAGTCGGCGTCCCGGACCGACAAGAGCACGGTTGCGTCCGGGTAGTGGTCGGACAGGTCGCGCCAGAACGCGGCGGCGGGCCAGTCGACGGTCGCGGCGTAGCCATCGAACAGCTCGTCCCAGTCGACCGAGTCACCTTCGATCGCGCGCTGCCACATGCCGACGTGCTCGGGATGACCCACGACCTCCATCATGTGGTAGCAGGGAGCGTCCAGCAGCTGGGCCAGCGCCAGCTGGAGCGAGTGCGTGCCGGTGCGACCGAGCCCGGCGCCGACGACGCGAAGCGTCATGGGCTAGAGCCCGGCGAGCACGGCGCTGGCGAACGCGGCCGGCGCCTCGACCATCGGGTAGTGGCCGACGCCCTCGAGGCGCGTCCGGGGCGTGTCGAGCCCGTCACGCTTGCGGAGCAGCTCGTCGGTCATGGGCCACACCGCGATCGGGTCGTGGTCGCCCCACACGACCGTGAGGGGCGCGGGATGCCGCTCGATCGCCCCGGTCCATCGCTCCTCGTTCTGGCGCCGTTCCTCGAGGTAGCGGATCTCGCGCGCCAAGAGACGGTTGCCGCCCTCGTGGACGACGAGCACCGCGGCGGCCCGAACGTGCAACGGGTCGGGCCGCGATGCAGTCCCACCGGGAGGTGCCAGCGTGTCGGTCAGCGCGCGCTCGAGCGCGTCCACGTCCGGCGCCGCGTCGGCGGCGATCGCCTCGTCTGGCAACGCCTCGAGCAGCGCTTGTCCGTCCGTGAGGTGCGCGAGGTCGAGATAGATGCTGCCGTTCGTGAGCACGCGGCGCCGAACGCCGAACCCGAGTTCGCCATCGATGCCACGTGCGAGCAGCTCACCGCCGACGGAGTCGCCCATGTCGTGCGTGAGCAGGTCGACCTCGTCGATGCCGAGACCCGCGACGACCGCTTCGACGACGTCGGCCTGAGCGAAGAGCGAGTACGCCCGGTCGGGCTTGCCCGAGAGGCCGAACCCGGGGAGGTCGAGCAGCACGACGCGCCGGTCGGCGCCGAGCGTGCCGAGCACGCCGGCGAAGTCGATCGACGAGGTCGGGAACCCGTGCAGCACGAGCAGCGGCGGAGCGCTGCCCGAGGCGGCCTGCGTGTCGATCACGAAGACCGAGTCGTCGCCGACCCGCTCGACCGACCCCCGGGAGGCCCAGTCGGCGACGAGAGCGGCGGCATCCATCGCTTCCATCCTGACCTGTAGCGTCGAGCCGTGCAGCGGATCCTGGTGGCGACGGACCGATCGGAGACCTCGGAGCGGGCCGTCCAGTGGGCGGCCGACCTCGCCGGACGCTTCGCCGCCGAGCTCCTCCTGGTGCAGGTCGTGCTGCCCGACCCGGGCGGCGACGTCCGCAGCGACGCCGAGGACGCCGTCGACGAGCACCTCCTCACGGCCACGCGGGCCGAGCTCGGGCGCCTGGCCGGCGAGCTCGCGGGCCCGAGCGGCCGGGCCCGGGTGGTGGTCGACGACCAGCCCGCCGAGGCGATCGTCAACGTCGCGTTCGAGGAGAGGGCCGACGTGATCGTCGTCGGCAACGCGGGGATGAGCGGCAACAAGAAGTTCTTGCTCGCGAACGTCCCGAACCGGATCACGCACACGGCCCACTGCACCGTCATCACCGTCAACACCTCCAGCCTCGACGGCAAGGAGTCGCACGTCGTCCACGCGCCCGAGCCGGTCGTCGAGGAAGACGTGCTGCTCACCGGCCGCGCTGCGAGGATCGCGAGCGTCGTCACCAAGCACGGCGTGCAGGAGCTGTTCGCACGCCGCAAGGGTCCCAGCGGTGGCGAGGCCAACCGCGAGAGCGCCAAGCGCCTGCGCCAGGCGTTCGAAGAGCTCGGCCCGACGTTCTGCAAGCTCGGGCAGGTGCTCTCGACACGCCCGGACCTGGTCCCACCCGAGTACATCGACGAGCTCGCCGCGTTGCGCGACCACGTGCCGCCGCTCACCGAGGCCGAGGTCGTCGAGGTGATGGAGGAGGAGCTGCGCGTCCCGTGGGACGACGTGTTCGAGAGCATCGATCCGGAGCCACTCGCGACCGGGTCGATCGCGCAGGTGCACCGCGCCCTGCTGTCGACCGGCGAGCGCGTCGTGGTGAAGGTGCAGCGGCCGGGCGCCCGCGACGAGATCACTCGCGACCTGGGGCTGCTCGGCGCGTTCGCCCGCAAGACCGCGGACCGCCCGGGGCTGCGCCAGATCGTCGACCCGGCCGCGGTCGTCCAACACCTGTCGGAGTCGCTGCAGCACGAGCTCGACTTCCGTCGCGAGGCACAGAGCATCGAGCGCATGCGCGAGATCCTCACGCCGTATCCACATCTCGGCGTTCCGGGCGTGTACCACGACTTCTCGACGGACCGGCTGCTCGTGATGGAGGAGATCGAGGGCGGACCGCTGACGAGCGCGCCCATCGGACCCGAGCGCTCCGAGGCAGCGCGTGAGCTGATCGAGTCGTACTACCGCCAGATCCTCACCGAGGGGTTCTTCCACGCCGACCCGCACCCCGGGAACATGAAGTGGTGGGACGGGACCGTGTACTTCCTCGACTTCGGCATGGTCGGCGAGATCGGCCCCGACCTGCGCGAGGGGCTCGTCCTCTTGCTGATGTCGTTCTGGCAGGAGGACGAGGCGTTCCTGACGGAGACGGTGCTCAACCTGTCGGGCACCACGGCGCGCGACGTCGACATCGACGGGCTCCAGGTGGAGATCGGCGGGCTGCTCGGCCGCTACCGCCACCTGCCGCTGAAGGAGCTCCAGCTGGGACCGCTGCTCCAGGACGTGACGACCGTGGCGATCCGCTACGACGTGCCGCTGCCCGCGACGATGATCCTCACCGGGAAGGCGCTCGCGCAGGTCCAGCACGCCACGGCCGAGCTCGATCCCGAGGTCGACGTGTTCGCGGTCGCCGGTCGCTACCTGGCCCGCACGACGTTCGACAAGCTGCGCGTCGTGGCCCGTCCCCAGGAGATGCTCTACGAGGGGCAGAAGTTCCGGGCTCGCGTCGGGAAGCTGCTCGAGGCGCTGGAGCGACTCGTCGGCGCGCGGCCGGGACCCAACCTCCAGGTGGAGTTCAAGGGCTTCGAGGGCGTCGAGGTGACGGTCCGGCGGGCCAGCCGGCGCCTCGCGTTCGCACTCGCGGCGGCGGGCGCGTTCGTCGCCACCGGCATCACCGCCGACTCGACGCAGGTCGGTGCCTGGGTGCCGATCACGCTCGGCACCATCGCCGGGATCCTCACGTTCGGGCTGCTCGGCGACGCCCTCCGTCGGCACCGGTAGCCAGCGCTAGTCGGGCGCGACCTTCCGGTCGAGCGCCGCCTCGCGGTCGTCCTCGGAGCGGCGCATGCCGCGCACGACGGCCCGTTCGATCACCCAGGCCGCGATCCCCATCACGACGCCGAGGACGGCACGGTCGATCCCGCGGATGCTGCGCGCGACCAGCGACCCGGTCTTCGGCGCCGGCGAGACGTCGACGTGCACCTCGGCCATCGCCGCGCAACCTACCCCGTGGGTGCGTCAAGGCCAGCCCGCTCAGCGGGGTGAAGCGACGCCAAACCGGGTGGGTGGGTGCGTCAAGGCCAGACGGTGCCGAACTGGGTGGCGTCGACGATGCGACCGGTGAGGCCGTCGGCGCGCTGCGCGGCCAGGAACACGACCGACGGCACGACCGATTCGGGCTCCTTCCAGCCCGTCCAGTCCCAGTCGGCGCCCAGCTCGTGCTCCGACTGCTCGGTCTTCACGGCGCCGGGGCGGAGCGCGTTCACCGCCACGTTGACCTCGGCGAGCTCACCGGCGAGCGCGGTGCTGAACCGCTCCAGCGCCGCCTTGGCCACCGAGTACGTCAGGTAGCCGGGCGGCATGCCGGTGATGGTCGGATCGGCCGCGCCCGACGACATGTTGATGATGCTGCCGCCGCCGCGCTCGCGCATCGACGCCAGCACGGCGTGCGCGCCTACGAACAGGCTGCGCACGTTCACACGCATCGACTCGTCCCACTGGTCGGTCGTGGCTTCGACGAACGGCGAGCGCGTCGACGCCATCGCGTTGTTCATGAGGATGTCGACGCCCCCGAGCTCGTCGACGGCCGCGTCGACCATCGCCCGGATCTCGTCCTCGCTGCCGATGTCGCAGCGGACGGCCAGGGAACGCCGCCCAACCGCGCGGACGGCCTCCGCCGTCGCCTCGGCCGTGCCGGGCAACCCCGTGAACGACGCATCGCGGCTGCGCGCCGCGCACACGACGTCGGCGCCGGCCTCGGCGAGACCGATGGCAAGCGCCTTGCCGATGCCCCGCGACGCGCCGGTGACGATCGCGACCTGACCGTCGAGCTGACCGGCAGTCAGGCGAGCCTCGTCGTGGGCAGCTCGGCGATCCCGCCCTCGGCGAGCTCTCGGACCGCCGGCACCGGGTCGGGGTCGGCGAAGACCTCCGGGTCGCGGTAGTCGGCCGGACGGCCGGTCACGTCGGTGACCCACCACGACGCCTCGAGCGCGATGCCGTTGTTGTCGTGGAAGTAGACCGACCGCATGATGCCGTGGTCGACGACCGGCGTGACCTCGCTGCCCGCGGCGAGGACGCGCTTGCGCAGCATCTCGAGCGCGTGCTCGTCGGGCACGTTGAACGAGAGGTGGTCGAGCTGGATGGCCCGATCACTCGGCGCACCCGCGGGCTTCGCGAACGTCTCCATGCCGGGGTCCTCGAAGAAGGCGACGGTGTTGCCGTCGTGCATCTCGAAGAAGTAGTGGCGCATCGGCCCCGCCATGAGCGTCGCGGTGAGGCGCATGCCGAGCACGCCGGCGTAGAAGCGGACGGTCGCGTCCATGTCGGGCGTGACGAGCGCGAGGTGGTTGATGCCGCGCCAGTCGGGTGCGTCGGGGAGCTCGTGCCTGGTTGTCGTGTCCTGCATCGCGGACCTCCTGTCGTCACCAGCATGCCCGATCGCAGGGGGGCCACTCGTAGGCTCGGCCCGTGCCCCGGACGTGGGATGCGGCCGCCTACCACCGCCTGTCCGACTGGCAGGAGCGCGA
>Ga0315534_1002155_pt1 | contig 13451 bp, 10 predicted proteins | sample SalMarSW160240MG_FD_203094 | JGI IMG/M metagenome (GOLD analysis project Ga0315534, IMG submission 203094) | Salt marsh sediment microbial communities from the Plum Island Ecosystem LTER, Massachusetts, United States - Salt Marsh Sediment SW1602-40 ... | reverse complement strand
CCGCTCGGTTCGAGGAAAGGCAGCCCGTGATCCGGCACCTATCGTACAGCCTAGATGACACGATTGCCGCTATTGCCACGCCCGTCGGCAGCGGTGGCATCGGGATCGTGCGCCTCAGCGGTCCCGAGGCATGCTCGATCCTGGAGCAAGTCTTTCGCCCCGCTCGTCCCCTCCTCCCGCTGCAACTGACCTACGGTCATATCGTCGATCCGCACGGGACGCAGGTGGTCGACGAGGTATTGGCTGCCTACATGCCTGCCCCGCGGACCTATACGCGGCAGGACGTCGTCGAGATCGACTGTCACGGCGGCCCCTTGCCCCTGCGCCGCGTGCTCGATCTTTGCCTGGCACACGGGGCGCGCCCCGCCGGCCCTGGCGAGTTCACGCTACGTGCCTTTCTCAACGGCCGGATCGACCTGGCGCAGGCCGAGGCAGTGGCCGACGTCGTGGCGGCCAAGACCGAGGCCGGGCTGCGCATGGCCGTGACCCAGCTCGACGGCAAGCTTTCCGACCGACTCCAGGCTATCCGGACGCGGCTGCTCGATGCCCTGGCATGGATCGAGGCGAGCATCGACTTTGAGCAGGATGAGGTGCCGGCTTACGAGATCGATGCCGACCTGGAGGCCGCACAGGAGGCACTCGTCGAGCTCCTGTGTGGTGCCGAACGAGGCGTCGTCTACCGGGAAGGGATCCGTACCGCGATCGTCGGTCAGCCGAATGTGGGCAAGAGCAGCCTGCTCAATGCGCTGCTGCGCGCCGACCGTGCGATCGTGACCCCGCTTCCGGGGACGACGCGCGATACGCTGGAAGAGACGCTGAACCTGCATGGCATACCGCTCGTCCTGGTCGACACGGCCGGGATTCGTGCCGATACGCGCGATATGGCGGAAGATATGGGCGTGGCACGGAGCCGTGCTGCTCTGGGACAGGCCGACCTGGCCTTGCTCGTGGTCGATGCCAATCGCCCTGTGGACGAGGGCGATCGAGAGATCGCGACGACGATCGTGGACAAGCCGGCGATCGTCGTCCTCAACAAGACCGATCTACCTGTATGTGCCGACGTGGACGGCCTGCTGCCCGGAGCGCCCACGGTCGACGTCTCGGCCTTGACCGGGGTAGGGATGGCCGATCTCGAGGGCGCGATCGAGGAGCTGGTCTTTGGCGGGCGCGTCGTCGCAGCAGAGGTGGCGCTGGTGGGCAGCTCGCGGCATCGCGACCTGTTGCGCCGTGCACAGGCGGGCGTCGAGGCCGCGATCGAGGCCCGCACGAATGGGCTGCCGCTAGACTTGAGCAGCATCGGCCTTCGTGAGGCCGTTCAGGCGCTTGGCGAGATCACCGGCGAGTCGGTGAGTGAGACGCTTTTAGAAACGATCTTTAGCCGTTTCTGTATTGGAAAGTAGTTCTTGATCTAACCTTGCGAAGGTTTCGCGCATTCTGATGCGCCGCCACCTTCGCAAGGTTAGGGAGCCGATTACCTTTTTCTTTCCACCGGAAAGATGGCGTCTTCGGCTCATCAATCGCCCTCGAAAAAGTGCAGCGAGGGCACCTCCTCCAGTGCGGTGCGCAGTTGTGGCTTGAGCCGGTCGTAGGCCCATATCAAGCGGGCATCGCTGCTCGCTAGATCGCCTACCCAGCGGCGGATCAGCCGCACGGCATTGACCCCGCCGCCCACGTCCTGTCCATCGCGTAGCAGGGCCTCTACCTCTGTCTGCACGAAACCGGGCGTGATCCGCGCTTGCAGCGAGGTCACGCGCTGTGTAAGTGTTTCCCCTTTCATCTCTACTCCATTTCTCCTTCGCGCAGCGCGCCAACCAGGCTCTCTTTGCTGGGGGCGAGCCCGACGAACTTGACCAGATCGTGCAGTCTGTTCTTATTCTGTGTGCTCGATCGCCTCGAGCCAGCCCGCGATCTCGTCCTTGCGCGGGACGCGGCCCGATGAAACCACTGTCTCATCGATCACCAGCGCCGGCGTACTCAAAATGTCGTATGCCATGATCTCGGCCGGGTCGGTTACCTTGGTAAAGGTGGCCTCGATGCCAAGCTCGTCGGCGACCTCGTGCGCCAGTGCCTCCAGTCGCTTGCAGTTGGGGCAGCCGCTGCCCAGAATCTTGATTTCCATTTCCATGCCTCCTCGTATTTCAGTATGCGATCCGCCTACACAGCCTCGGCAGAGGCCGCGCGTCGTGTGCTGCGGCGGTTGATCCACGCCGATCCTGCTACCAGTACCGCGATCCCTGCTACGACCAGGCCGACGATCAGCCAGGCGTTGGTGCCGTTTACCCACGCGCCAAACAACAGTCCCGAGAGGGTGCTAAAGACCGTGACCAACAAGACATAGACGGCGGTTTTGCCCTTGCCGATCACGCTGTTGGTGATCAGGATCGACTGCAAGCTGAGCTCGGGGTCGGCCAGCAGGTAGGCCAGCAGCGGCCCACGGTGCATGCCCAGCGAGAGAAAAGTCTGCGCGATCGGGACCTCGACCAGGGTCGGAAAGTACATAAAGACGCCGAACAACACGCCGGCCAAGTTGGCCCACAGCGTGTTGCGCCCGGCAATGGCCTGGATCCACGTGGCCGGCACGATGCTGCGCGCCATGCCGGCGGCAAACACGCCGACCACCAACAGGGGCACGATCTGCTTGACAAAGCGCCACATTTCCCACAGCCATTCCTGGCGCTCGTACTCGTCAAAGAACCGTGCAGCGCCCCACCATACCGCCGCCAGGAGGACGACCTCGGCGACGAGCTTGCCCGTCAGCCCGACGAGAAGGCCGCCGTCGACTGCCGACACCTTGAACGAGGCTACGATCAGGGTGAGGGTAATCAGCCCCAGGGATGCATAGGTCCAGGGGGTGAATCCATCGTAAATCTTGTTCAGGCCCAACCATGCGGTGACGCCGATCAGCACCAGCAGGCCGATCAGCAACACGCCCTGCACGCTGACCCCCTCGATCCCCAAGGAGGGATTCGGAGGGACGATGCCGTCCAGCCAGGCCTGAAGACGAGGCGCCCAGGAGCCCGGCAGGGCAAATGTAGTATAGCTCTGCGTCAGAAGCCCGATCTGCAGCGTTCCCGCGATCAGCACCCCCAGCAGCAGGCCAAAAAAGATCCACGTCTGTACCGGTACGTGTGCCTTGGCCCGAAACGCCGCGGAACTATCGCTCGCCTGCTCGCGTGCAGCATCTTGCTTGCGGTAGAGCCAGGCTACGATCAGGCCAATGCCGACCCCAAAGACGATCGAGAGCAGGATCCGTGCCAGGGCAATGTCCATGCCGATCTGTACGCCGGTGAACGAGATAGCGAGGATGTTGATCGCCGGCCCGACAAACAGGAACGTGATCGCTGGCCCCAGGCCGGCGCCTTTGCTATAGATGCTGGCAAAGAGCGGCATGATCGTACACGAGCAGACGGCGAGCACGAACCCACCCAACGCTGCCGCCGAGTACGAGATCCATTTGGGCGCGTCGCGGCCCAGGTAGCGCGTGATCGCTTCCTTGGGAATCAGCGCAGACAGCGCACCGGCGATGAAAAACGCAGGCAGCAGGCAGAGCAGCACGTGTGCCGCGAGGTACGCGGCCAGGCTGCCCATTCCTGTCTGCAGTAAGGTAACGAGATAGCTCAGGACTGTCATTTAGCCCCTCCAGTTAGTATATGCCTTCTCGGATATATATGCAAATACGCATATCATTCGCCCAAAAAAAGGCCCTTGCGGAGCAAGGGCTCTGTCCGCGGCTGCAGCGCTCAGCCGTCATTCTCGTCCTCGACTGAGGCCGCGGGCATCAGCATACACAGCACGCCTCTGCCGATGCCTGACAACAAGGGCAGGGGCACTCGGGATCGACTGGACGGTCGACGTCGATCGGGCCGAGGGCCACCTCCAGCAGCTCACGGGCTGTCGGGCTGGTCAGGCTATAGAACACGTTCACGCCATCCTTGTGATCGTCGACCACGCCGGCGTCCTTGAGCACGCGCAACTGCTGCGAGACGTAGGCCTGTGGCCGTCCCAGGTGGTGCTGCAGGTGGCAGACACACGCGTCCCCATAGCGCAGCTCATCTAGGATCCGCAGTCGGTTCTCTAGCGACAGCAGGTGGAACAGTTCAGCTTTATCCTCATAGTTGGGCACGACATTCCTCACAACATATATATCTTACAGTGCATATATTCTACTACCAGAACCGTTCCTTGTCAAGCCCCAATTCGCGTTTCAATGAAACATCCCCTTGACTCGCTCGACTGGCGAATCAAGGGGATGGTAGTCGGGGCGCGCGGATTTGAACCGCGGACCACTTGAACCCCATTCAAGTGCGCTTCCGGACTGCGCTACGCCCCGCAACAGTGTGGGCATTATAGCTGAATCGCCATGGCTTGTCAAATATGTCGATCGGGCTAGCTTGTCACAACGCGACAAACAGACTACAATGGCATGCACTGCCATGACAGCACAATCCATGGGCGCGACGGATCCGTATGTGGCGGTAGGAGGGTCCCCGGCATGAAGGCTCACTCGTGTCTCAGCATCGCATTTCCAATCCTCGCGGTCTGTGCCCTTGTGACCATACATTTCCAGGCGGAAATGGCGTTCGCGCAATCCAGTCCGTCCATTGACGACGTCGAGCTGGCACGACGATTCTCGCCTGTGCTCTATTTCCATCCCGCCGAGATGTTTCGCCCACAGACGGTAGACGTTCTGATCAACACGGCCCGGCTGCGCTTGCAGCGCCGCAACTGGTTCGACATCAACGTACTGACACAGGTTACGCCCGTTGAGCTGTCACCCTACCGGGATCCCGGCTATGCCCTCGATGTCTGGTACGGGGACGACGGGGCTTCCGAGTTCAGCAACTACTCTGCGCACCGTGCCTACTATCGTTCCACGCTGAGCCCGGAGGCCGCGGGGCCTCCCGTCACCACCTACGCGCACGTCGTCCGGGACGAGGATCTAGGTCACATCACGATCCAGTATTGGCTGTTCTATTACTATAACGATGCATTCAACAAGCACGAGGGCGATTGGGAGATGGCCGAAGTGGGACTGGATGCGACCGGCGAACCCGAGTGGCTGGTGCTGAGCCAGCACCACGGGGGAACGCGCCGTCCGTGGAGTGCGGTGCAGGTCGAAGAGGAAACGCATCCGGCGGTCTATGTCGCATTGGGCTCGCACGCCAACTACTTTTGGGGGAACGAGACTTATGCGCAAGGTACGACGATCGGAAACGTGAGGCTGCAGATCATGGACCGTACCGGCGCGCACGGCCGAACGATGCCGCAGGTGATCCTGATCCCCGATCGCGCCCAGATAGAGGCCGATCCCGCGTCGTGGAACGGGCTCTCCTGGCTGCTCTACGGTGGGCGCTGGGGCGAACCTGCGCCACAGGGTGACTTTAGTGGGCCGTACGGCCCGGCCTACAAGGGCGAGCAGTGGGAGCGACCGTATGCGTGGGGCATGGCCCAGCCGCTCGACGTCAGCGCCTGGTATGCCAACCGGTTGAGGGTCGCCGTTACGGGCGAAGCAGCAGGTGAGGCGCGGATCATACTCAAGGCTGCTGAGGGGCAGGCCCTGTCGCCACTAGAGGCCTCGGCTGACGTGGCCATCCTGCACGCCGATCCTCCTCCTGGTACGACCATCGTGGCAGAGATCCAAGTTCCGCCTGACAGGACAGCCACAATCTCCGCCGTGTGGCCTGACGCGGGAGCCTCTCAAGTAACTCGCTACACCTTCCAGGATGTGCTGCCGACCGCCTCGGGCCACGTGTCTCTCACGCTCCAGGCAGGCAAGACGCTACTGTTGAGCATCGAAAGCGTCGCCGAGAGACTCGAACCCACCGCAATCGAGACGGAGGAGGTCACCTGGGACGTCGCCGATCCGGTCTGGTTAGCAGGAATGCTCCCGGCTTCCGACGTGGTCAGGGGTGTGGTGATCAGCCTGTTGGCGGGCTTGCTGCCCACGTTGCTGTACGTGGGACTGCTCTATTGGGCCGACCGGTACGAGAAGGAGCCCGGGGCGATGCTCGCTGCCGCATTCGTGTGGGGGGCCATCCCAGCAGTACTGGTCGCCGGCATCGTGCGCCTGTTCTTCCGGCTCCCAGCCGGATTGGTGGGTCCTCAGGCGATCGAGGCCGTGCGGGCTGGAGCGGTCGCGCCGCTGGTCGAGGAGGCGATCAAGGCTGCCGTGATCCTCTTGATCGCGACGCGCTATCGCCTCGAGTTCGATGGTCTGCTCGATGGTGTCGTCTATGGCGCGATGGTTGGCTTTGGCTTTGCCATGACCGGCAATACCTTGAGCTACCTGGGGGCATTTGCGCTGCGGGGGTTTGCGGGACTGAGCAGCACGATCTTTGCTCAAGGCATGCTCTATGGCCTGGATCACGCCCTCTACGCTGCGATCTTTGGGGCCGGACTGGGTTGGGCCAGGCTGGCACAGGTCCGCCGACGCTGGTTGGTCCCAGTCGCCGCCTTTGTGCTCGCAGTACTGGTTCATGCGGGACACAACCTCCTCCTCCGTCATGCGGTAGGCGTGAGCCCGCTGACGGCCATCACCACCTGGGCTGGGGCACTGGCGGTCGTCGCGGTCATGATCTGGTCAGTGAGGCGACAACAGCGGTGGATGGCCCTCGAACTGGCCGGCGAGGTGCCGGCGGATGCCTATCGCGCGCTCACGAGCCTGGGGGGGCGAGGTCGTGCGCAGTGGCGAGCGCTGCAGCACGACGGCTTGAGCGGGTGGCGACGTACGAGACAGATCCACCAACAGTGTGCCGAGTTGGCGCTCAAAAAGGTGCAGTACAAGCGGCGACCCGGCGAACCGGGATTGTCGGAGGAGATCGATCGGCTGCGCAAGGCATTGACGGCAGTCGATCGTTGAGGGCCTGCAGGTCGGCCCAGTCAGTAGCCGCGAATTGCAGGGGGTGCCGCGCGCTCAAACTTGACGGCAGGCGCCAAGGACGCTACACTATGTCTTATTGTGTGGCGTCGGAACGGAAGGGAGGTGCGCCATGCTCGCTACCCGGAGACTGGTGGTCGTGCTTGGAGCTGCGATCGTCGTCGTCATCGTGAGCGTGACCATGGTCTTGGCCCGAGTGACTCGCGAGACTGCGTCCAGTGCACCCCTGCTGCAGTTAACCGCTACCGCATTCATATACGAGCCTATCGTCCTCAAAGGTTATGCACCACCCACCCCGGCGCCGACAGACACTGCAGCGCCGACGGCGACGCCCACGTCCACGCCGACCCCCATCTCGGACCAGGTCAGGTTGTACTTGTGCTACTCTGTGGCGATAGCGGAGACGTGCCAGGGGCCCAGTGTGGCCTACACGCTTGGGCCTGGCACAATCACTGCGTGGGAGTGGCAGAGCGACGTATTGTCTATGGATATCGGCGGCACGACATACGAGTTCTCGATCGCTGCCAGCAGTACAGGCAACACTGTCTTTGAGGTCGAGCTTCGCCTGCTTGGCGTCGAGGAGCTACTTCTCGCGTCTACCAGCTTTACAGCGAACTCGTCGACTGCGGAGCGTTACACTCGGATCGTGGAGGGAATCGATCCCGCGGTAAGGATCGGTCAAGATCGGCTGAAGGTGACGATCACCAACGTCTCTAGCGCCCCCGGAGTCATATACTTTGGTGATCCCGCCTCGGCAGGAGCGGGTGGTTCCTACTTTGAGTTCCCTCGCGCCCAGTAGAGAGCGGGGCGCTCGATCCTTCCCACCTTCTCCTACCCTAGATTCGCTCGTTTGCCTCGATCACAGCGGCTTCAGGTCGTCGGTCAGTGCCCGATCGCTGAACATCACGTCTGGGTTGAGTATCCCCTCCGGGTCAAAGATCTCCTTCACCCGACGCATATGGCGCATCATATCCTCCCCCCATTCACGCGCCAGGTAGGGCGTGCGTAGGCGCCCCATGCCATGCTCGGCCGTGATCGTACCTCCATAGCCGAGTACCGCCTCGTATACCCGATCGGCCACTTCTTCCAGCAACGCCGGAAGGTTGGGTGCATGGCGGTCAAAGAGCGGTCTCAGGTGTAGGTTCCCACTGCCCGCATGGCCGTAGATGGCAGCGGTCAGGCCCATATCGTCAAAGATCGCTTCCACGTCGCGAATGAAATCGGCCAAGTGGGCCACCTCCACCCCGACGTCGTTGACGACCGACAGCGCAGCGCAGTCAGTGCAGTAGCCGCGGATGATTGGCAAGAGCGCCTTGCGCACTTGCCACAGCCGGGCCTGCTCTTCCTCAGACTCGACCGTGACCACCGGGCCCGCCATATGATAGCCATTTTCGCGGACCTGTCGCTCGACCCGGGCGATCTGATCGGCTCGTTCCGGCCCCTCGTACTCGACGAGCAACAGGTGCACCTCCCCATCGGGTACTTCCAGGGCTGGTCGGCGCTGCTTGACGATTACGATGGTACGATGATTCATGATCTCGATCGCGGCCACGCCCAGGGACCGGATGTACTGCACCGCATCTCCAGCCTCGTACAGGCTGCGAAAGGCAAGCAGCGTCATAGCCCTCCCCTGCACGTATGGCTCGGGAAGCAGCGTCGCGGCAGTGAGCACTCCCAGCGTCCCGACGCTGCCGACCATGAGCTGGCCGATCCAGTCCCCGAGCTGATGGTGGCGCAGGAAGGTAAACAAGTTGTAGCCACTTGCCAGTTTCATCTCTTGACGGGCCTTCAGCGTCCGGACAGCGCGCTCATCTCTCAAAAGATCGTCGCGCAGTGAAAGGACCCCCTCGCGCAGGTAATCCGGGATGCTCGTCTCGTCAGCCGTATCGACTGTTTCGCCACGGGCCGTGACAAACTGCACGTCACACAGGTAGCGGTCGATAGAGCCATGCTTGAGAGCGTGCGGGCCGCTGGCCTTGGTGGCAATGTTGCCCCCTAACAGCGAGATTGCACCGCTGGAAGGATCCGAGGGCAGATAAAGCCCACGCTGCCGGAGGTAGTGCTGCAGATCGTCGTGCACGAGGCCTGGCTCGACTGTCATCAGGGACTGGCCCTCTCTCTCCTCAAAGCTGAGGATGCGGTTCATCGGGCCGGATCTGTCAAAGACCAGCAAGATACCACGCCCCAGGCCTGCTCCGGCTGTGCCACTGCCCCCTGCCCGCGGCGTCAGGGGGATGCCTGTATCGCGCGCAAAGCGCAAGGTGGTCGCGACATCCTCGATCTCCTGAGGAAACACGACCACAATAGGTCGTACCTGATAGATGCTCTGGTCTGTAGCATATCGATCCCGTGTCTTTTCGTCGGCCTGCACCGGGCAGTGCAGGAGAGCCTTCAGTGCCTTGACGATCTCGTCCACCTGCTATCCTCCCGCCACTCTCTTGCCATCCTAGATCACGCGCTTGACGCCCAACACGCGCTCTGCCAGGTCGGCCTGATAGAGCGCGCTGGCTGCATCGAGCGAACTCACCCGCACGAGGCCAGCTTGGCCGCTTGCCTCGAGGAATGCATCGGGAGGGTAGATCACGATGCCTAAGTGATCGGACGATGAGCCATCCAGGGTAAAGAAAACCAGATCCCCTGGAAGCCTCTCTTCCCCATCACCGAGGGCACGACCCGCCCCGTACCACTGGTCGGTGGCGGTACGCGGGATCTCGACGCCTGCGTATCGATAGGCAGCCTGTACCAACGCCGAGCAATCCCACTGGTCGGGCCCCTCGCCTCCCCACAGGTACGGCTTGCCCCAATTACGGGCAGCAAAGCCGACCGCCTTGCGCGCGATCGGATCAGCATCCAACTGCGCCGTTTTTTGCAGCAGCTCACTGCCTTGGGAAGCTGCCCACGTCTCCCAGGCAGGGCTCTTGGCTTCTCCTACCTCGGCCCACATGTCGGCAATCTGCTTGGCAAATGCCTCTCCCTCCGGCGTGACCGTCCCCCTCGAGACGTGTCCCGGCCCGTCGTCGTAGGCCGTGACAGCCAGGGACCAATCGCCGAAACGGACGTATTGTGTCGCCAGATAGTTCACTCCGACCAAGATGTTCTGTGCCGGGTCCAAGAGGTTGGCGCCGGAAGCGTTGAAAGCCTTGATCTGCATGAGTCCGAGCGCTCCTTCCAGATCGACAGCGTAGGGGTTCCCGGCACTCCGGATCAAGATCAACAGCGCTACGAGCTTGGGATCCACATCTTGTGCACCCGCCGCTGCTTCGACCTCGGCTGACCAGCGTTGTACCGGTTCGGGGAGCCAGCGAATAGACGCGATACTGCCTGTAGAGGAAGCAGGGGCAATATGCAGTGCTGGCTCCTTCGTCGTTGAGGTATCAGCCTGACTATCGGCCGGCGGGGACGATGGCTCTGGCTCGCTCGATGCCCGAGCCTCTCTCAGGAACCGGACTCCGAGCGGGATGCCGACTGCAGCACCGACCCCGAGCCCGGCGAGTAGCTTGAGCCCATCGATGAACGCCCGTCTGGACATTTTCTTGCCGAGCCACAGCATGTCCATATCCCCCTACCTACTGGGAAGCGAAAAAGTAGACCGGAGCTCCGGAGAGGATCCCAAAGCTCTCACCGATCGTCGCCTGATCGTATTTCGTGCCCCACCTACTCTGAAACTCCATTACCCCGACCAGGGCGGGCTTGTCGCCGGAATTGGGCAGCGCGCGGATCAACCGGGCTACTTTGCCCGCCTTGTCCTGGCGTGTGCCGTATCCATCGAACACAGGGACGACCAAAGTCCTCTCGGGCAGGTAGTACTGCACCAATTGTCCCAGGCTGTCGATTGACCCCTGGCCGCCGCCGTCTGGGTCACGGAAAGTATAGACCAAGACCAGGCCGGGCACAGCGGTATCACTTGCCCATTCGCGATGCTTTTCCGCAAACCAGCGCGAGAAGGCGTTCACCGAAGCCGCGTCTACGTGCCCTCCAGGAAAATGCTCGGCATCCAGACCAACGCCCAGGTAGGCCAGCAGTGCCTGGGGTAACGTGGCCTCGAGGCGTTGTACTGTCGCCTCTGCATCGGCGATGCTGTTAAAGTTCAGTGCCACCAGGCCACGATTCTGCGGGGCGAGCTCCAGTGCCTTGCGGATATAGATGTCGGCGATGACGCCATTCTCTGACCGGTAGACCGGGTTGAGCACGTTCAGTGCAAACGAGCCGCTATCCTGACCGATCTCTCTGCTAACTGCGCCGGCGTTGGTCCGCAAGACCTGCCACGATTGTTCGGCTGTCTGGCTTGCACCCAGCGTGCCCCAGGTCTGTTCGCCCTGCTTGCTCGGTCGCCCATACGCAATATAGACGATCTTGTCTCGCATGTTAAGTCCATCCAGCAGCGCTGCCCCAGTGTCGACCTGTAGGTCCGTCTGGACAGGTGCTTTTGCCTCGCCGTTGTCAGCGGAGGGCACGCCGGGCATGAAAGGTACGAGCACCGATGCTTGTATAGACGATTCAGCTCTGGCTACGCCGGAGGAGCGTGCATCGCGGATGAACCTACCAACGACTGGGATGGCCACGACGAGCGCTGTGAGCAGAGCACCGACGCTCATGAGCAGTTCCTGTCTCGTGACCCTAATCCCTTTGCCTGTACCCCAAGTCCAGCTTTGTTTCCCGATCAGCCCTGTGCTCACAGTCTCTCTCTCCCGGTGAACCTGGCGACGAGGCCAGCGCCGATGCCGGTTGCCATGGCTGTGAGTGCGCAGACCAACGCCGCTTTTACCAAGAACAAAGCCAAGAGTTCGACAGACAGCTCGCCTACGGAGAATGTCGCCTGCAGGGCAAAGGTCAGCAGACCTGCCCCTAGCGAGATGGCCACACGCGGGTACTTTTCGACCAGCGTGGTGACTGCACTCTCGAGGCCAGCCAGCAGACCTCCTAGCCCTCCGATCACGGCACCCGACAGGCTGACCACGGCAGTGGCCAGATAGTGCCTCAGGTTCTCTGTCAAGTACTGCTCGCGGAGCACGTGAACTTCGCGTACCGACGAGATCACCAGGGGCAGCTCTTCTGCCAGGACGCGGTTGCGGGCGCGCTCGCCCTGGATCTCGACCTGGTCGGCTACCAGCTTTTCCGATCGCTTGGCGATCTCTTTTTCGCGCGTCTGCAGGGCAGCCGTCTCGGAGCTAATGCGCAGCAGGAGCGCCATGCGCTCCGGTGTGCCTCTCTCGGGTACAGACAGCTCCCTTGCCTCGCAGTAGTGAACGAGCTGCGGTCCCAGTGCGTCTTCCAGCTCTTCAATGTGGTTGAGCAGCGCCTCTCGCTTCTTGTCACTGGCGACGACCTCGACCAGCCACTTGGTCGTCTCGCTGATTTCCTTGCGCAGATGGGCCTGCGTCGTCGCTTGCTCGGCAACCGCACCCATGAGCTTGGCCGCGGCCCTGGGATTGAGCAGCCATGCCTTTAGCGGGATGCTTCCTCCCGTAGCTTCCCCGACGCCCGTACCCAACTGGTTGGCAAGCTCTCTATCGATGCGAACGGACAGATCTTCGTCGAGCGTTTCCTTTGCTGCAGATTCCTGGGGCTCAGAGTGCTCGGCGGACTCGGGAATCTGTTCGCGCGTGGCCTCGACCGGCTGTAGTGTCCGTTCTTCCTGCTCGGCGGTCTCCAGATCGCCGACCACCACTACAGTCTCCAGGGGATTCCGCCGTGCGCGTCCCGCTGTTCTCGATACCACCTGCTCCAGCGCCTTCAGGAACTCGGAAGGAAGGTCCAGATCCAGGCTCTCTTCCTCGGCAACGCGGACAAGCTGGTCATTTCCCGCCTCTGTCAGTCGTTCTTCGAAGAAATCCCTGACCTCATCGACCGGGATCTCGCTACGGGGTCCCCACGCACGGAGTACCTGGAGCCCTCCTGGGTCCTGTGGCGTTACCGGATGAATGCATCCATTGCGCTCCAGTCCTTGGAGCAGTCGTCTTACTCGCTCGGGCAGAATTCTCGCTCCATCAACCTCTGATTCGTGAGGGGTCGGCTCCACGTACGTTTTTCTCAGCCTCAATCCACTTTCCACCATAGCACACCTCTCTATACGACATGTTGGGCCAAGTCGGCAGCGCCCGATACATTGCCGGTCAACGCTGCCGCGAATCCTAACTCCGGAGGTGAACAATTGTTCACCTATCATTATACGCCAGAATGGCCCTGTTGTCAAGCAAGATTAGCACATTTGTTCTAATTCGGCAAGTCTGCCACAATCTCGTGCGAAAGGGCTTCACAGAGCAGGCCGATTGTGGTACAATGTGTAACAAGAGATTGCTTCGAGGAGGATTTGACGTGGAACAGGAACTCAGCAATCGACAGCAATCGATCTTGGATTATATCTTGGAGACGCAGGAGCAAGGCTGGACGCCTTCCGTGCGCGAGATCGCCAGAGCCGTGGGACTGGGCCCTACTGCGGTCCACAACTACCTGGCTGCCCTGCAGGATCTGGGCTATATCCAGCGTCTACCCGGCAAGATGCGCGCGATCGAGGTGCTACGTCCAGATGCTGGAAGCAGGCTCCGATTTGCGGTACCGATCGTGGGCGAGATCG
>Ga0315534_1002151_pt1 | contig 13463 bp, 10 predicted proteins | sample SalMarSW160240MG_FD_203094 | JGI IMG/M metagenome (GOLD analysis project Ga0315534, IMG submission 203094) | Salt marsh sediment microbial communities from the Plum Island Ecosystem LTER, Massachusetts, United States - Salt Marsh Sediment SW1602-40 ... | reverse complement strand
TGGCGATCATGCGAATGCTCGCCATTTCACGCTGCGCCGGATCGCTGATGTCGATGGAGTCGTGATAGAAGGCCGAGAGCGCGCCGACCACGCCCACCATAATGGCCATGGGATGAGCGTCGCGGCGGAAGCCCGTGTAGAAGCGCGTCATCTGTTCATGCACCATGGTGTGCCGGGTGATGCGCGCGGTGAACTCTTTCAGCTGAGCAGCGGTCGGGAGTTCGCCAAAGAGCAAGAGATAGGACGTTTCGAGAAACGTGCAGTTCTCGGCGAGCTGCTCTATCGGATAGCCGCGATAAAGCAGAATCCCTTTATCACCATCGATGAAAGTGATCTTCGACTCGCAGCTCGCCGTCGAGGTGTAGCCCGGGTCGAAGGTGAAGCAGCCCGTTTCCTGGTAGAATGAGTTGATGTCGATGACATCGGGACCCAGCGTGCCCTTGCGAATTGGCAAGTCGTATCGCTCGCCGTCGATCGAGACGGTTGCCTCGTCCGGGCGCGACGCGCGAAGGTTCTCTGCAACGCTCATCTAACGGCTCCTCTGATCATCGTGGCTGCGCCGGCCGGTAAGCACTGGCTGACCAGACGTTTTTTGCACTGCCGCATAATCGCGCCGATCGTCCCGCAGTGCAACAATTCTGCTTGCCCAATATTTACGCAGACTTTTTTGCCTGGTCGCGAAGGCGAGCAAGTGATTCTTCGCGACCAAGGATTGCGAGCACCTCGAAAATGCCGGGAGATGTGGATTTTCCGGTCAGGGCGGCCCGCATTGGCTGGGCCACTTTACCAAGCTTAAGGCCCTCGGCGTCGGAAAAGTTCCTGACCGCAGCCTCGAGCCCTTCTTGCGTCCAGGGTTCGACTGATTCGAGATGCGGCAAGAGAGCGGCCAGAGTCTCGCGCCCGGACCCGTCAAGGAGCTTGAGAGCGCTCTCATCGAGGATGAGCGGTCTTGCGGCGAAGAGGAAGGCTGCGTTGTCGAGCAGTTCGACCAGCGTCTTGGCCCGTTCCTTCAACCCCGGCATGGCGCCTTCTAATTTCCGCCAGCCGTCCTCGCCAATCCGCTCATCGAGCGCCGCGCCGTCGGGAAGTTCGGGAACGAGCGCTCTCAGCTGCGCAACGATGTCCGCATCGGCCATGGACCGCAAATAGTGACCGTTCAAATTTTCGAGTTTGACAAAGTCGAACCGCGCGGCGGAGCGCCCGATCGCATCCAGATCGAACCAACGAATCATTTCGTCGGTCGAGATGATCTCGGCGTCTCCATGGCTCCAGCCGAGCCTGACAAGATAGTTGCGAAGCGCGGCCGGCAGATAACCCATGGCCCGATACGCCTCGACGCCGAGCGCACCGTGCCGCTTCGACAGTTTGGCACCGTCGGGTCCGTGGATCAGCGGCACATGGGCGTAGATTGGCGTGTCCCATCCCAGCGCCTTGAAGATTTGCGTTTGCCGCGCCGCATTGGTGAGATGATCGTCGCCGCGAATGGCATGGGTGATGCCCATGTCGTGATCGTCGACCACCACGGAGAGATTATAGGTCGGTGTCCCGTCGCTCCGCAGGATGACGAGATCGTCGAGATCCTTGTTGGCAACGACAACGCGGCCCTGGACTCGGTCCTCGATCACGGTCTCGCCGTCGCGCGGGGCTTTGAAGCGGATCGCCGGCTCGATGCCTGCCGGCGCTTCGCCCGGATCGCGATGGCGCCAAGTGCCGTCATAGCCGGGCGAACGACCCTCGGTCCGGGCGCGCTCGCGCATGGCCTGAAGCTCCTCGGGGCTCGCGTAGCAGCGATAGGCTTTGTCTTCTGCCAGCAGCTGCTCGGCGATTTCCCGATGACGTTCCGCGCGCGTGAGCTGATAGACCGGCTCACCGTCCCAATCGAGTTCAAGCCAGCGCAGACCGTCGAGAATGGCAAGGATCGCGCCCTCGGTCGAACGCGCCTGGTCGGTGTCCTCGATCCGCAGCAACATGCGACCGCCCTTGGCGCGGGCATAGAGCCAATTGAACAGCGCCGTGCGGGCGCCGCCGATATGAAGGTAACCGGTTGGCGACGGTGCAAAACGCGTGACGACTTTTTCGCTCATGGGCGCTTTCGGTGCGGTTTTCGGGCTCATGCAAGACTAGGGGCTAAGGCGGGCGTGATGTAGCATAGGGGCGGATGCGGGGTAAGGGGCAGGGGGCAGCCTTCACCGGCCTTGAGCATCGGCCATGCAGGATTTCGATCACGGCAGTCGCGGCAGACGCGATCGCGTCCACCGGCAACCGCAGGACGGACTCCTGTCGAAGGGACTTGCCGACTTGGCCCGCATGCTCGAGGCGGAGCGAGACCGCTGGATCCTTTGGGTTCCGGTGCTTTTCGCCGCCGGCATTATTTTCTACTTTGCGCTTGCCAACGAACCGCAAGCGCGACTGGCATTGGCGCTCTTGCTCGGTGCCGCAGGGCTAGTCCTGACAGTAAGAAACGCGCGGCTTGGGCTGTGCATCGGCGGGGCGGCGCTCGCCTTTGCCTCAGGGTTTGCCGTCGCCAAACTGCGCACCGAGATGGTGCGTGCCCCTGTGCTTCAGCAGGAACTCCGCTACACCGAGGTGTCGGGCTTCATTGAGGCGCACGAGCTCCGCGACAAAGGAAGGGCTCGGATCACGCTGCGCGTTCTTTCCCTCGGCGACCTTGAGCCGGACAAAACTCCTTATCGTGTCCGCATCACCATGCCCCGGCGATATGCGGCGGACGCAAGGGTCGGCGAAGCGGTCAGCCTACGGGCCACGCTTCAGCCGCCGCCTGAGCCAATCGAGCCTGGCGGCTTCGATTTCGCGCGCCGGGCTTGGTTCGACCGCCTCGGCGCGACCGGATTTGCCATGAGCGAGCTGGCGCCTCTCGGCGGCGCGCCGGCGCCGCCTTGGGGTCTGGCAGCCTGGTCTTACGTCGATGCGTTGAGAACAACGATCAACGAGCGCATCAGAGCCTCCTTGCCGGGGAACAGGGGCGAGATCGCCATTGCGCTCATCACCGGCATGCGCGGCGGTATTCCCAAGGAAATCAACGAGGCCATGCGCGATTCCGGTCTCACCCACATTCTGTCGATCTCCGGTTTGCACATGGCCATCATGGCCGGGACAGTGTTTTGGTTGGCGCGTGCGCTGCTTGCGCTCGTGCCCGGGCTTTCGCTCCGCTATCCCATAAAAAAATGGGCGGCCCTGATCGCGCTCGGAGCTGCCACCTTCTATCTCGCTCTCTCCGGCGCGGCCGTGCCCACGGTCCGTTCCTGGATCATGACGAGCATTGTGCTGATTGCGGTCTTGCTCGACCGGCCGGCGATCACCATGCGTAATGTCGCGCTTGCCGCGCTTGTGATTTTGCTTGTCTCCCCTGAGTCGCTGTTCGAGCCGAGCTTTGAGATGTCGTTTGCGGCCGTAATCGGCCTGGTCGCTCTTTACGAATACTTGGCCAAACGAAAGAGGAGGGGCCTTGGCCTTCGTGACGCCAGTCCGGTGTGGAGAGGTGTTTTTTGGGGCGCGGCCTTCATCGGCGGCGTCGCTGCTACCACGCTGGTCGCGGGCACGGCGATCTCACCGTTCGCCGTCTACCATTTCAATCGCATGACTCATTACGGGCTCGTCGCCAATCTTATCGCGGCGCCTCTGGTCAGCATCTTGATCATGCCGATGGCCGTATTGAGCCTGGCTGTCATGCCCTTCGGTCTGGAATATTGGCCGCTTCAAGCCATGGGCGCCGGCATCGAGTCGATGGTTGCGACCGGCGAGTGGGTGGCGTCCTGGCCGGGCGCGGTCTCAATTCTGCCCCAGATTTCCGGCCTTGCACTTGTGCTTATCGTCCTTGGCGGCTTGTGGCTCCGTCTGTGGCAGACCCAAGCCCGGGCCTTCGGCCTGGTGATCGCGGCCTGCGGCCTGGCGCTGGCCCCGCAAAGCAAGCGGCCCGACGTGCTTATAGAGCGGAATGGCGAGTTGGCGGCGCTCCGGTCGACATCCGGCAATTTGGTGTTTCCTCCGGCTACGGCCGCGAGCTACAGCGCCGACAACTGGCTGCTTGCCGATGGCGATGCACGAGAACCGAAAACGGCAACGGACGAACGCGTCTTCCGTTGCGACTCCTTGGGCTGCATCGGCGTTGTCAAGGGCAAGACCGTGGCGCTCATTCGGCACCCCGGTGCGCTGGAGGAGGATTGCCGAATAGCCGACATCGTGATTGCGCCCTTCACCATCAGCCGGAAATGCCGCGCCGCGCGCGTGATCGTCGACCGGCGCATGCTCAAGTCCAAGGGCGCACACGCGCTTTATATCGAGGGCCTGTCGATCAGGACAGAGACGGTCGCCGCGACGCGCGGGCAAAGGCCCTGGTCGCCAGTCGTCGCCGCTAAGAAGCGAAGATCCTTCACAAGCCGAAGCGACAGGCAGGACGCCGACGACGAATAACTCAGTAGCGGCGGATCAGGCCTATGAGGCGCCCCTGCACGCGCACGCGGTCGGGACCGAAGATACGTGTCTCATAGGATGGATTGGCGGCTTCGAGCGCAATGGAGTCGCCACGGCGGCGCAGGCGCTTGAGCGTGGCTTCCTCTTCGTCCACGAGCGCTACAACGATGTCGCCATTACTCGCATCGTCGCATTTTCTGACGATGATGGTGTCGCCTTCCAAAATTCCGGCTTCGATCATCGAATCGCCTTTGACCTCGAGAGCGTAATGCTCGCCCTTGGTCAGAAGCTCCGGCGGCACCTCAATGGTGTCGAGCCGGGTCTGGATGGCTTCGATGGGAACGCCCGCAGCGATGCGGCCCATCACCGGCACCGAAACAGACTGGGGAAGGCTCTCGCCTTCGGCCACGTGGGGAACGCGCCCGAGACTCCCTTCGATCACGCTCGGCGAAAATCCCTTGGACCGCGCCGAAATGCCTTGGGGCACCGATTCAGGCAGACGGACGATTTCCATGGCCCGTGCCCGATGCGGCAGCCGGCGGACGAAACCGCGCTCCTCAAGCGCCGTGATCAGCCTGTGGATCCCCGATTTCGATTTGAGATCCAGCGCCTCCTTCATCTCGTCGAACGAGGGCGGGACCCCGGTCTCCTTCAACCGCTCATGAATGAACATGAGAAGCTCTTTCTGTTTCGGTGTGAGCATCCGGTCCCCTTCGAGCGGTTGGATCGTCCCTTTGCCGACGCCCCGGCGATTCGCCTCTTTCGTACAAAGCGTGAACAGTTTATCTGTTCTACTTGTGTTCCGCAAGGGGTATGGCCCCAATATGCTGAGGCCGGACCAGGGCAACGAATCGTCAAGAGGTCGCGCGATTCGGGTTTCCGGTGCCTTAACCGCGTTCGAGCGGCAGGATCGCAACCCGGGCGCCGGCCGGAAGGGCAGGCGCGCTAGGCGGCCTGACAATCAGGCAGTCGGCGCGCACGAAGGCCGCCATGAGCGACGAATCCTGAGACGGCAGGGGGGTCACGACGCGGGCTCCGTCGGAACGCCAGTCCGACACCGCCCGCATGTAGTGCGCACGCGCACCGTTGGCTGGAAGCGCCTCGCCGAGGATCGCCTCCGGCTCAGGGTGCTTCTCCTGCCGGGCCCCGAGCAGCTTGTCGAGCATCGGCACGAGAAAGACATAAGCGCAGATCAGGGCCGAGACCGGGTTCCCCGGCACGCCGAGCACTCTTTGATTTTTCATCCGGCCAAAGAACAGAGGCTTTCCTGGGCGCATGGCGATCTTCCAAAAATCGAGCTCAAGACCTGCGGATTGAAGCGCCCCCGCCACCAGATCGTATTCGCCGATCGAGGCTCCGCCGATCGTCACAAGGATGTCGGCGGCCTTGCCGGTTTGCGCCAGCGTGACGATGCTTTTCTGATCGTCCTTGGCGATACCGAGCGGCAATGCCTCTCCGCCATGGCGCGCGACGATGGCCGCTAAACCGTACGGCACCGAGGAGACGATCTGATCGGCGGCAAGCTCGGTGCCGGGCGGCGCGACTTCGTTGCCGGTGGCAAGGATGGCGACAACAGGCCTCCGGCGAACGGGCAGATCCGCATGGTTCATGGCGGCGGCAAGAGTCAGCTCGCGCGGTCCGAGCGTTGTGCCTGCGGTCAACGGCACGTCGCCCTTTTTGAAGTCTTGCCCGCGCGGGCGGATGTGAGGACGGCTGGCAATATCCTTGATCGTGACGGAGTGCGGGCTCGTTTCCGTATTCTCCTGGATGACAACGAGGTTGGCGCCCTCAGGGATCGGCGCGCCGGTGAAAATGCGCACCGCTTCACCGGATTGCAGCTTGCCGCGATAGCCGGCGCCCGCAGCAGACTCCCCAACCAATTTGAGCGTGACCGGTAGAGCCGCCACATCGGCGGCGCGAACCGCATACCCATCCATCGCCGAGGCATCGAACGGCGGCTGCGTCATCAGGGCCGAAACGTCCTCGGCAAGGACGCGGCCGCTTGCCTCCTTCAAGTCCACCCGCTCGGCCTCGAGCGGAGCGAGGCCCTCGGTCACACGGGCAAGAGCTTCAGCAACGGAGAGGGGAGCCATCGCTGTTAGCGGTGGAACGCGCCCGAGCGGCCGCCGGTCTTCTCCGTAAGACGAATATTGGAGAACGACATGGCTCGGTCGGCCGCCTTGCACATATCGTAGATGGTGAGGCAGGCAATCGAAACGGCGGCAAGCGCTTCCATCTCGACTCCGGTCTTGGCATCGACCTTGGCAGTCGCGATCACGGCAAGGCCTGGCGGATCGCGCGACGGCTCGAATTCCACCGTCACTTCCGTCAATGGCAGAGCATGACAAAGCGGGATCAGCTCATGCGTGCGCTTTGCCCCCATGATTGCGGCGATGCGCGCGGTCGCCAGCACGTCTCCCTTGGGAACTTCGCCCGAAAGGATCAGCTCGAGCGTCTCGGGCGCCATGGCGACGAAGCCCTCAGCGCGAGCGGTTCGGGTCGTGATGTCCTTGTCCGAGACATCGACCATACGGGCCTCGCCCCGCTCGTTGAGATGGCTTAAGCGGGCCGTCATTGAGCGGCCTCCGCGTGCGTTACCGCCCCGGTGAGCAGCGCGCGGGTCGCCGCCACCACATCCGTTTGCCGCATCAGGCTCTCGCCCACAAGAAAAGCACGCACGCCTGATCCGGCAAGGCGCACGAGGTCTGCATGTGAAAAGATGCCGCTCTCGGCAATGACAATGCGGTCGGCTGGAACGCGCGGCGCCAGGCGCTCAGTGGTTTCGAGCGTCGTGTTGAAGGTCTTGAGGTCGCGATTGTTGATGCCGATCAACTTCGTGTCGAGTGACAGCGCGCGGTCAAGCTCGGCCTCGTCGTGCACCTCGGCGAGAACGTCCATGCCAAGCGCGCGCGCTTCCTTGGTCAGGCTTTGTGCGGTGTCGTCGTCAACCGCGGCGAGGATAATCAGGATACAATCGGCGCCGAGCGCACGCGCCTCGACCACCTGGTAGGGATCGATCATGAAATCCTTGCGCAACACCGGAAGCTCGGTGGCCTCACGCGCGGCCGTCAGAAAAGCGGGGAGCCCCTGGAAAGACGGCGTGTCGGTCAAGACCGAAAGGCAAGCGGCACCGCCCTCCTGGTAGGCGCGGGCAAGCGCCGGGGGATCGAAGTCGGCGCGGATCAGTCCTTTCGAGGGGCTGGCCTTCTTGATCTCGGCGATCAACGCATAACCGCCATGCGATGTGCGCGTGCGCAAGGCATCCGCGAAGGGCCGCACTTTCGACTGGGCCTCGGCTTTGGCGCGGATTTCGGTTTCGCTCACCGCTGCCTTGGCGGCTTCCACCTCTTTGCGCTTATAGGCAAGGATGTTGTCGAGGACTTGTGCCATGGCTCAGACCTTATCATGACTGAGCTTAACAAGCGCATCGAGTACAGCTTTTGCCTTACCGCTATCGATGGATTGGGCGGCAAGGGTAACGCCTTCGCGCAAGGACTCGGCTTTCCCTGCGACGAGAAGTGCTGCCGCGGCATTAAACAGAACGATATCCCGCAACGGGCCGGACTGGCCTTCAAGCACGGTGCGAAGATAGGCGGCATTCTCCGTGGCATCGCCGCCGATCAAATCTTCGGGCTTGGACTCTGGCAGGCCTGCATTCTTAGGCGAGACCTTGAAGGTTGAAATCTTGCCCCGATCCAGCGCGGCGACGTGGCTGACGGTCGTGGTGGTGAGTTCGTCGAGGCCGTCTGCCCCATGGACGACCCAGGCCCTTTTCGTTCCCAATCGCCCGAGCACATGCGCGATGGGTTCGACCCAAGCTTCGCTGAACACGCCTACGACCTGATATTTCACGCCGGCCGGGTTCGCGAGCGGGCCGAGCAAATTAAAGATGCTCCGGGTGCCAAGTTCGCTCCGGACTTTGGCGACGTGTCGCATCGCTTCGTGATGCTTCGGCGCGAACATAAAGCCGAGCCCGCATGTTTCAATCGCACGTGCAATCGTCTCCGCTGTCCCTTCAATGTCAACGCCGAGCGCGGCGAGCACGTCGGCCGATCCCGAGCGTGACGAAATCGAGCGGTTGCCGTGCTTGGCTACGGGCACACCGGCACCGGCAACGACGAAAGCCGCGCAGGTCGAGATGTTATGCGTGCCTTTAGCGTCGCCGCCTGTGCCGCAGGTGTCGATCGCCTCGTCAGGCGCGCTGATCGTTACGGCGCGGGCTTTTAGCGCACGCGCCGCGCCGGTGATTTCTTCCACCGTCTCGCCGCGGACCCGCATGCCCATAAGCAAGGCGCCAATTTGCGCCTCGGTCGCAGCGCCCGACATGATGAGGTCAAAGGCGCCGGCAGCTTCGTTTTCCGTGAGCGTTTCGCCGTCCGCCAGTTTGCGGAGTACGGGGCGAAGATCCTCTAGCCCGGCCATGCGCAGCCCCTAGAGGGCACCGGCCGCTTCCTTCGGCGTCTTGCCGCGCGCGCGCCGCTCGACCCGCGCGAGATCGAGGAAATTGGCAAGCAGCTGGTGGCCGTGCTCCGAGGCGATGCTCTCAGGGTGGAACTGGACGCCGTGCACGGGATAGCGCTTGTGCTGGAGCCCCATGATCACGCCGTCCTCCGTCTCCGCGGTAATCTCCAGATCGGCCGGAAGGCTGTCACGCTCGACCACCAGCGAATGGTATCGCGTCGCCGAGAAATCCTGGGGGAGGCCCGCGAACACGCCTTTGCCGGTGTGATGGACCTTGGACAATTTGCCGTGCATCAAGGTCGGGGCGCGCACCACGCGCCCGCCATAGACTTGGCCGACGGCCTGATGGCCGAGGCAGACGCCGAGGATGGGCACCACCGGCCCGGCGCGGGAAATCAGCTCTAGACAGATGCCGGCTCGGTCGGGGTCGCAAGGCCCGGGCGACAGGACAATCGCCTCAGGCCCCTCGGCCAAAACGTCATCCACCGCGACCTTGTCGTTGCGATAGACACGGGTCGAGGCGCCCAATTCGCCGAGGAAATGGACCAGGTTGTAGGTAAAGCTGTCGTAATTATCGATAAGCGTCAGCATCGCGTGGTGGTGTTACGCTTGGCAGCCGGGCCCCGTCAAGGCGCGCGGAGCATCCTCGGCCTTAGCTGCGCAGTTCCTTGGGCGTCAGGAACAGGTCCAAAGTCCCACTACCGAACGCCACGCCTTTCCACGGCCCATTGGCGAAATTGATCACGGCGAGGGCGGCGGTCGGGTATTTCATCCTCACGCGATCGCGGAAACGTTTGGGCCCCGAGTTTACCAGATCGAGCGCGAAGGACTGGAGCTCCGGATTATGTCCGATCAGCATCACGCGCGCGGTGTCAGGATGGACGGCATGAACCATGTCGAGCATGTCCTTGGGGCTCGCGTGATAGAGAGCTTTCTCGTACGTCACCTTGGGTTGGACGCGAAGCTCGGGCAGAACGAGATCGAGTGTGTCGCGAGTGCGCCGCGCCGATGAGCAGAGCACGAGTTCCGGTTCGATGCCGCGCTCGGCCATGGCCTTGCCCATCAGAGGCGCGTCGGCAAGGCCGCGTGTGGCAAGCGGCCGGTCGTGATCGGTGAGCGTAGGATCGCTCCAACTTGATTTGGCGTGGCGGAGGAGAACAAGGGTCCGCATCGGAGCTCACTGTCCGCGCTTGGCACGTGCGGCGAAGCGCACGGCCTCATCGGCCGCCTTGAACAGCGCGCGCGCCTTGCTCACACATTCGGCCTGTTCGCGTTCCGGCACCGAGTCGGCAACGATCCCGGCACCCGCCCGCACATGCATCTTGCCGTCCTTTACCACCGAAGTTCGCAGCACAATGCAGCTATCCATTTCGCCGCTGGCCGAGAAATAGCCGACACAGCCGGCATAGGGACCGCGCATTTCGTCTTCGAGCTCGTCGATAATCTCCATAGCCCGCACTTTCGGCGCACCCGACACCGTACCGGCGGGGAAGCCCGCCATCAGTGCATCGACGGCGTCGAACTGAGACGAAAGCCGCCCTTCGACATTCGACACGATGTGCATCACCTGGCTGTAATATTCGAGGAAGAATGAGTCTGTGACGTGAACGCTGCCGATTTCCGCCACGCGGCCAACGTCGTTGCGGCCGAGATCGAGCAGCATCAAATGCTCGGCCCGTTCTTTGGCATCGGCAAGCAGCTCTTCCGACAGCGCCTTGTCTTCCTCGGGGTTTGCTCCTCTCGGCCGGGTGCCCGCAATCGGTCTGATCGTGACCGCGCCGTCGCGCACCCTGACAAGAATCTCCGGGCTCGATCCGACCACGGCAAAGTCACCGAAATTGAGGTAATAGAGGAAGGGCGAGGGATTGACGCGGCGGAGCGCCCGGTAAAGCGCAAAAGAGGGCAGGGTGAAAGGCGCCTCGAAGCGCTGACTCAGCACCACCTGGAAGATATCGCCGGCGGCAATGTAGTCCTTGGCGCGCATCACATTGGCCATATAGGCCTGAGGCGTGGTTGTGCTTACGGGCTCAGGATGCGCCGCGCCCGGGTCTGTTTCGCTCCCATGGGGCAGCGGCTGTTCCAGCCGCTCGAGCACAAGATTCAAGCGGTCGGCGGCGCGCGCGTATGCCGCCTTGGCGCTCACTCCGGGGGCCGGCCGCACCGGCGTCACCACCGTCATCTCATCTTTTACGTTGTCGAAGATGACGATCAGGGTCGGCCTGACCAGGACGCTGTCGGGAAGGCCGAGTGCGTCGGTCTTCTTGACCGGTAAATGTTCGATCAAGCGCACGGTATCGTAGCCCATATAGCCGAAGATGCCGGCTGCCATGGGCGGAAGCTCTGGGGGCAATTCGATCGCTGACTCAGCAAGGAGCGTGCGGAGCGATGCGAGCGTGGGCACCGGTGCCGGCGCAAATGCGTCGGGATCGGATTGCGGCGCCCGATTGATTTCAGCGGTTGGCCCGTTTGCACGCCAGATCAGGTCGGGTTCGCAGCCGATGATCGAATAGCGGCCTCGGGTCGAGCCGCCTTCAACCGATTCGAAGAGGAAACTGTTTGGCCGCTCATGCGCGAGCTTGAGCATGACCGAGACGGGAGTCTCGAGATCGGCGACGAGCCGTGTCCAAGCCACTTGCGGCGTGCCGTCGTCATAGCAGCGCGCGAAGCTTGGAAAGTCCGGCTCGATCGGGTGGCCCGTGCTTTGCTGTTCGATCTGCGTGACCGAGGCCTTCGCGGAACTCATGGTTCTTCGTCGCCACCGGTGAGCCGGGCGAGGGCTTGTCGGTTAATTGTCACCCCGTAACGGTTCTCGAGTGCTTCAGAGTATTCCGTAATCGCATCTTGGCTCATGAGCAGTCCGATTTGCGCCTTAAGCCGTTCGAACTCTGACGCGCTGAGCGGCTCGGGCGGCGTCACCTTGTCGACCTGAAACACAATGCGGCCTTCGTCGATGCCCGAGGGGCCTGACCCGTAACCCTTTTCAGGCAAGGCAAAGGCCTGCTCGACGGACGCGGGCAGCACATTGACGGTAATACTCTCCCGCTTCAACGGATCGCTGGTCAGAACCTCGACGTCTAGGTCCTTGGCAACGTCTTCGAGCGTCTTGCCGCCCTTCAGACTCTCAACGAGGTCCTGAGCGTATTTCGCGACTTTCGTTCGCGTTTCTTCCGCCCGCCAATCCTTGGCGACCTCATCCTTGACTTGATCGAAGGACTTGAGTTGTTGGGGAACCACTCCCAGCACCTCATACCAAATCACCCCATCGTCCTGGGCATCGATCGGATCGTTTTCGACGCCTGCGTCGGTGGCAAAGGCGGCGTTCAAAATCTCTTTTTGTGAGGGCAAGGTGACGGCCGATCCGTCAGGTTTGCGGCCGTCGCGATCAACCTGATCGACAAGCTGGTAGCTGAGCTTGAGCTTGTCGGCGATCTCGGAAAGCGTTGCCCCCGAAGCGAGAAAGTCTTCGATCTTGTCGTGCAGATCGAAGATCGTGGCGGAAGCCTGCTCCTTGCGGAGATCCTTTTCGAGCTTGTCTTTTGCTTCCTCCAAAGTCGGTGTCTTGCCGGGCTGGATGGCGGTGACGCGCAGCAAGACCACGCTCCCGAGCTTGCCGGTGACCGGCTCGCTGACTTTGTTTGCGTCGAGGTTGAAAGCCGCCTCGCCGATAATCGGATCGGCAAACTCGGCCCGGCTCAAGGTGCCAAGATCGATGTCGGCCTCGGTGAGACCCTGGTCCTTGGCGACAGTCAGGAAATCAGTGCCGGACTGAATTTTTTCGTATGCAGCTTTCGCCGCGGCAAGATCGGGAAACGGAATTTGCTGAACGAGCCTCTTCTCCGGCGTGTTGAGCTTCTCCTTGTTGGCCTCGAAGGCGGCGCGGAGATCGGCGTCCGATATCTCGATCTGATCCTTGAGGGTGTCGGGGGTCACCGCCAGGACACCGATTTTACGAAACTCAGGCTGGGTGAATTTGCTTGCGTGCGTCTCGTAGTAGCGTTTGAGGTCGGCCTCGCTGGGCTCGGGAATGGTTCCGGCGACGCTCGATGGGACCAGCACGTAACGCAGCGTGCGAGACTCGCCGTTATATCGGTTGAGCGCATCGACGAGCATCTCCGGCGTGTTCACCACCTCGCCGAGTGTGCTTATGATTTGCTGGCGCAGATTGTCCTCGCGCCTCGAGGCCAGATAGCTCTGTTCAGTCATGTTGAGCGAGTACAGCAATTGCTGAAAGGCAGACGGGCTGAAATTTCCTGTCGCGTCCTTGAAGGCGGGTTCCTTCATGATCCCGTCGAGCAGTGCTTTGTCGCTAATGCTCAGTCCGAGCGCCTGCGCATGCGTGTCGAGAGCCGCACCCCCGATCAGCCGCGCCAGCACCAGTTGATCCAGTCCAAGAGCCCGGGCCTCTTGCAGGCTGAGGCTCCGGCCGGCCTGCGCGCTCATGGCTCTCAGCACCTCCTGTTGGGTGCGCATGTACTCCTGTGAACCGATCTTCACGTCGCCCACAGTGATAACGTCCTGCGCGCCGTAGCCCTGGAACCACCCGGCGGGAAACCAAATAATGAAACTGGCGA
>Ga0315534_1002150_pt1 | contig 13465 bp, 11 predicted proteins | sample SalMarSW160240MG_FD_203094 | JGI IMG/M metagenome (GOLD analysis project Ga0315534, IMG submission 203094) | Salt marsh sediment microbial communities from the Plum Island Ecosystem LTER, Massachusetts, United States - Salt Marsh Sediment SW1602-40 ... | reverse complement strand
TAGAATTATGATATTCTGGATACCTTAAGCTTTATCTATTTAAGAATTTAGACTAATTGGTCAAAATAATATGGCGTTAACTAAGCCACTTGACTTAGTTCTACTTAAATCTTTATCTATTGGAGAAAATACAAAATTTCTACCATAAAAATACCGATAAAAAATAAAGTATATATTCTGATAACTTCTCTGTATGTTGATTATTATTTTCAAATATTGTTTGATTTGATTATTATTTATTGTAATATGATATATTTTAGTCGATCCAGGTTTATTCCTAATATATATTAAGATAAATATTAAATTTGAATAAAACCCAACATTATAGTAGTTAACTATTATATTTTTTAAACATATGAGTACCCAGAGATTAATTTCATTTTTATTTCCGGAACTTTGCAAATTTGATTCTATCACTGTTATTTTATATTAAGCAATATTCAACAGATTTATTATATTTACAAAATCATAATTTGATCAGAATATCAATACTGAATTACAATTTTATTAGAAAAACTATTTACCTGTTATTATTAATTATGTAAAATTATATTCTTAACATTTAGTCATTTTGAATTTAAAAAAAATTGCAAATTTGACCCATTCGGTATTTTTATTTCAATATGTATTTATTACGATATACCATATTAGTCTATCAAACAATCTGAATTTTTATTTTTCAATGGAAATTATCTAATTAAAATCATTATTGATTGTCATTTTTATAATTTTTATACTTTAAATTAGAGAAGAGCAAAAATTTCAATAAACTTTCATGAATTAATTGAAAATTACATATTAGTTATTTTACTATTTATTTATTATTATATTGATTTACCGTTCTTCATCCTTGTTATCCATGTTGTTATTTGTGTCATGATGATTAAGGGGGATAGTAAATTCGAAAGTAGCCCCTTTATCTTCAGGATTATTATATCCTTTGATGGTTCCTCCATGTATATCTATTATTTTTTTTGAAATAAATAATCCGAGACCAGTACCTTGTTCAGATTTTGTAATGAATTTTTCAAAAAGTTTATCTATAATTTCTTTGTCGATTCCTTTTCCATTATCTTTAATTTTTACTAAAATATATTCCTTCTTTTTCTTTCCTGTTTCTTTTACTTCTTGTTTTTCTGTAGTAATTAAGATTTCTCCTTCTGTCTCTATAAAATTTGTTGAATTTATAAGTAAATTACTAATCACCTGACTAATTTTTGTTTTATCTGCAAAAAGAACAGGTGATTTTTTTATTTTCGGATTAAAAATAATTTTAATTTTTTTATCCTTTATATTGGTAATATTTATTTCTATTTCTTTTTTTACACTATTGATACAATCATTTAGGTCAAATTGGGATTTATCAATTTTAAAATTTTTACTTTCAATCCTTGTAACATTCAAAATATTATTGATGAGATTTAATAGTCTTTCTGTATTCCGCTTAATAGGTTGTAAATATTTATTCAGATTTTCAGGTAAAATCTCTATCATTTCACAATATCCTGCTATTGACTGAGTAGGTGTTCGGAGCTCGTGAGCTGCAACATTGATGAAATCTTTTTGCATTTGATTATTTTCTTCTAGATTTTTTATCGCCGTATTTAAATCTCTTGTTCTCTCTTTAACAGTTTTTTTTAGCTTAACATTAAAGATATTCATTAAAAATACTACAAGAATGGTTATAACTACAGTCAAAATTATCGACCCAATCGCGAAATTCTGTTGTTGTATAATAAGATTATCTACTTCTCTAGCAAAAATATGTGAAGTATCCAACATGAGGTAAAATACATTTTTACCATTAACTGAGATCGGAGAATAGTTAATAGTGGATAAATTTCCACTTTTATCTATTATATCTGTACTTCCAGCTTCTCCATTTATGACTCGACTCTTTATTTGACTCAATAAGATTTGATTTTCTTTATCAAACTGTTCATTTATAATATCTCTCTTATTTTGATTATTTATTATCAGATTATCCAACCCCTGGTAAGATGAATAGACTATATTGCCATTTTCATCAAATAAGGATATTGATGATCTATCCTGAGCTCTGACTTGTTTTTCCAAAAATTTTATCATGGTTCCAACATTTATTCCAGCATAAATTGAGCCAAATAAAAGATTTCGATTATTTAAATTAATTTTTTTTTCATTTGCTATCTGTTGTTGCAGAGTATTGATTTCTTTAAAGAGTTTATCACCTGTGTATTTTTGGAAAGTCGGAATATCATTACTGTCATTTGTATAATACTCATCTTCTATATTTGTTACCAAAATAGGAGAGACGACAAAAAGTGTAGGAATATTTGTTATAGATTGTAGAATTGGAGTAATTTCAGGTAATAGGTTAGAAGTTAATTTTTGAAATTGATCTTTGAAAGAAACATTCACACCTATATATTTATTAAAGGTTGGTTGATCAGTAAAACTTGTAGCCCAATTTATATTACCAGTTTTATTTGTCCAGCCATAATAAGAAGTCAATTCATTAGTAGTATTCTGGGCAGAAATCAATAGATTTACGGCATTAATGCTGTTTGATTTTATACCAGTGGACTCACTTATTACTCTTAAATTCGCAAAAATTGTTTCCATTTTATTTTCTAAAGATTCATCTATCTGTTTTAAGATAATTTCAGCATTCTTTTTAATATTTTGCGTTGCGATATTGTATATTTTGTCAGCATTAGTTTGGTAAAATTGATAAGATAGAATAGAAATTAAAATCATCAGAATGATCGTAACTGTACTTATAATTCGTACAGAAGAAAAAAAAGAACTAATTTTATGGATTCGCATAAAAAAATATATTTAATAGAAAGATAATTAAAGATTTGTTCCATCTTATCTTATTAAATCAATTTATTTTATTTTTTGTATTTTTTGGTTTTAGGTAGTTTGTTTAACGGATAATTTTTGATTATAAGATTCTTATTTTTATTTTAAATGTTGTTTGTTATGAGGTAATATGAGATATTTACTTTTTTTTATGTTGGTTTATTTAGAATCCCAAGGTACATAAGTATCAAATATGGTAAGAAAAACTAATGATTTAGTTAGAATAAATGTAGGTAAAAAGATAAAAAGATTAATGAATGAATTATTATTTAACTTTTAGAATAGCAAATTATCTGAAAAATTTCATATCCTTTGATCCAAATTTGGATGATTTTATGTGGAACTAAGAACTCACTATAAAGTTTATTCACTCCAAATCCTAATTATTAATAAAAATAATCAAGATTTTCAAAAGTATGTATTGTATTTTTATGGTATTAATTCTCTGTAGAGAATAAATACAAGTAATATAGTCCATTCAGCTTCCAAATAATTAAAGTCGTTTATCTCCTAGATTTCTAATTGATGGTAAATCGATGCTTGAAATAATATATCAGTAAGATATTTTCCTTAAATATCACAAATTTGATCCCTTTTACTAATAAGTCATGTATATCTAATTTGAAAAATTTTCTTTATTTATTATAACGTAATTTTTACAACCTATTCTATTTTAATTATCAAACAGAAAATTAAATTTATTAAAACTAAAGTGGATTATCATATTAAACCTTTAACACTTAACCAAAATTCATGAAAAAGATAAAGTATTATTTTTAATTTCAAAATACCTTTTATTTTATAATGATATGATAAAGATTATATTTATTAATGATAATGTTTATATAGAATGATGTATTGGAGGTGTGTTAAAGCTAAATATGGGTAATAGCAAAAGCTGTATATTATTAGTAGACGACGATAAAGATATTTTGGACCTGTATTCGGAGTATTTAAAGCTTAATGGCCTATCAATTATAGCATATGATAATCCAACCAAAGCAATCGATTTTGCTCAAGCTAATATATCGACTATTTCCATTGTTATTACAGATTATAAAATGCCAGAAATTTCAGGGATTGATCTTATTAAAAAAATATACGATATGAGTAATGGTGATAACACTATTAAATTTATTTTGATTAGTGCTTATATAAAAGAAAATCTCATAGATTTAAATGATAATTTCATTCAAGTAAATAATAATGATGATAGCTCGACAGAATTATCTTTAAAAATAGATAAAATATTAGAAAAACCATTAACTTTAGAGTTATTAAGATCTAGTATATATGAATTATATAACAAGGATGAAAAACATGATTAATTTTTTTTTAATAGAATGGATATGACAAGAGAATAAAAAATTTATCATAATTTAATTTTGTAAAAAAATATTATTGTAAATTTTTATTTAGTGGCAATAATAAACTGATATTCTATCATACGTTATTTTTTTGAAGTTCTTGACATCAATTCTTTCTTCAATTACTATAATTTACAAACGTGGGTATATCTGTATAACTATTTTTCATTACTATAAAATGTATTTTAAGTATAAGTTAAATAGCTTTTTAATAGTTTTTCATCTTCGGTTGTTATTCATTCTAATATTATTTATTCTAATAGTTTGTGCTCTTACATCTCTGTCAAAATTTACAATTATATTCAAATTTATTACTATTTTAAAGAATAAATAACTATTACAATTATACAATGAGTGGATTTCTAAATGTTATTCGTTAAATGCGTTGATCTTTATACTCAATACACAAGTTTATTCTAGTTTTAAATTCAAATAATTATAATCTTATAAATAGTAATATACTAGAAAATGTATAATAATAAAGAGGATTGAAAAAAAAGAAAAACTGGACCTCACTGATAGTAAATATTCAATACTTCCAAAGATCTACAGAGATAAAAGTATAAGAAATATAGATATTGCAAGAGGATTGACGGAGGCTTTATATGATTCAGGTTTTTCTATTGAATCAATTTTAAATACCAAATCATCCGATATAGCGCAAATTTTGGGTGTAGATGATTATATTGGCAAAATAATATATAAAGAAACAAAGAAATTACAAGTAAACAACTTTTAATTAATATTTTTTACTAGTTGCAATGTATTGTGTTTTTTATTCCAACTGATACTAGTGTCTCGTCAAATTTATAAAACTGTCTTATTCAATTATAAACTATGCAATCTGAAAAATAAATTACTTTAATAAAATTACAGTATCCAGAGAAATCTTTCAAATAGTGTATTAAATATTTAGAAATTACTATAGTAATAAATAAAATACATATCATAAGTAAAAAGTAAAACATATTATTTCTAAAGTGATAATAGATATCCATCAAAACAATAACAACAGATTTTTTATAATCTTTAAATTGTTTGATTAATAGTATAAATTATGCGTGCAGCCATATTTGAGAAGCAAGGGTTTGAGAATCTTCAAGTCAAAAATAATTTACAAACTCCTAGAGTTTCAGATTATGATGTTTTGATTAAAGTTGTAGTGGCAGGAGTAAATCCAATTGACTATTATGTGATTTCTGGATATAGGACATTACAATATCAACAAAAAGATAACGATCCAAAACAACTAAAATACCGGAAACCACCTTTAAAAAGTGAACTACCAGTAAATCCACTTCCCCATATCCCTGGGGCAGAATTCGCAGGAGTAATTGAAAAGACAGGATCTCATGTTAGAAACCTCAAGCAAGGGGACAGAGTTGTGAACTATAATAGATTTTTTGATAATACTTGTGATATGTGTGTTAGTGGTAATGAAATGCTTTGTAGAAAAGGTGGATTAATAAGTGTAAATAATGATGGAGGTTTTTCAGAACAGGTTTGTTTACCTCAAAATAATGTATTTAAAATTCCAGATAATATTGATTGGAATACATCTGTAAGCTTACCAGTATCGGGATTAACAGCATTTCATGCTTTAAAAGAAGCACAACTGAAGTTTAATGACTACTTACTTGTTTTTGGGGCATCAGGGAATACTGGTATGTTTGCAGTACAGTTAGGTAAACGAATTGGGTCGAAAGTTATTGCAATTTCTAGGAAAAAATGGGTTAAAGAGGAACATGGTGCCGATTATTTGATTACAGATTATAATCATATACTTGAGGATGTTAAAAAGATAACTAATGAAAAAATGGCAGATGTTGTAATTAGTTCTTTGGGAAAGGATACATGGAAGAATAGTTTTTCGTCAATTGGAATTAACGGTAGATGGATTTCTTTTGGTACCATGACAGGTAGTAATGTTGAGTTAAATATCCAGGAATTATATTCAAAACAGATAAAGTTGATTGGCTCTACTGGAGGGAATAGAGAAGAATTTAGAGAATTGATAGAATTTGTATCCTATTCTAACGAGATTTCTAATCCCTTAAAAATTAAAGTTTGGAAAAGATTCAATCTTGAAGATATCAATAAAGCTTTTGAATCTCTTGTTGACAAGGAAAGAGAAGGCAGAGTTCTTCTAGACATAAATAAAGACTAATCACTTAGGAAAAGTATTTGTAAATGTAGTACATCTTATTTTATTTGACTAATATATAGTAATCTGTACAAGTTAAAATAATTTAATATAGGAACTGGATAGAATAACATGGATTATTATATGAATTCTTCATTCAGTATTGATGTTTTATGATCTAGGAAATTAGTATTTAAGTTTAAAAATAGATGAACTATAATAATAAGAAAAGATAAAACTGAAGGAAATAGAAGGAAATAGAGGACTTTATAAGTTAAAAATAAATAATTTTATCATTTCTTTTTTTAGATAAATGACTCTATTTTGTATATTGGAAAATAGTAAACAAAGTAAAATAATAATTTCTATTGGATAGAAAATAATACTTAATTTCTATTATTGTTGACATTAGACAAGAATCTATCGATAGACCTATAATTAATTAATTCTTTTTATAATATAAAAACATAAAAGAAATAAATGTTAAGTAAAACGACAATTGCGTTCATTATCGGAATTAGTCTAATTGTCATATCATTTCCTATAATTCTTTTCGGATATCAAAAATATAATAACTTTGCTCAAGTAGTAGAAGAATGTAATTTAAATTTACTATCCAATAATAATACAATCATTGATACTACAAACATAACAGATGAATGCAATATCGCATTCAGAGAAGCAACAGTTGGATATCAGCTCCAAACCCTTGGTGAAATATTATTTATGGCCGGTATAATAATAATAGCCGTTAAAGGATTAGAACGTTTATACAATAAAAGAAAGTCAAGAAATAAATAAATAAAAAATAAAATAATTACTATTCTTTTTGATTGTATTTTGAATTTGTCTTGTCTAGAACATTTTTTCGAAAGTAAATTTTAAGAAGGTCTATAATATCTGTGTTTACAGAGTGTGAAGATATATAAGCTATATACATTTTAGTGCATATTAGTATTTGATGACTAATTGGGTTTAAAACATGATACTAAGAATCTTAACCAAAATCTAAAAGGAAAAATTGAAATACATAGCAGGGTATCTTTAGACACATTATATAAAGATAACAATAAAATTCTTGATCTTATTTATACTACTGGTGTATCATTTGTCGCCAAAGAAATAAGTAGAGATATAAAATTGACATATGATTATACATCAAAATGGGATAATGTAGCCATCATTTGAGATGGGACAAGAGTATTAGGATTAGGCGACATTGGTCCTGAAGGGGCAATTCCTGTTATTGAAGACAAATCTGTATTATTCAAAGTTTTAGGAGATATCAACGCTTATCCATTATGCTTAGATAAAAAGAATAAAGAGGAAATAATCAGATTTGTAAAAACAATATAACCAATATTTGGTGCTGTTAATATAGATGATATAGAATTTCCAAAATCTTTGGAGATCGTAGAAAGACTGAAGCAAGATCAGTACATTCCTGTTTTTCATTACGATCAACACGGTACCGCAATAATTGTTCTTGCTGCACTTTTAAATTCATTAAAAATACCTCATAAGAAAATCGAAAATATAAAATTAGTTATCGCAGGAGCTGGTTCTGCTGGATATGGTATATTCAAAACCTTAAAAGAAACAGGATTTCAAAATAATGTAGTAACTGACAGTCATGGTGCAATTTATAAGAACAGCAACGAAGGCCTAAATCATCCATACAAAAAAGAAATAGCTGAAAATACTAACCCTTCAAAAATGACTGGAAGCCTTCTTGAAGTAATAAAAGGAAATGATGTTTTTATTGGGGAATCTGGAAAAGGTGACCGCCTAAACAAAAAAATGGTAAATTCAATAAACGTTGATCCTATTATTTTTTCAATAAGTAATCCTGATCCTGAAATTTTACCTCCCCATGCGTTGGAAGGGGGAGCAAGAATTGTAGCTACAGGAAGATCTGATTTTCCAAATTAAGTTAATAATACAATAGTATTTTCTTCAGTCTTTCATGCATTATTAGACCTTTGAATTAATACTTTAAGTCATGCTAAGAGAGATTGCTCGAGCAATTGCCAATACTGTTTACAATAAACATTTGGACTATGATTACATCATACCTAAATTAAATGATCCTCGTAATATTCAAATGATAACTAATAACGTAAAAAAGGTAATTCAAAAACAGATTAAAACTACAATTTAACTTGATAAAAATAAAAATTAGAACTATTTTTCTATAACAAATAATGATGGTTTTTTATATTGAAACTCTAATAACATTGTGTTGCTATACCTCATCTTGTTATATTCTGGTATTGTATTACATAACTCACTCTTCTTAACACATTTAGCTAACCCTTTCTAATCATATCACATTAGAAATTGGAAGAATTACAATGAATCTCTTATAAAGGATAGGAAACGTATTGCTTGCTTTTGATGTTATTGATAACTGAGATTGTGAGTTAATAGAAATGGATAAGAATAAGGAATGTAGAATATTCGTATATTAGATTCCTTTATCAAACTAGTAGTGTACATGAAAGCATTTTTTTATTTACCATACTGACAGGCAGAAGGTGTAGTAAAAGAACATACTTCAAACACATTACCATCAATTCCATATTAATATTAAATAATGAAATTCTTTAATCTTAATTATAAGGAACTGAAAAAAGGGATGCTATCTCTTACTAATCAATAATATTTCAAATTTGTTTCTAATCATAAATATTTTTAATCTTATTTTTTTTTAATTAATTTTAGATTTTATTCATTCTATTTAGAGGTATCTGAGATTAAACTTTATAATATAATAATAAAATAAATAAAATGAAAATAAATTGAATATTTTTGTATAATCATGTTTTATGTTCTTTATCAAGAATTTCCATGGCTTTGGATTCTCCTTCTTTAATTAAAGATTTAACGGTTCTAACTGAAAAGTCTGCATTTTGAAGAGGATAAGGAGAATCAATAGTGTCTCGACTAATTCTTGTAATATTATGAATTTTTGCTCCATGTTTGTTTACAAGTTGTTCATATTCTTTTTTTATATATTCTGATTTATTGGGATCTATTTTCTGAAAATCAAGCTCTGGATACATATTCTCAATCAATTCTAGTTGTCTTGTGATTATTTTTGATATTTGTTTTAGGGTTTTAGACTTATCGCCGTATAATATGTCTTTAATTCTGGCTTGTACTTCAGTCATATCTGATGGTAATTCATTCATCTTTCTAGAATAATTTTCTATTATATAGATATTTTTATCATTTGAAGGAGTCTGTACAATTACCTCTCTCATAGGAGTATTACTTAATAGAGCGCCATCCCATGCATAAACACCATCTTCGACCTCAACCCAAGAGAACCCATAATTAGGATAACCTACCGATGCTAATATATGCTTTGATTGAATTTGTTTTTCAAAACTATCAAATATCAGTGGTTCAGAATTAAGTACATTTACGGCAGTAACAATCAATCGTATTTTTTTAGTATTGTTAGAATATTTCATTGCAGGAGATAGTTTTTTAAAATCTATATATTTTTCTAAAGTTTTACCTAGAGGGGAATTATCATAAATAAATGTCCAATTCCAAGGTAACTGTTGATTGTCAAAGAAAGCTTTTTCTGATGTATCTGTAGGTTGAAACCATCTTGGAATAAACATTTTTGAAATCCCAAATATAGCTGAATTTAATGCTGCTGATGGTACAGATTTTAGACCTATTCCTTTAGTTTTATCAGTAAAATCTAAAGTGATAATATCTGGAAAGAAATTATAACTACTTTCAGCAAGTTCTATCCAAAAATCTTCTAAATCTTTTACAGGATTTTCATTTTTACTCCCAGCTATGATAGCACCATTTACACCTCCGATAGATGTTCCACCTATGATGTCAAATTTGATATCTTTTTTAATTAATGCTTTAAAAACACCACAAGCAAATGCCCCAAGTGATCCTCCTCCCTGTAATATTAAGACATTTTCAACAGATTTCTTTCTTGAAATATTGTTACTATTATAATTTATATTATTATTAATCATTTTTTAATTTATAAAGATTTAACTCTATTTGTTTTTATATTTTTTATTGTTGTTAATTAACTCTAAAAATATATAGTATCTATAAAAATTTTATTTGATTTAAACTAAAGTGCATAACTTGACTCTACAATAATACAAACAGATGCAAAAATTACTGTAAATAAAATCTATTATTTACCTAATTGGAGATGTCACAAAAAAGATAAAATAACAAAACCAAAAGTTGTATTTTTTGATTTTTTTTATTAATCAATAAAGTCTTTTGAGTATATGTCAATCTTTGTAACTATATATGTAATTGAATAAAGTGATAGGAAATGTTGATTCCATGGATATAGCGCTTAATGATTATGAAACCCACTATTAAATAGTATGGCATGTAAAGGGATGTGCTTACAGCATAAAGCGATAAAACCTAAGGAAAAAATTGGACGTTATTCTGCTGGTCAGAAAGGTTGCAATACATGCGACATATATCTATATTGGTCTGGCTTTGAATGCCCATGTTGTAAAAATAGATTGAGAGTTAAACCCAAGTCTTCAAAATTTAAATTTAAATTACTTTTATATTTGAAAAATGTCTAATAAACCATATTTTTTCATTGGAAATGGAATTATCTTAGATTTTAAATGGGTATATCTATGACAACTTTTTATTCCGTTCAAATCCTAAAAAATGGAACAGTATTGGATTGTTATGAAATAACTAGTAAAGATGAAGTATTAACTATTAAAAACGAACCATTTGTTGATTCAATACCATTAGAAATACAAGTTATAGTAGAGGCCAAAGATAAATCTGAGGCAATGAAGAAGGCAAATGAAAAACGATTAGATATCATAAGAAAACATAAATTGCCAAACTAAATTTCTACTTTAATTTTTGCTTTTATTTATCCTGATGATTATTTATGTTAAAATAATCTACAATAATTCGAAGAGAAATGCCCTGCACCTTTAGAAATTCCCTGCCCATTTAGTATGACTACGTTTAGTACTTTATTTCCTTTTAACTTTTGGAATTGATCTAGAACTTTTAGCGACAGAGGTATATTTGTAATTGTCGCATTTATCTTAAAATTTCAAGTTGAAACCTACATTTTTGATATAATTTTAATCATTAAATCTAAATATGATTTTAATCACGAGTTTGTATCTATTTACTATATCTCAATCTACCTTGCAGGTATACTAGGAATTAATAGTATATTCAATTGAGTTAATCTATCAATTGTAATATTTTCCACTATTTTTAGGATAAGTTCTTAATAAAAAATTCTAAAATGATAAATTCTATATTTGTTAAACTTGAAAGTTTAAATTTTGTCTTGCAAGAATCCTTGGCTTCTCTTTCCAAAACTCTTCACAATAAATGTCAAAATAACTCTTTTGCTTTGTTTTTTGATATTCAGGTGGAGATGATGGCTGATAAAGTCCAGACTGTCATCCAACTAAATAATCTATAAAAGTAACTAAGAAAGCATTATCTTTATGCTGGTTTATTACATGAGGTTTGATACTAAATTTTCTATTTGACCACATGCCGCATTTTGAGCAGACTCAATTAGGTTTCATTTTGTATACACTCCTATTAATTTTGATAATTTCTATGCGATAATGTGCAACACTGCGCTATTTGTTATCTCAGATATTTATATCTGGCGACCAAGTCAAAATATTTTTTAAAAGAATCAACAGGAAGAAAGTACTATCATTTAATCTCAAATTTCATATTATACATAAAATCAATCATGTTTTGATTTAGAGATGTTTCTTGGATACCAAAGATCTGATAAAATTCTCTGCTACAAATGTATTTCTTTATTCAAATATATTGATTCCAAGGCAGATTTTTAACAGGCTCAATACAGCTCCATAACCAAAAACGATGATCTCAGATCTGGATCACAGTCTAATGTACTATGAATGCGAATACTCTAAGTCTCTTGCAATCTGTAATGAACCAAATTGATGACAAACCAAGAAAGTACAAATACAAAGAATACATTACTAAACATATTATTGTTCTGTTTTTTCAAATAACCTAATTACCATAGATAAGAAATATGATATTTACATCTAAAGATCTTTGGGAACAGCCTTGTAAGATTATATCTAGTTAATTCTTACAAACTAATTATAATAAAATTGGCAAATCTCTTTTATAACAGTAATCTAGGAAGAAATCATAAGAATTAAAAACTAGAGATAGTTCAAATATCCATTGATCTAGTTCTTCACATAAATCGTTAAGGCTATTCTATAGCAGGCATTATTGAGATCTATTTGAATATTTAATTAATTTAAAAAAATAATCTTCAATAAGAAAATCCCAGTCTTATCCGAATCTCAAATCAGAATGATTATATTTACATAGTTGTTGAGAATTTTCAACGCAATTTTATGATTTTTTAAAATTCAAATAATCTACTGATCCGATTTAGGCCTTTTTCTTTTTTCTAAAATAAAGATTAGTAAAAAAAACAGGGTATACCCATCGCAGAAAGACAGGTACAGAGGAAATGAATGGCCTTGATAGGTTGCTGATAATTCTCAAGAACATGATATCGCGTGATAGGATTTATATTTACCAGATTAGATTTCTGGTATAGCAAATAAGAAAAATGACAAATTTTCATGAAAATATTTTAGGATAAACAATATTTGTTATGTTAGATACCATCAACCTAAATCTCAAGGCTAGTAATACAATAGTATGAAAATATTCAATAGTTTAGGTATTTTACCTTACCAGATCGTCTGAACTAAACCTTGTAGAAGTTAGATAGATGTAATTACAGAGAAAAGCAATCAATAATTCTTAGTTTAGAAATGAATCTGATATTAGAAAAGCAGTTTATGATGTTTATATAGCTGTTAAATTACAGAACCATTTATTTATATTTTTTATCCAGTGAAAATCCTGAGATAATTAATACATAAAAATACAATTATATTCTTTTAAGTTATGTAGCTGATATATTAGATGTTTTGCGTAATTAGATCTGGATAAAAATATTACAAAAATAAATATAAAATAATAAAATTATTCTATATCTAAAGTAAATTTTGACAATGGAACATATTAAATTATG
>Ga0315534_1002149_pt1 | contig 13468 bp, 14 predicted proteins | sample SalMarSW160240MG_FD_203094 | JGI IMG/M metagenome (GOLD analysis project Ga0315534, IMG submission 203094) | Salt marsh sediment microbial communities from the Plum Island Ecosystem LTER, Massachusetts, United States - Salt Marsh Sediment SW1602-40 ... | reverse complement strand
ATCTCAAAGAAATAGAATTTAGATTCAACAATAGAAATAGAAATATCTTTAATATGTTAATAAATATTCTCGTTAAAACTGTTCCAAAACCTTAGGTATTACCATTCAATAACATGATTATTCTGTATTGTTAAAAATAAAACAACCTTAGTTTAGCACACCAAATTTTATAATATATGAATAAATAAATATGAAAATTTTACTTTAATATATTAATATCATATGATATTATTAAATTATGTATCTTTTTATATTATTTTTGGCCTCCATTTTCTTAGTTACGGTCATTGCATATTCCTTATCAAAAGAATTATTAGCTCAACCATTTACTGATGATAGGGAATATTGTTCAGATTATAATGGGAAATGGAATAGCGAAGAAGGTAAATGCGAGTTCACAAGTGAGAGTAATAAAGAAGCATATATAAAATCAATATGTAAGGATCCTGAAGAGGGAAAGCATTATCCTGAAATTTGCTAAATTTGTGGGTTGTAATGTAATCATACTATATGATATTCTTTAAACTCATTTATGATTTTATTTAATAAAACCAAGTTGTATAAAATTTTTAAATTTTTTTTGACTAAGTACATAAACATATGATAAGTATAATAAATCGATACGATGGTTGTAAAACTAAACATTAGATATGAAGTGGCCTATTCTAATGATTTAAGTAAAAAAAAGATATTGGAAAAAAATAATTATGTTATGAAATTAAATAAAGATAATTTCTTCAATTGCCTTATAATACTAAGTTTTCATGGAGTTTTCATGATTTTGATACAATAATTTAACATGTTGCATAATAATTACAATATAACTTCGTTGTTTAAAAATTGAATTAAAGAATAAGCAATTTCATATTATTAAGAATTAAAATCAGACTATTAAGATTTTTTTATTTAATATTAAATATATGATATCATAACTAAACTAGTTGGTGTTAAGTTAACGAAAGAGCTAAAGCTGTGAATGTTCTATTTCTAATTTGTGGTAATTAGATTATTTGAACGAAACAGAACATCCACATGTATAGTGATGTATTCTTTGTATTTGTATTTTCTTGGTCTCAGTCTACGAAATACATCTAAAGCATTGGAACTGTTCAAGGAACAAAAAAGAAGTTATGTTGCAATTTGGGAATGGATTCAACGTTTTGGTTCATTACAGATTTTCAGGAGAAAAAGAGTAACCGCTTTTATTATAGACGAAACTATTATTCAGATTGGTAATAAGCATTTTTGGTTATGGATATGTATTGAACCAGTTCAGAGATCTGTGCTCGGAATCTATATATCAGGAGAGAGAAACATGTTTGTAGCAGAGAATTTTATCAGATCTCTTGTATCCAAATATGGTAGACATACAGTTTTTACAGATGGAGGTACATGGTATCCTCAAGCATGTAACTTTTTACATCTAAAACATAGATTGCATTCACCTTTTGAGAAAAGTCTGATTGAAAGAGTGATGCAGTATTTTAAAGATAGAACAGAATGTTTTGATGATTACTATCCATGTACCAAGAATAGTGGTATAAAATGTGATCTTCAACATGTATACAATTAAATGAAATTATTTGTTTATCTCTATTATTCAAAAGTTAGAAATATTATTGTATTGAAAATTGGAGGTGAAATACTCTTAACTTAACAGCACCTAAGATACTGATGAATATTTAGATTACTTGGGTTATACGATCTTTGAGGATAAGTAATTAAAACGTTACTAAAACAAAGACAAATAAATATTGATAATAAAACAAAGTATATGTTACCTTCAGTCTAACATATTTATTATATTATTTATATATGAAATATTAAATACCTCTAATCTCATATTTTATATATTTGTTATTTAGGAATTTTATTTTTTGTTAGAAAATATTTTGACTCTAGGATTGATATATTTATTAACTAAATTCTGCCTTTAAATCTTAGATAACACTGGTTTCGGTAGAAGATCATTTCGCATATATCACGTATATTTTAGAATGTGATTTAAGGGTAACGAACACATCAATATCTGCTTTAAATCCTATTATATTGGTATTTGATAGAGATTGATTAGAGATTCGTCTTGATAGATCTAAAAAAATTTTCCCAAAATATATAACCTTTAAGTATTTTAACCATCTTAAAATATTATGGAAAAGGTTAATAGAACACCTGAAGAAAGAGGGTCAGCTCCTAGAGAAGAAGAGGCTAAACAAAAAACATCTTCCTGAAAGATACAAAAATTTAACATCGATGTAATCTCAAGGAATATATACAAATGTTTCTAGAAAATTACCCAGAAAATAATTGCTTTTAAAGATTAGAACAATATTAACGACTTTCCATTCCAATGTGAATATAGTTTTGACAAAACTTTAAAAATTATCATACACTATCTTAAATATCACTATTAATTATTAGAAAATTAAATAATTTTATTAATGGGTAATATAGAAATTTAGATTCTTAAAAAATAAATCTTCATAATAGTGAAAATTTGGATTATTTTACATATTCAAAGTAGCTAATAAAGATATTTTTTTAGAATGATATTATTATTTTTGAATGTAAATCTAGTAGACTTGGGTACAATTTATTTTATATGAAACGGTTCAACTGATAATTGTTAAATTATAATCCATTCTATTAAATAATACAAATATAAATATCATTTTGATATATCCAATCTGCCGTAATCCGTGTCTCTTAATTCTCTATATATTTCTATTTTGTTTGTATTACAAATTGTAATATGTCTCCATGTAGATTTTACTTTTTCAGTTTTAGGTCAAACCGATTCAACAATAATTAATTCCTCATCTAGCTTGGATGTATTAAATTCTATAACACAATCTATCCTTAATTTTACTCGAAAGTTCGAATATGTTATCAAAATCGATTCAACTCAAATTTTCCCCAATGACAATGTTAGGGATGAGGTTCTAAAAAGCAATAAAAGTGTTGAATATAATATCCCATCATTAGAATATGAATTATTAGGATTTCAGATAATTGCACAGAACATACAGGTAGTGACAGAACCTTTTCACCAATATAATGGTGATTTTAATAAGATAAGAATTAATTTTCCTGTAATGAAGGCTGAAAACGTTAATGTAAAAAATACAATGTTAGATTTATCATATAATAACATAGATTTAAGCTCTACTTTTCTTATTTATGATTCTCTGGAAGACGTATTTTTCATACATATTCCAATTTTCGTAGCTTCCCAATATCTTCCAACACCATAAGTGATGATTGCAATTAATCCATTAATAATATTATGACTTCTGAACTTAGATGTTGTAATATTTAATTCTTTAACTATAGAAGGATTTTTTTTCGATCTATGAAAGGATTTTTAAATAATTGAAGATTGATTTTCTTTAGGATTTAATTCCTCTGTTGTTTATAATTAAATTATGTATTTATATTATGGATACATAAAGAGATCTCTATTCCTTTATAAATTTAACTTTCAATCAATATCTCCTCAAGTCATTCTAAGATAATTTTTTCCTAATTGGCAAATAGAATTTATTCTCTAAATCTTGCATTATTTAGATAAATGAGTAATTTGATTTAATTCTTACATGTATTAGATTAAAATTATTTTAGCTCTGTTGAAAGAGATGATGATCTACAAAACCTCGATTTGTTAAACCTAATAATGTTCTTAATGATTATACCTAATACAAGATTTGTTTTAGATGGCGAATAGTGAGATTCTTAATAAAAAATTCTACTAGTATAACCTGTATTTACATTATACCTTTAAAGAAATAAAAAAATTATCTATTACAAAAATGATATTTCAGAAACATAGCACGAAAATCCATAAATAATTTCAAAACTTAAATTTATAACCTTGATCGCTGGAGATCATTATAAATTATAATTTTATAGATTCTGCATAAAGAATAAAATGCTTTTTATCTCTTAGACCTGGATTGATCATAATTGTCCATTTAATTTATTCCAAAACAGGGAAATTAGTTGATTTTGTTTCTTTTATTAATACTATGCATTAAATTCAGAAGGCAAGATCATAAAGGATATGATTACTAAAACAATACAATAAACATCGAGAATCTAATCTCTAACAAATCTTAACAAAATATATTTATACAAAATTACCCATCTAATGCTTTTAGTTAACTAATCTTAATATTGCATATACATATTTTGTATCGATCTCCACACAGATGATCGTCTTCCTGTTTCACTTGTTTTTTATATATTTTTAGATAAGCCATTAATTTGATATTGTAATTGTGATGCTAATACATAATTAGTAATACAAATTTTAAGCAAACTCTTAATATACCTGTATAATAAAGTTACTTAACAATGATGCGATATAATCCTACAAAGTTGTCGGTCATCACTATAATAGCAGGTTTGACGATGGCAGTTTTTACCTTATCGTATACGAACGTCTTTGCAGCCGAGGAAACACCAGCAGCTACAGGGTCAGATATTACTAAACCACTATTAGCAATAGCAGCTGCTATAGCTATTGCAGGTGGTCTTATAGGTACAGGAAATGCCCAACAAGGTATCGGTGCTGCAGGAATGGGAATTATAGCAGAAAAGCCAGAGAAGTTCGGACAGGTTCTTTTCTTCTTCGTTATTCCCGAAACACTCTGGATCATCGGATTCGTTCTTGGAATCATTCTCTTGCTAGGTATACTATAATCGGCGACTGAGTGAATGACAAGCTTAGAAACCTTTATCCTTGAAATCGAGGAGAGAAAAAAGAGAAAAATCGATCTCCTCAATACTACTTTATATGAAAAGAAGGAAAATATTGAGAGAACAAAGGGATCAACAATAAAAGAGTTAAACGAACATTATGAAAATGAGGCAAGGGCTAAAGCAGAAAGAGAAAGTGCTAGAATTATAGAATCATCCAGATTAGATGCTAAAAAGATACTTTTTGAGGCCATCAGTACCAATATGGACTCAACTTTTACCTTGATTAAAAAGGAATTAAAAAACTTTACACAAACACCTCAATATAAAGACGTTTTGGAAAAAATGGTGACGTATGCTAAACAGAGATTAGGCAATGATATTACCATTCATTGCAGGGAGAAAGATCGAACTTTCATTAAAGAAAAAAAATTCGCTTTAGGTTCTCCAATTAGTACTATTGGTGGTTTGATAGCTGAAGACAAGAAAGGTACCCTTGAATTAGATCTTACCTTTGAAGAACTTTTAAGAACCAACGAAGATAAAGTAAAGAGTTTTCTATTAGAGAAAGCCACAGGGTAATAATGACAACTTCTTCTTATGCCTCTTCATTTGGAAGATTACAAGCTATTTCATCAAGTTTTCTATCAAAGGAATTTATTCATTCCCTTGTGCAAGCAAAAGATGTCCCCGAACTTACAAGATTACTTGAATCTACGTCTTATGGTCCAGAAATCGAAAGAGCTTCTTCCATTTACTCTTCACCAGAATTATTAGAAGTAGCTCTGAATAGACGTATTGTTGAAGTGAACAAGCTTGCGCTAGAAGCAACTCCTTTTAGTGGAAGGGCTGCAATCAGGGCTTATTTATTAAAATGGGATATTCATAACATCGAACTAATTCTTTCTTCAAAGATGACCGGTCGTACGATAACGGAAACTGAATATTTTCTTGTATCAAGTAGGAATATTCCGGCAAGTATTTCAGCAGGTAATATTTTACATGATGAGATGAAAATAATATTATCACAAACAAATGTTGAGGGTGTGGTGAATCAACTTGTAAAGTATAGATATGGGACAATCTTGATGCAACATTTGGATTCTTATCAAAAAACTGGAGATCTTGGTCCCATGATGGCTGACCTTATTACTTATTATTATACCAACTTAATGGAATCCATCAAATTTTTCCAAGGAGATGAAGGTATTGTAAGGGATCTGTTTAGAGCCCAAATAGACAAAAAAAATATTTTAAGTATGTTGAAGGGAAAGAAATCTGATTTAGATAGAGATGTTGTGAATAAACATATCATTAAAGGGGGTAAAATACCAATGGAAGTTTTAAATGATATATTTAGCTTTAAAAGTAACGAAGAATTTTTAAGTAAAGTTCAAGAGTACTATAATTTAGATGAGTATTTGGCAACATTTAGGAAGACTAATAGTTTAATAGACTTTGAAGTAGCATTTGATAAATTCATTAACAAAACATATGTAAAAAGATTAAAAAATATTTCTTTATCGTTAGGAACTATATTTTATTTTATCATAACAGCTGAATATGAATGGGATAACATCAAAAGAATTACTTTTGGAAAACAATATAATCTCCCTACTGAACGAATAAAATCAGTTCTTTTAGAGTGAGAAATGGAAATGTCCAAAGAAAAACCAGAATCGAATGGTAATATAGCTGTAATAGGGGATAGACAACTAGTTATTGGGTATCGTCTTTTAGGAGTAGATAATACTTTTATTGTAAATGGACACGATGAATCACTAAAAACTATGGAAAATCTTTTCTTTTCCCATAAATTCAATATGATCATTGCAAGTCAATTTGTGAGAGAATCTCTTCCGCATGTATTTAGAGCTAGAGTTGAAGCTTCTATAGAACCACTTGTTATATTTATGCCGGCCTTACAAGGTGATATTCACGAAGAATCAATTTCAACATTAGCTAAACGTGTTTTAGGTATAAGTATTAAAATAGGATGATATAGGAAAGAATTAGTGGTATGTCTAACTCAATTGTTTCTCGCATTTCTGGTCCAGTGGTAATTGCAACAGATGTTGACGAAGCAAAAATGTATGATGTGGTACGTATTGGCGAATTGGGTTTGTTAGGTGAGATTATTCGTTTAGAAGGTAACAAATCTACAATACAAGTATATGAAGATACTACGGGACTTAGGCCAGGAGAGAAAGTTGTTAATACAAAAAGAGCATTATCTATGCAGCTCGGGCCAGGTCTTCTTACATCAATTTATGATGGTATTCAAAGACCACTTGATGTGTTAATGGAAAAAAGTGGAGATTTTATTAGTAGAGGCAAAATTATTCCTGCCCTAGATCAACAGAAAAAATGGGATTTTGTTCCAACAAAGAAAAAGGGTGAGGAGGTATCAGAAGGTGAAATAATTGGCGAGGTCCAGGAAACACCATTGATTAACCATAAAATAATGGTTCCATTTGGTACGAAAGGTAAACTGTCTGAAATTACAGAAGGAAAATATACTGTTAATGAAAATGTGGCTCAAGTTAAAACAACTAGTTCCCCTGTAGATATAGGTTTATCAAGCTGGTGGATGGTAAGAACACCAAGACCAGTATTAAAAAAACTTCCTCCAGAATCTCCTTTACTGACTGGACAACGGGTACTTGATACATTTTTCCCAGTCGCTAAAGGCGGTACTGCGGCGATACCAGGACCTTTCGGGAGTGGTAAAACTGTTACACAACAACAACTTGCAAAGTGGGCAGATAGTAATGTAATTGTCTATATTGGATGTGGAGAACGAGGAAATGAAATGACAGAAATTTTAACTACTTTTCCTAAATTAGAAGACCCTAAATCAAAACGCCCTTTAATGGAAAGGACAATTCTAGTTGCAAACACCTCTAATATGCCTGTAGCAGCTCGTGAGGCAAGTATTTACACTGGAATTACTATGGGGGAATATTATAGAGATATGGGTCATGATGTAGCTTTAATGGCAGACAGCACTTCTAGATGGGCCGAAGCATTGAGAGAGATTTCAGGCAGATTAGAAGAAATGCCTGGGGAAGAAGGATATCCTGCATATCTTGGACGAAGATTGGCAGAATTTTATGAAAGAGGTGGTAAGGCAATTGTGATTTCACCAGAAGAAAGGATAGGTTCATTAACTTTGGTTGGAGCAGTCTCTCCACCTGGAGGAGATTTTTCTGAACCAGTTTCACAGAATACGTTGAGAGTTACAAGGGTCTTTTGGGCTTTAGATGCCAATTTGGCCTCAAGGAGACATTTTCCATCTATTAATTGGTTAACAAGTTATTCATTGTATGTTGATGATATGACTAATTGGTATAAGAATAATGTTTCTGCCGAATGGGTTGAACTAAGAAAAGAAGCAATGGGGATCTTACAAAGGGAAGCAGAATTACAGGAAATTGTCCAGTTAATTGGCTATGATGCATTACCCGAACCTGAAAAAGGTGTTTTGGATACAGCTCGTTCCATTAGAGAAGACTATCTTCAACAAAGCGCTTATGATGAAGTAGATACATATACTTCCATCAGAAAACAGTCACTTATGCTTTCGATGATTTTAGAATTTGGTAAAATGGAAGAAGAAGCTATTAAAAAAGGTATACCATCTTCAAAAATAGGATCTCTAGAAGTAAGAAGATTGTTATCTAAAATTAAATGGACAAAGGAATCAGATATTGACCAATTGATAAATGAGATTAAAATAAATATGAAACAACAGTTTGATAAATTGTTTATGGAGGTTACTCTTTAGAAATGTCTAATATAGCCTATAAGACTATATCAAAGATAGCAGGTCCGTTAATGTTTGTTGAAGGAGTAAATGATGCTGCATATGGAGAAATGGTCGAAATCAAACTTGCTAATGGTGAAAGACGTCAAGGACAAGTTCTTGACACGAGCAAAGGGTTGGCCGTAGTACAAATTTTCGGTCCTACATTCGGAATAGGTACAACTGGTACCTCTACAAAATTTTTAGGAGAAACGGCCACAATATCTGTTTCTGATGAGATGCTTGGGAGAACGTTTGATGGCTTAGGCAAGCCAAGAGATAACGGTCCCACAATAGTTTCAAAGGAAAAATTTGATTTGGTAGGATCTATGATCAATCCTTATTCTCGAGAAGAACCATCTGAATTTATACAAACTGGAATGTCTAATATAGATGGTATGAATACATTGGTTAGGGGACAAAAACTTCCAATTTTTTCTGGTGCTGGTTTACCTCATAATCTTTTGGCAACACAGATTGCAAGACAGGCTAAAGTGTTGGGTGGTTCTGAAAGTTTCTCTGTAGTTTTTGCCGCAATGGGCATAACAAGTGAAGAAGCGAATTTTTTCGTTAAACAATTCGAAGAAAGTGGTGCGTTAGGAAGAAGTGTCCTCTTTCTGAATCTATCCTCAGATCCATCAATGGAGCGTATTCTAACACCTAGGCTAGCATTGACCACTGCAGAATTTCTAGCATATGAAAGAGAAATGCATGTTCTTGTTATACTTACAGACATGACAAACTATTGTGAAGCATTGAGAGAAATTTCTGCTGCTAGAGAAGAAGTACCCGGAAGACGAGGATATCCAGGGTATATGTATACAGATTTATCATCCATATATGAGCGTGCAGGAAAAATAAAAGGAAGGAAGGGATCGGTAACACAAATTCCTATTCTTGCAATGCCTGCAGACGATATTACGCATCCTATTCCAGATTTGACTGGTTATATTACTGAAGGTCAGATTGTCTTGAGTAGAGAATTACATAGACTCAATATACAACCCCCTGTTGACGTACTTACAAGTTTGTCTAGATTAATGAATCAGGGTATTGGAGCTGGAAGTACACGGGAAGACCATAGGAACCTAGCTGATCAACTCTATGCTACTTATGCTCAAGGTAAAGATGCAAGAGCATTAACTGCCATAGTTGGAGAAGAGGCACTTAGTGATACAGATAGAAAGTTTGTGAAAATAGCGAATGAGTTTGAAAAACGTTTCGTCAATCAAGGTATAGAAGAAAATAGATCCATTGAACAAACTCTTGATATAGGATGGGACCTTTTAAGCGATCTACCTGAATCTGAAATGAAGCGTATTAAACCTGAATTTATAGCGAAATATAGAAAAAAACCACCTGTAGAAATAGGAGAGTGAGATAATAAGATTTGTCTTTAGGTTCTAACATTAGACCAACTAGACTCGAATATATCAGGACAAAACGAAGAATCCTTATAGCAAAAAAAGGTTTAAAATTGTTAAAGCTTAAACGTCAAGCCTTGATTTTAGAATTTTTCAATTTAAGTAAAACAGCTGCAACCCTTAGAGGAAATCTTCAAGCAGAACTAATTAAAGGATTTGAGACAATTAGAATGGCAGAAATGCTTGAGGGATCTATGCGACTCGAAAATGAAGCTATGAAAATATCTCAGATGGGTAATTTACAGGTAACATCAAAGAGTATTATGGGAGTCCATATTCCAAAGCTAGTCGGAGGGGAAAAGGAAATACTTGCAGAACATCTCTTAGAAATTCCTACATCAATTAATGAATCAATTGGATCTTTTCAAAAAGTTCATAAAATAGTGTTAGAGATCGCAGAGAAAGAAACCGCCCTTCGTAAATTACTGTACGAAATTGAAAGAACAAAACGAAAGTCTAATGCAATAGAAAATGTTTTTATACCAAAATTAATGTCCGCCTTAAAATTTATCACTTTTAGACTAGATGAAATAGAACGTGATACATTCATTATGTTAAAGACAGTTAAAAGAAAGATGGGAGAAAGAGATCAAAAATCAAAGAAGGAGGAGGCAGAAATCCATGCAGCATAATAACAAAAATAACAATGGTAATTTTGCTAATGAGCAGCAAAAAAAATTTTATCTTATTGGACGAGCATTTAAAATTGGAAACATAGTTGGTACAACAGTTTTATTAGTATTTGTAGGTAAACATTTTCTAGGAGTATAAAATGTCTAACTCACAAGAACAATATATCCAATCTCTCAAAAAGATTAAGGAGACCGAAGAAAAAGTCCATTCAGAAATTGAATCTCACAGAAAACAAATCGAAAATGAGATTGAAACTCTGAATAACGAATTAACTGAAATTATTGCTAATACAAAAATGGAAGGAAAAAAAATGGTAGAGATGAGTCTACAACAGGCTCACGAAACTGCTACCAAGGAAGCTAATTTAATTATAAAGGATGCACAAGACAAATCAAAGAAAATGTCGGTAAAATTAGATCAAGAAGATTTCAAACAAATACTTAGTATTTTACTTTCTGGGATATAGGAGAGAATAACCATAATGGCTACTATCCTGAAACCAGTCAATATGGCTAAAATCGCAGTAATTGGATTAAAAAAATACAGACAACAAATCCTTTCAATTTTACATGAACTCAGGGTAATTCAAATAGAACCGCTTTCTAAAGAAGCGAATTCGTTTCTGCACGAGGAACGAGAAAGTGATTTACATAGAGAAATTTCTGATCAGTTAATCCGAGTGAGAGGTTTATTAAATGTCCTTCCACCGGTACCTATATCAGGAAAATCTGGATTCTTATCTATTAAAGAACTTACTCAAACAGTCAAGACAATGGACTTTGATGTTAAAATCGCTTCTATGGAGCGAGAAAAAGATAAGATTTTGACAGATATTCGAGAAACAGAAAACAATATAAAACTATTGGAAGAATTTTCGTTTTTTAGTGAAGATCTGAGTCTTTTACATTTGTCTTTTGTTAGATCGTATTTTGGACGAGTAGATAAGGAAAAATATCCTGATTTTAAAAAGGCATTGGAATCTCAAAATAAAGATATAATGACCTATACCAAAGAAAATGGTAAAATTACTCATTTTATTCTTCTTCTTCCTCCGACTTTTCCGTCTAATATCTTAGCTTCATCTGTTAATCAACACGGTGTTCATTTAGAAGCAGTACCAAAACTTAAAGGAAAACCCACTACTGTTGTTAACACTCAAAAAAACATTTTAAGTGATCTGAAGAAAAAACTAAGTCAAATCAACACCGATGAAATTGAAATTTCAAAAAAATATTATAAATTTCTGAAAGGGGCAGAAGAACAATTAGAGATAGAAAACAAAAAACTAGACATAGTTGAAAATTTAGGCGTAACAGATGATGTATTTTCATTAGAAGGATGGGTTCCAAAATCCGAGATAGCCAATCTAGATTCTCTTTTTCAAAAACATACCAAGGGCACAACAGTCTTTACACTAGAAAATAGTGAAAATCCTCCAACTCTTCTAGATAATCCAAAAAAATTCAGAGTTTATGAATCTTTTATAAGATTTTACTCCTTGCCTGAGGGTAGAGAATTCGATCCTACTTTGATTTTTGCATTCATCTTTACCGTCTTTTATGGGATGATGATTGGTGATGTAGGATATGGATTAGCAATATTACTTGTCTGTTTATGGGTAATAAGACGTGTAGAGAAAGGCAAACGCAATTTCAATATAATGCCTACATTTTTGAGGAAATTTGCCCTAACTATATTACGTCCTACACAAATGGTAAAATTAGCTAAAGTGATGATACCAGGTTGTATTGTTGCTATTATACTAGGTTTTTGTTTTAACCTTTATTTTGGATTTCATTTAAATGGTTATTTGTTTACATATCTAAACGAAACTTTTGGATTTAGTTTGCCTCCAGGTGGAGTAATCATAGGAGCTGATGGAGAAATCTTAGAACCAGGTGGAAATTTCTTAGATCCGCTTAGTACTTTTGGATTAAGAAAATTATTATTAGTAAGTGGTTATATAGGACTTGGAATAGTTTCATTTGGACTCGTATTAGGTATTCTTAACGCTCTGCGGGAAGATCAGAAAAAACATGTGATAGCAAAAGTAGGCTGGTTAGCCTTTGGTTGGGGAATAGCTTTGTTAGGTTTGGGTATGATAAATCATCAGGATCTCAATCCCATGACCAGCATTACAGGAGCTATATACTTTGCATTGATTTTGGGAGGAATTGGAATGATGTTTTTTGGTGAAGGAGTTAGAGCAATGATGGAACTACCATCAATAATTAGTCATATCTTATCATATACTAGAATTGTAGGAATTTTATTAGCTTCAATAATTCTTGCGCATGTTATAGACTTCATATTTCTCAAGGCCATTGATAACCCTCTTCCGTTTCCTATTATAGCAATTATAATTTTATTTGTAGGTCATATTTTCAATATAATTATTGGTGTTTTTGAACCAGGAATACAGGGTGCCAGATTGTTATACGTAGAATTCTTTTCAAAATTTTATCATGGGAATGGAAGGCCGTTCAGACCATTTGGAAAAAGGCGAAGATTCACTTATGATCAGTTTAATATCGAAGCGCCAAAAACTTAATTTTTTATTTAATTAATATAGTTATCTGGTTTTTAAATCAAAAAACATAATAAAATAATATCTATATCAGAACAATTGTTCTTCACTTTACTTTTCATAGGTTCTTCTATCTTTCTGATATATATCAATTCCAATAAAAAATAATTAAAATACTAAGATACCTTTTATTATTAATAAAAAAATTCAGAGATATTGAATATAGATTAAAGATTATAAAATTTTAATTAAAATTAAACAGAGTTTATTTCAATAATTAGTATAATAAGTCAAGTGGCTTAGTTAACGCCATATTATTTTGACCAATTAGTCTAAATTCTTAAATAGATAAAGCTTAAGGTATCCAGAATATCATAATTC
>Ga0315534_1002148_pt1 | contig 13473 bp, 13 predicted proteins | sample SalMarSW160240MG_FD_203094 | JGI IMG/M metagenome (GOLD analysis project Ga0315534, IMG submission 203094) | Salt marsh sediment microbial communities from the Plum Island Ecosystem LTER, Massachusetts, United States - Salt Marsh Sediment SW1602-40 ... | reverse complement strand
GGGGGTGACGACCAGGCCGGAGCAGTCGATCGACCGCGTCCCGCTGCCAGTGTCGAACGTACCAATGGCCGCAATGCGCCCGTCGCGCAGCGCGAGGTCCGCCCGGTACGGCGGGTTGCCCGTGCCATCCACAATCGTGCCTCCGCGAAGGACAACGTCCGCCTTGATCCCCGCGCCGGCAGCGGCGGAGGACCAGCAGAGCACGACGCACAACCATGCCACGACCGGTGCCGGGCGAATCCCGCCCCTGGTGACGTGCGTGGAGAAGTTCGCTTTCATGGAACGGGAACCGGGATTCGTGGGGCCGTTGATCACAAATCGGAGAGCGTGATTTTGAGGATTTCAATGGTTTGCTTCCCGCCGGAGAACGCCACCAACAGATGGCCGTCGTGTTCGATCGCGTGCGGGTAATCGACACGGCGTCCGCCGACCAGATAGCCCATCTTATGGAACACCAGCCCGTTGTTGCTGATCGAGATGACGAGCGGATCACGCCGCCGCGGATTGGCGTTGGATACCAATGCGTAGCGACCATCGCTGAGCCGCAAACCGTGGACCTTCGACGTGGCATCGGGAAAGTCCGTCCGCGCCGGCTTGCTCCAGGTCCGGCCGTTATCGACAGAGAACGAGCGAAACAAGTAGCCGCTGCGGCGATTGTCACGGAACAGTGCCATCAGACTATCGTCGGGCAACAACCACCAGAACGGCTCTTCCGCTGACAGCTCGCTGCTGGACCCGAGCACCGGAAAGGATGCCCACTGGTCGATTGCCTTCCGGCCACCGATCAGGAACTGGACCCCCACCTTCTTGTAGTCGTGCGATCTGCGGGACATCATCCACTGACCATTAGGCAGTCTTTTGGGCGGAAAATTATTGATGGCATCTTCCGCGATCACACCCAGCCTTGTCCACGAACGGCGGTCGAGATCGAGCCGAAAGGCGTGCAGCCGCAAACTGGGCCCGAAAAACGTGGCCGCTTCGTCCAAAGAGGCCACAGCCAGCAGCTCATCGCCGCGCTGCCAGAAGCCGCGCGCGATCCATCGGAAACCGTGAGGGCTTCGCGTTCCATAGTACGCGGAATCTCGATCGGAATCTGGCGGCGCGGGTGTCAAATACGTCGCGTCGCTCCAATGCAGCCCGTCATGGCTCGTGGCGAACTTTACGCGCTGACCGACACGGTCCTCAATCCCCGGCCCGTCGCTCCACATCACCCAAAACCTCCCCGCGAAGTGGGCCAAATAGTTATGTTGATTGACGCCGTTGGATGCCCGGACGTCGCTCACGACCGAGTGCCTGCTTCTGACGCGCGGCAGCCGATCGAAATCGATGGTCCGCGGATCGTCCGGAACCCACGCGCCGGCGAGCATCCGCGGGGACTGCGGATGGTGGCTGGGATAAGGCACGCACGCTTGCGCGTCGCGTGGCGTATGCTCGTGCCGCCCGCGGCCGGATGGTTGCGCGGCGGCGGACAGGTCGCCAGTCCCCACGCCCTGGTTGTCCGCCCGGGCGGCTGCCTGTCCCCGCGCCGTCCAGGCCGGCTCGGCCTGCAGTATGGAGCCATGCAGAACGCCGAACAACAGAGCGCTACAGCGGCGAAGTGCACGGTTCATGGCCAGGATGCAATCAAGTGGAGCGTTGCCGTCGATCCTCGCCGCGAGCATCAACCACGCTGCAGAGGCGCTGCCTCTTTTGAGCCAACCATTTCGAGATTGAGCTGACCGGCTCTGTTCGGTACGGCATTGCCCGCATGACCTGGCAGCGGGGACCCGCGGACAACCTGCCCGTCTTTCTTCTTCGGTACTTCTTCCAGTGTCCAGGGAACATCGTAACAATTATCAAGAGCAAAATCACGCGGTGCACGTCCGAAGGCTCAAAACGGATGCGGGCATCGACGTGCGGAAAGCGGTGCGGCGCCGTTGATGAGACGTCGCCACAAGATGCGGTGCCCACGGATCGACGAACAAGGAGAGCCGGCAGTATGAAACCTCATGAATCGTTGCTCCGCACGTTCTTGGAGCTCCATCCCGAAGACGCGGCTCGCGCGTTCGAGGCTCTTCGGTTTTTGGATGCCGTGCCGCTGTTCAAGAGGCTGCCTCCTGGACTTGCCGCGTCGCTGTTGGAACGACTCAATGCCACGGTCGGAGCGCGACTGCTGGAGAAGCTCGACTTGCCCCGTGCCGTCGACCTGCTGATTGCAATTACGCCACGAAAGGCGTCCACGATTGTTCAACATTTTGAGGCGGATGCACGCGAGCGGGTGTTGGAGAGTATACCGACCACTGCGGCACGGGTGCTTGAAGAGTTGGCGGCATATCCGGCCGATTCCGCCGGCGCGATGATGGAAACCCGCGTCGCCTCGCTGCCCTCCGACGCGACAGCGCAGCAGGCCATCGCATCCATACGGAAAACGCCCCGCGAGGCGCTGCATTATCTTTATGTCACGGACCGCGAAGGGAAGCTGGTCGGAGTGCTGAATATGCGCGACTTGTTGCTGGCGTCACCGCGAGATCCCATCGAGAAGTTTGTCCGGCATGGAGTCGCCAGTGTCTCGGACACGATGAACCGCGAAGAAGTCGTTACCTTGATGCAGGAGCGGGGCTTCTTGGCCCTGCCGGTCGTCGATTTCGACGGGCGGCTGATCGGTGTTGTCAAACATGCCGACGCTTTGCAAGTCGCTCAGCTCGAAGCCTTCGAGGATTTGCAGAAGATCGTCGGCGCCGGGATTGACGAACGGGCGCTTTCGCCGGTCAGCCTGGTCGTGCGGAGCCGGCTTCCCTGGCTGTATGTCAATCTAGTGACAGCGTTCATGGCGGCGGCCGTGGTCGGATTATTTGAAAACATTATCGCCCAGGTGGCGGCACTGGCCGTGTTGATGCCCGTGGTCGCGGGCCAGGGTGGAAACACCGGAGCTCAGTCTCTGGCCGTCGTCATGCGTGGCCTTGCGCTGCGCGAAATCATTCCCGGCATGAAAAAACGCGTGATCATGAAGGAACTCACCGGCGGCATCATCAATGGTGTTTCCGTGGCCATCATTACGGCCGTCGTCGTTTATGGCTGGAGGCTGGCCAAAGGAGACGCCGCGGAGGCCTGTGCCGGACTTGCGGTGGTGATCGGGTTGGCCATGGTAGTCAACATGGGAGCGGCGGCGCTTGCAGGAGCTCTGATTCCCCTGGCGTTGAAAGCGCTGGGTCGCGATCCGGCCCAGTCTGCTTCGATTTTTTTGACCACGGTGACCGACATCGTCGGATTTGCCTCGTTCCTGGGCTTTGCCGTCGCCTTCTCACCGATGATCATGTGACATGCCGGGAAGATGAAGTGCCGGTCGCGCGCCGGGGAAGATTCCCTGCCGCCCCGGTCACGGCCGAACGCCGAAATCGGGCCGTCACGCTTCGGGAGACCGTTCGACAACGAGAACGTTGGACGAGAGATCTTCCGCAAGGCGTTCTTCCAGACCGGCCTCGCGGGAGCGGTAGCGTCGCAGTTCGTCGGGTTTGGTTCCCTTCGGTAGCCTGCCGAGATTGCACACGGGCTCGCCGGGACTCGTGGCGGGGAGCGTGGTCATGCCGATCACGACGGCGTGGAACGGCGCTGTCAACACGCTGCGTTCCCGGCCCAACAGGGTCGTGTTCGTAGCCAGCGGCTGGTGCTTTTCAATGATATCACCGGGACTCACATGAAATTGCAGGAAGCCGCCCCGTTCGGCGCGCACCCATTTGGTTTTTTCGACTTTCACCTGATACGCGGGCCTTTCCAGCTCGCCGGCGAGCATGTTCAGTCCGCGCAAGACGTTTTTTACACCGCGTACGCCCGCCTGCACGATGCCCGGCTCCACTTTGCAGACTTCGCCACCCTCCATAATGATCGTTGGGCAACCGGCGATGCAGGCCTCGCGACGAAAGGACTTTCTGGGTCCTTTGTTGTTGATAATGATTTCACTGCCGAAGGTCTCGGCGAGCCGGCGGACATCCGCGTCGCTCAGGTCGCCTCGGACGTTGGGGTAGTTCGTACGTCGCGTGGCTGCCGTGTGCAGGTCGATGCCGTAATCGCTGCGCAACACGATTTCGCTGAAGATTGTGTAGGCCATTCGGCCGGCGAGGCTGCCAGTCGGTGAACCCGGAAAACAGCGATTCAGGTCGCGGCGGTCCGGCAGATAACGCGAATGCCGGTCAAAGGCGAAGAGATTGAGCACCGGGACCAGGATGACCGATCCGTTAAGCAATTCAAACGCGTCGTCCTGGATCAATTGCCGGATCGCCCCCGTGCCGTTGATTTCGTCACCATGCAGCGCGGCGGTGACGAACACCACGGGACCCTCCTCCGCGGCCCGGCGGATGTGGATGGGGATCTTCACGGTCAGGCCGCTATAACTCTCGCTCACCGAAAGCTTCACGTTGCGGCTTTCACCGGCAGGGATGTGTTCGCCTTGCCAATTGTCAATCGATTTCTGCTGGCACGACTGTGTCATCTTGAGATCAGGTGTCTTCGGAAGGCTTCCGACGCACAGCCGCTCCATGGGCATTTACCGAGTGCATATCGAAGTCGTGCGCTGCCGGAAGATCTTGCACCTTGGGACGTCGCCGGCGGCGCGTCTTGGCCGGAATTAAGTCGCGCATGAGTTCGAGTTTTCCGAAGCACAATAGCCGGTCCCCCGGCTCGAGCTGACGGCTGGATCGTGGATTCGGGATCACGGTCGTGCCTCGATTGAGCGTCAGCACATTGATGTCCTTGTCCCGCAATCCGGATTCACTGATCGCTTTGCCCACGTAGTCGGACCCTTCGGGTACGTGGATTTCCGTAACTCCGTAGCCGCGGCTGACGCTCAGTCGCTGCCGCAGGTCGATTTCAGGAAAGTCCACCTGGGCCGCGATGTAGTCGACGATGGCTCCGGCGAGATCGAGCTGCGTGCACGTCTCGATGCCCTCGAGCCCCGGTGACGAGTTGATTTCCATCACTTGCGGACCGTCTTTGCCTTCCAGCATGTCCACGCCGGCAATCCGCAGTCCCAGGATCTGGGAAGCCCGGACGGCGGTTTCGCAATAAGTATCGTCCAGGGTCACGGGTTCGGTTACCCCGCCACGATGGACGTTGCTGCGGAACTCCTGTCCCTGCGCCACGCGGCGCATGGCGGCAATCACCTGATCACCGACCACGAACGCGCGGATGTCGCGCCCCTTGCTCTCGGCAACAAACTTCTGAATCAGCACGCTCTGCTTCTGGCTCTGCAGCAATTCGATGATGCCCTCGGCGGATTTGACCGATTCGGCGAGCAGCACGCCGATACCTTGCGTACCTTCCAGGAGCTTGATGATAACCGGAGCCCCGCCGACGCGTTTGATCGCCGGCAGCACGTCCTTTTTGTCGCGCACGAACGTCGTCTGCGGAATGCCGATCCGATGGCGGCTCAGGATTTGCAGGCACCGCAGTTTGTCCCGGGAGTTGACGATGCCGATGGAGGAGTTCGCGCAAAACACGTCCATCTGTTCGAATTGGCGCACCACGGCAGTACCGAAGTAGGTAATCGACGCGCCGATCCGGGGCAACGCGGCATCGTAATGGCTGAGCTGCGTTCGCCGGAAATACAGGTCCGGCTCGCCCTGTTCGAGGTCGATGGCGAAATGGAGCGTGTTCAGAACTTTCACATCATGCCCACGCGTCTTGGCGGCCTCGCACAACCGCTGCGTGCTGTAGCATCTTGGACTGCACGAGAGGATTCCCAACTTCATGTGTCATTCCCATCTTCTTCGGCAAGCGGCCACACGCGGCGGTTTCTTATTTCCGCTTGGACTTCTTCTTGCGTTTTGGTTTACCGCCGTAATAGGACTTGCCTGCGTCCACGAAAAAACGTCCCCGAAATGCCTCGCGACCAAGCAGCATGCGAAATCCCATGGCGTCCCGGTTGGCCAGTGTCAACTCGATGGGCCAGATCTGACCAAGCAATGCAACGTGCGTGACGATCACCGGCCGCAGCGCCGCCTTGCCGCTGGAGCTGCGTACGCTGCGGTTCTCCAACACTTCGGCCTCGGTTTCCACGACTCGGTCGTTCTTCCGCTGGACGGGGTGGATCTTGAAGCGCACATACATTCCGCCGCCACGTTCGAATTCTTCGAGGTCGTAGGCGTGCAACGACGACGAGCGGGCCCCCGTGTCGACCTTGGCCTTGATCGTCTTGACGCCCAAGTCCGGCAATCCAACCCATTCCCGCCAACCGATGACCGGCAACGGAAGCTTTTTATCTTTTTCCATGTGTTTCTCTTTCGCACCTACGACGCCTCCATTTTATCGTGAACGAGGCGAGATCGCGATCCCAGCTGCCAGTGTCCCCGACGCAGGCGCCGCGGTTCGCGAAAGGCAATCCTGTTGATCGTTCCACCGCGGGTTGAGAATATACCCTTTCAGGACCACCGTATTCGATAAATGGAGGCGTGCCCCCGGCAGACCGTGACGGATGGCCGATGCCTTCACCTGTTTTCAAAAGTCGTTTAACCTCATGGCGATGTTCGGATGGCGTCGTCGCGCAAGGTGATCCGGATAAACCGATCGCCTGGTTTCTTCACCGGCGTTATTCGTATCCAGCAATTGGAACGCCGTGCGCACATCGGGCATCAACGACTTTTGCGGATCCAATCAAACTCTTCCGCCCAGACCAGATCGTCTTCTGATGATTGAAGGATCGTGGCGTCCGATCCAGTACGATCGCGCGACGAATGTTGCCATTCCACCGGCAAGGTGGCCCGGCGCGGGCCAACTGAAATAGCATCTGCGGCGTGTAGCTGAGAGGCTGTTACCAGGGCTTTTTGCCACGATTGACTCTTCGGGTTCGGGCCCGGAACGTTGATTCACGATAGCGCGAGCGAGTTTGAAGGCGACTTCGACGTCGAAGAAGGCACGTTGCTGGTCGACGTCGAGTACACGAACGGCGTCGTTGTGCTCTCGGATTTCACGCCGGGCAATCTGCTTGCCGGCGACGTGGATTGCGATGGCGACGTGAGTTTTGATGACATCGAGGCGGGGAGCCGGGAATTTCAAGAAGCCGTCGGGCGCTTCAGGAGCTGAGTTTCGCCGCCGGAGCGATGATCTACATGGAACGCTCGATGGGACTTAGACACATTCAGAGGCTTTCCGATGCGAGGTGATGCGATGAGCGGAATCACGGAACTTCCTCATATCGTGATCGTCGGAGGTGGATTTGCGGGAGCCTGCCTGCAGCACGTCGACTGTTCGGAAAAGGTCATTCGGTACGATCACCTGGTCCTCGCTCTGGGAAGCGTTGCGCGGATACCGCATGTGCCGGGCTTGCGCGAGTATGGATTCGGGATGAAAAGTCTGGCGGATGCCGTCGCGCTCCGTGACCGTGCCGTCGGGCTGCTGGAACTCGCCCATGAAACCGAAAACGCGGAGCGCCGCCAGGCGATGCTGACGTTTGTCGTCGTGGGCGGAAATCATACAGGTGTCGAAGTAGCCGGGGAATGATGGCCCCGTTGGGCCAGCACCAGGCCGTGGCACGCATTTTCGGCTGGAGGTTCTCGGGACTTCCGGCTTGGTATCTGTGTCGAAAATTCTTTCTAATGAAGATGCCCGGTTTTGGCAGGAGCCTCCGCGTTATGATGGATGGGACTCTCGACTGGTTCCTTCGCCGCGACTACGTCCAATTGGGAATGCATGGAACCCACCATCCTGGCGCGACCGACGCTGAAGGGACGGAGGATGATCGTTCCAAGGACGATTAACGGGCGGCTGGGTTTAAAAGCGGGATGCTTTCGAGAGCCACAGATAGAGTCACGGTATACGATGTTACAGTGGCAAAGGAACAGCCATGGTGTATTGTCTGGAATGTTTTGAAAAAAGTGGATACGGGGCATCCAGTGAGGTCTGTACATCGGACATGTTTCGACCTAACCGATTAGTGGCTCCTCGCCAGGGTATTCGAGCGGATCGTGGCGTTCACTGCGCGAGAGTGCGATAAATACCGAAATGGGGCCCAATCGCCCGAAAAACATCAACAGGATTACGATTACCCGGCCGGGATCGGTGAGATGGGAGGTCATGCCGGTACTTAGGCCGACCGTGCCGAGCGCCGAAACGACCTCAAACGCGGCATCTAAAAATAGCCCCTGGCTCTGCGGATGAGGTGTGGCGGATTGTTCGATCACCAGTAGGATGGTCAGTGCCAGGATTGCGATCACGGAGAACAGCAACGCGGTGGCCGCGGCCCGCTCGAAGGATTCATGTGGAATCGTGCGGCGAGCGAATTGAACGCGCGTGTAGCCGCGGAACGTGGCCCATGCCCGCAGCACCAACACGGATATGGTGGACACCTTGAATCCACCCGCGGTGGAACATGGGCCAGCGCCGATGATCATCAGCAGGATTGAGATGAACAGCATGGCATTGGTCAGTGATGCTATATCGACCGTGTTGAAACCGGCCGTACGGCAGGATACGGAGTGAAACAGGGCAACAAGCGTCCGCTTCCAGTACGGCATGCCATCGAGCACACCATCCCACTCCAATATCAGGAAACTGGCCGTCCCAAGAACAAGCAAGGTTGCAGTACCAATCAACATCATCTTCGTATGCACGCTTAACCGGTGCCATCGCTTGCCCCAAGGGCCATGCCAATTATCCAGAAGGTCCAACATCACGGGAAACCCAATACCGCCCACAACGACCAGGATACTCACCGTTGCGTTCACCAGCGGATCGCCCTGATAGCGGATCAGGCTGTTGTCATGAAGCGCAAACCCGGCATTGCAGAATGCCGATACGGAATGAAAGATGGCGTGCCACAGGGCGAGGTGAGGCTCATAGTCGAACATGTTTCGAACTGCCAGCAGCAGGAAGCCTGCCCCCTCAAACACCAGCGTGAACAGGATGACATTTCGCAAAATCCATTTCAAATCGGTATTGGAATTGGTTCCGACTGCCGCCGAAAGCACGAGCCGGCGCCGCAGGTTTTCACGCCCGCCTAAGTGGAACATGACGTAGGTGGTGACGGTCATGATGCCGATCCCGCCGAGTTGAATCAGGATCAAAATGACCGTCTGACCAAAAATCGAAAAATCGTGTTCGGTAGACCGCACGACCAGCCCCGTCACGCAAACCGCGCTCGTTGAAGTAAACGTCGCATCCAGTGGCGTAACCGGTTTTTCCTTGGAGCGGTGGCACACTGGATGGGCAAGCAGCAGAGCGCCAATTGCGATAAGGCCGAGGTACCACACGAGCGAGGCACGGGCTGGATACTTGACCAATGATCCCTTCAACTCCACCATGGTATTTGGGTTCCGATCCGTCCGAGGCGGGCATGTTTTCGGCAGTCATGTTTTTGCAGCTTTTGTTGTAGCGGAATCGGGTCAGCGCATACATCCATCATGTGCCGCAACGGCCTTCGCTCCATCGGCGCGGGCTCATTTCGGCACAGAAATTGCTCCACGTGCCTCATGTTGGTGCCATGGCAGTAAACAAACATTTCATTGTGATCGGCCTGGGATCCTTCGGTATGGCTCTGGCACGGCGGCTGATCAAGAACGGCTGCCGTGTGACCGGATTGGATCAGCTGCCTGAACGGTTGGAAACGTTGAAAAGCGAGTTGTACGAAGCCGTCATCGGAGACGGGACCGAGCGGGACGCGTTGCAGCACCTGCCCCTCGCGGACGCCGACGGAGTGTTTATCAGCATGGGCGAGGATATCACTCGATCGCTGTTGGCCTCGCTTCATGCCAAGGAACTCGGTGCGCGACGAATCGTCGTGAAGGGAGTCAGCGACGAGCATGGCAAACTGCTCAAGTGCCTGGGCGTCGAACGAGTGATCTTTCCAGAGGTTGAAATCGCCGAGCAACTGGCGGACCGTATGACATGGCCCAACGTGATTGATTTTCTGCCGATCGACCCTGATTACAGTGTTGTCGAAATTGCGGTTCCTGACTCATTCATTGGTAAAACGCTCAAGGAAGCAAACGTCCGTCGCCAGTTCGGTGTGTGGGTGGTCGGAATCAAAGATGCCCTGGCCGGACGGTTGGAAATGTTCCCCGACGGGGAATTCACGTTTGGAGCAGACCAGAGTCTGCTCGCCATTGGTAATCAGGAGGAATTGAATCGACTGCGCGACGTGAAATAGTCCCAGCTTCGAGGAAACGTCCATGGGCTTTTCAGAAACGCGACGCCGCCCCGCCATTCAGTACGGGAGAGTAAGAAGATGTCCCAACAGGGTGTTTTGATCGTAGATGATGATGAACATTGCCGACACGAACTGGCTGCGGCCCTGCAGGGACTGGAACTTGCGACCGACGAAGCGGAGGGAAGCGAAGAGGCGCTGGAAAAAATCGAATCGCAGATTTTCGATTTGGTGCTGTTGGACGTCACGCTGTCCGGAATGGACGGCAGGCAGGCGCTGCGACGACTGCGACACATTCACCCGCGTCTGCCCGTCGTTTTGATGACGCGCGATCCTTCAGTGGAAGACGTCGTGGACGCCATGCGCGATGGCGCGGTTGATTTCCTGGAAAAACCTTTTCAGGCGCCACACGTCCGGGAGATTGTCCGGAAAGTACTCGGGCGTCGTGCGGCAGCCGACGGGTCTTCCAACAAATACCATACAATCGTCGAGTCGGCGAAGGAACGCTTGGACCAAGGCGATTACGACGACGCCGTCGAACATCTCAAGTCGGCGATTGCCTTGGCCCCGGGAAGACCCGAAGCGTTCAATCTACTCGGCGCGGTACACGAGCAAAAGGGCGACCCGAGCACGGCGGTGAAGTACTACCGCGCTGCTTGTGGACTCGACCTCTCGTACAAACCCGCGGACCACAATTTGGAGCGGCTGACGGTCAGTCCGAGAACCGGGCCGTCGGAAATAGAATTCGACGATGGGCCATCATCTTGAAGAGCTTCGCATGGAGATTGGAATCGGGCGATCGTAGGGTGCGGACAGCCACTTCGACGCCGAACAGTTCCGGGCCGAGGGGCACGACTCGGTCAGGATGAGCGAGCTCAAGCTCCCACAGGCCCCCCCGATCTCTGGGACCCGGCCCGCGCCATGATGTTCGCACGAATCAGTTTCGCCCACTATGGGTCACTTGTTTCCAGTGGCCTCTAATCTGATCCTAATTCGTCGTCCATACCTCGTTGTACGTCTCCTATTCATTATCCGCCACATCTTTTTTGTCTTTAGCCTGATCGCCAAGCTGGTGGACTTTCTGCTTGGCTTGGCCGGCAAGCTTCGAGGTCGTTTCCTTCACCGTCTCGGCATCCGCCTTCATTGTTTACAGATCACACGTCTCTAGTTCTTGCCTTTGGTATTGCCTTTGTCCTTGGTATTGCCTTTAGTATTGCCTTTGTCCTTGGCATTGCCTTTGGTATTGCCTTTGTCCTTGGTATTGTCCTGCGGCGCCGTCCGTTCGATCTTGCGTTGAGGCTGCGACTGCGGCTGTGTCGTGCCCCTTGGCTTGGGTTCGATTTGGAGACCTGGTTTAAGAACCACATGTCTCCGTGGCGGACCTTGATCCCTACCCAGCTGATCGGCCGACCTCGCCACAATCGGAGACCTGGTGGAAAATTTCACCCTCGCAGGCTCGGGTTTCCGGGAAGGATCTGCGGCTGATGTAGTGGCCGTCTTGGCCTCCAGCTCTTGCCGCTCCTGGCGGAATCTCTGGATCGCATGCCCGTGCTTAGCTAGCTTTTGCCGTTCTTCCTGGCCGACCGGCTGGAACCGTAGCGGGCTGTCTTTGCTCTTGACCAATCGGGCGAGCGGCGCGGCAATCACGACGCTCTTCTCGGTGGAGTTCACCTGGGCCGCGGCGAGTGATCTTTGGGCCGCCCAGGTGCGCGGCGGCCGGGCCTCTTCGTGATCGCGGCGGTGTTTGAAGTCCGCTTGAACCTGGTGCTCCCACTGCTGTTCCTGGCGATGGAGCCAGCGCTGGTGAGCGTAAATCGGATCGTAACCATGATGACGGGAGTTGTACGAGAACCACGGGTAGAACCCCGAGGTGGCGTAACTCGCTGCGTAGTAGTCACCGAAGTAGTAGTGTTGGTAGTTCGGTCGCAAAAAGAGTTGGCTGGCAAACACGGCGGTGTTGATCACCGTCGACGGTAAATAGTAATACCCTGGCTGGCTATAGACACGCGCATCGAAATACACCGGGGCAAACAGAGTACCGCGGCGGGCGACCGAGTAATCCCAATAGCCGTCGACATAGACATAGCCGCGAGGCGCCCAGGCGTAATAGGACGGGACCCAAACCCAATTCGGCTGCACGGTCGCCCAGTAGCCGGGGCGCCATGCGTAGCGGGTCTGCTGCCAAATCCAACAGCCTGGTAGCCAAGTTTGGTCCGCCGCAGACGCGGCAATGTTGGGACCCGCTTCGACGCTCGCCGGCGGCTCGGGCAGGTATTCAATCTCACTCACCTCGGCATCGGCCCAGTAGCCGGAAGTCCACTGGTATTGTTGCCCGGCCTGGCTCCAATACCCAGGCACCCATTGGCGTCCCGGCGGCAGGTTGCGCCAGATGCCGCTGATCCACAGGAAATCGCTCCGCTCGTCGTCCCAAGCCCAGTAGCCCGGGATCCAAGCGATGTTGTTCCCTTCCGGTCTCTGTTCGGGAGGCAATTCCTCGATCGCCTCAGGCGGCGCTTTGGGCACCTTGATACCCGGCTCGGGATTGAAAGTAACGGTTTCCGCAAAGGCCTCATGCACCGGCCCTCGTGTTAGCACTTCCACCCCGTCCTCTGCCTCTGTCCGGCCCCGCGGCGCCTCACTTATTTGTCCCCAGGCCACAGATGGCCCCAGGAGCGTGGCGATCAGACAATAAATGCATGTTTTCATGATGTCATTCCCTAGAAAGTGAGACCAGCGGTTTCTCGTCGCCCAACCTTAAATGGTTGACTTTTAACGAGTGGTATGGCGCAAAACCCCGGTTTTTTTCGAGCTTTGGACGACTGTGTCCAGAGGTCTTTGGGCGAGGTGCATAGGCATTATTTGGAAGCAGCCTTCCAACGCGGCTAAACAACCGCGTCGGCTGGTTGTTCGGCAATTGCTGGAATAATAGTCAGAACTCCAACGACGGCAACAGCCGTCGTGCTCAGAGAGATTCTGCGGTAATTCATTTTCTTCATGATTCTGCACGTTCTGAGAAATCGGCTCGTGCTTACGTCGATCCCTGAGGAACGGTCTCCGGCCGATTTCCCAGAACGTGCAGTTTGCATCGATAAGCGCGCAAAAAAAAAGACGTGGCAAAACACCCGCAGACGTTTCGCCACATCGGTTTACTGTTTAACGAGCCGTCTGTCGCCAGAACTTCAATGCCGCGGGGGATCGTGCGATTCCGTCGGAGCGACGGTCGCGCGGGAACCGTTCCCTGACGGGTTTGAAATTTGGTCACGCAATTCGGTGCGTAGAACATTGATGTCCTTGGGCGCGTCAATCCCGATTCGAACCCTGTTACCCCGAATCTCTAGCACATGAACGACAACGCTGTCGCC
>Ga0315534_1002147_pt1 | contig 13476 bp, 12 predicted proteins | sample SalMarSW160240MG_FD_203094 | JGI IMG/M metagenome (GOLD analysis project Ga0315534, IMG submission 203094) | Salt marsh sediment microbial communities from the Plum Island Ecosystem LTER, Massachusetts, United States - Salt Marsh Sediment SW1602-40 ... | reverse complement strand
ACCTGGATATTTAGTATAGTCCCGACCTGATACGGTTATTATCCCGAACTAATCAGAAGCCACCATTTTATCCAGTCGGTTAAAGTTATGGATGGTATCTATCCAGCGGCTGGTCCCGGAACGGCAGCGCATTACCAGGGACTGCGTCTGGGCTCCCCCGCTGAAATATCTCACTCCCTTCAGCAGTTCGCCGCTGCTGACACCCGTGGCGGCAAAAAACACGTCCTCGCCGCCTACCATATCCTCGGTGGTATATATTTTATCAACATCAACACCCTGGGCCTCGGCCACCGCTCTCTCTTCTTCAGTACGCGGCCAGGCCTGGCACTGGATACCGCCGCCGATGCAGCGTAATGCCGCCGCGGAAAGCACGCCTTCCGGCGTTCCCCCGATACCCATGAGTACATCTACTTCGTTTTCCGGCAGAGCTGCCTCGATGCTGGCGCCGACATCACCGTCGGAGATTAATTTCACCCTGGCGCCGACAGCCCTGATTTCGGTTAAAAGCTGCTCGTGGCGGGGTCGGTCCAGGACAACCACAGTAATCTCCGATATTTCTCTTTTCTTGGCTTTGGCGACGTTTTTCAGATTGGTAGCTACGGATGCAGTGATATCAATAACGTCCTTCGCCTCCGGTCCGGTGACGATTTTATTCATATATACAAAATCGCGTGGGCAGTGCATCATACCCCTGGCCGCCAGCGCCACCGTGGATATCGCCCCCGGAAGGCCCCGTGCCACCGACGTGGTACCGTCAATAGGGTCGACGGCGATATCGACCTTTAATCCCGAGCCGTCACCGATACGCTCGCCGATAAACAACATGGGGGCCTCGTCTTTTTCACCTTCGCCGATAACGACAATACCATCCATGGCGATATATCCCAGGACATGACGCATGGCCGATACGGCGGCTCCGTCTACCAGGTTCTTATCGCCGGTGCCCATATACCGGGCAGACATCAAGGCAGCCGCTTCGGTAACACGCACCAGCTCCATGGCGATATTACGTTCAATTGGTCCCTGATATTTTGGACTTGTCATCGTTAAACCTCACTTCAGAATTATTTTACCTACCCTGGATTAACGAGAAGAACTCGGCGCGGCTGGCCGCTTTACTGCGGAAGGTGCCTCTTAACGCCGAAGTAATAACATTGCTGCCCGGTTTCTTAATACCGCGCATAATCATACACATGTGTTCCGCCTGCACGACAACCCCTACCCCCGTAGCCTTGAGGGCTTTAAATATGGCGTCCGCTATATCCGTCGTCATCCTTTCCTGCACCTGGGGTCTACGCGCAATCGTTTCCACTACCCGGGCTATTTTACTGATGCCGACGATACGCCCTTCGTCATTGGGAATGTATCCCACATGAGCGACGCCGTAAAAGGGTAGTAGATGATGCTCGCACATGGAGTAGAACGGGATATCTTTCAGGATTACCATCTCGCGGTGCCCCAGCTCGAAGCCTACCTCCAGGTCTTCCTTGGGGTCTTTATCAATCCCCTGAAACAACTCGGCGTACATCTCCGCCACGCGCTGCGGGGTATCCCGGAGACCTTCGCGCGTCGGGTCTTCGCCAATCGCCCCGATGATATCCGTTACAGCTTTTTTAATTACTTCCTCGTCTGGCATACTCCTCCTACTTGCGGCTCCGGCTAAGCCCAGCCCAGCGCTTTTTCAACCTCGACCAGGTCGGCCGGTAATTCAAGGAAAGGCGAGGTATCCCGGAGAGCGACCTCGGTATCCTTGAGTCCGGTGCCGGTTACCACACAGACAATTACCTTACCGGAGAAATCCATGCCCTGGTTATGGAGCTTGATTAGTCCGGCCAGTGAAGCCGCTGAAGCTGGTTCACCGAATACACCGGCTTGGGAAGCCATCAACCGCTGGGTAGCCAGTATCTCCTCGTCGCTGACCATATCGATAATACCGCCGGATTCGTCCCGGGCGGCTTCGGCCTTTCCCCAGCTGGCCGGGTTGCCGATGCGTATGGCCGTAGCTACCGTTTCCGGTTTTTCAATGGCATAGCCCCGCACGATGGGTGCGGCGCCCTCCGCCTGAAAACCGTACATCTTCGGTTTCCGGGTGGATTTTCCGGCCTGGTAATATTCCTTAAATCCCTTCCAGTAAGCGGTGATGTTGCCGGCGTTGCCCACCGGCAGGAACAGGTAGTCCGGGGCGTCACCCAGGACATCGATTATTTCAAAAGCAGCCGTTTTCTGCCCCTCGATGCGGTAGGGATTGAGCGAATTGACCAGGGTCACCGGGTGCTTTTCCGTGATACTCCGCACGATGGTCAGGGCCTGGTCGAAATTACCATCAACGGCAACTATCTTGGCGCCGTGGACAATAGCCTGGGCCAGCTTGCCCAGTGCAATATTGCCTTTTGGTATGACGATAACGCAGTCGAGTCCGCAGTAGGCGGCATATGCGGCCGCCGAGGCGCTGGTATTGCCCGTGGAAGCACAGATGATAGCCCGGCTGCCTTCTTCTACCGCCTTGGCAACGGCGACGACCATACCCCGATCTTTAAACGAGCCGGTGGGATGGCAGCCTTCCAGCTTGAAATATAGCTCGCTGCAACCGTATCTTTCCGCCAGTTTATCGTTCCTGACGAGGGGTGTATCCCCTTCACCGATGCTGAAAAGCGGTGTTTTATCGGTTACGTGCAGATATTCTTTATATTGAAGTAATACTCCCTTTTTCAGCGTTATCCTCCTTCAATGTCCTCAACGCGGATACAATTGCTTACCTCATTAACCACTTCGAGTTTGGCCAGTTCACCCAAGGCTTTTTGCATGGCCTGCTCGCGGGTGGTATGCGTCATAATCACAATCTCGGCGGTTTTCGTCGCTTCATCGGATTCCGGCTGGATAGCCGAAGCGATGCTGATCCGGTTATCCCCGAAAACCCGGGCGATATTGGCCAGTACGCCCGTCCGGTTTGCGGCGTTCAGCCGGATATAATATTGCGTTTCAATATCGTCCATGGGTTTGATACGCTTGCCGGAGGCGGCTTTCCAGGTAGACAGACTACCGATATCGAGCACTATTTTCCGCGCCGACGAAACTATATCGGCAACGACGGAACTGCTGGTGGCGAGAGGCCCCGCACCCTGGCCCATAAACAAAACCTTCCCGGCCAGGTCGCCTTCCACCTGGACGGCGTTATAAACACCATCGACCTTGGACAGTAAAGCCTCCCGCGGCAGAAATACCGGGTGAACCCGGGCTTCAATCACGTTTTCATTCTGCTTGGCGATAGCCAGGAGCTTGATGGCAAATCCCAGTTCCTCGGCGTAGCGGAAATCGCAGGGTGCCAGCCGGGTGATTCCTTCCCGGTAAACGTCCTGGGGCCGCACCGGCATGTTAAACGCCAGAGATGCCAGGATAGCCAGCTTATAGAGGGAATCGTAACCTTCGATATCGTTCTCCGGGTTGGCCTCGGCGTAACCCAGTTGCTGCGCCTGCTGCAAAGTCGCGTTAAAATCCGTGCCTTTGCTGGCCATCATGGTCAGGATATAATTGGTCGTACCGTTAATAATGGCGAATATACCGTTGATTTTATTCGCCACCAGGTCGTGTTTGAAGGGCGCAATCAACGGGAATCCGGCCCCGACACTGGCTTCGTACTGCAGGCCGACGTTATTCTGGTGCGCCAGCGCCAGCAGCTCGATACCGTGCTTGGCAATAAGCTCCTTGTTGGAGGTAACCACGTGCTTGCCCGATTTTAGGGCCCGCCGGTGATATTCCAGCGCCGGATTTTCGCCGCCGATAGCCTCGACGATAATATCGATATCGGGCGTGCCGAAAAACTCATCATCGTCGGTGGTAAAGAGTTCCCGCGGCATTTCTTTTACCTGAGGACGGGACAGGTCTTCCGGCAATACCTTGATTTTACGCAGTACCAGGGGGCAGCCGACTTTCTCCGCGAGGTCAGCCGCCTTTTCAGTTAAAACCCTGGCTACCTGCCCGGAGACAACACCCAGGCCCATCAACCCGATGCCAATGCTTTGCCTGCTCATTTTTCACACCTCGGTTTTAACTCGTTTCTTCAGTCAGCCGGTCTGTTATCCACTCGTATTTATCCATGGTCAGATAAGAGGTGTCTATCTCTTCGGAGGCTTCCTGGAAGATCTGAACTTCCCAGTCTTCATAAGCCTGATTAATCAGGAAATTTGTATCTTCTTCTTCAAGAGGCCGGTCAGCTTCTTTATCAATCACATTGATTAACCAGAAACCGCCGGTGGTCTTGACATCAACATCGAGGAACGGGCCGATTATCCCTACATCTCTTATATCCAAGGCAAACACATAGGCATCGAAGGCATCGGTCCGGGAGCCCATGTTTACCACGCCCAGGTCACCTCCCGCCTCGCGTGAAGCTTCATCCTGGGAGACCTCTTTAGCCAGTTCGCCGAAGTCTTCACCCTCTACGAAACGCTGCAGCACGTTATCCGCTTCCTGCTGGCTGCCCACCAGGATTACCTGAAGGTGGGCCTGGTCCTCCTCTTCTCTCTCCAGGACATTAACAATCCAGTAGCCGAGGTCTTTCTCCAAATTTTCATCATACACTGGTCCGCTCAGGGTCCCGGGTTCAGCCTCGAATGCATAGTCAAAAGGCACCGTACTCTGCAACCAGTGTTCCAGCCACTCGCTGATATGCCACCTGAGGTCACTGGCCACATCTTTGGTGTAAAATTGTAGCGAATAGTTATCTGCCAGTGCGGTAAAGTTATCGCCGGCGGCTACCTTCTGCGCGATATCACTTACCTGGTTTTCACTCTCCAGGAACATCGCCTTAATATTTACCTGGTCGGCTGTTTCCGAGATTTCCAGGCTGAAATATTCATCTTCTAACCGGTCACGTAATAAATTGGCGCGGAAAAGGTCAATACTGGCTTCGTTGACCGGGATTCCGCTTGCTTCAAGGGATTCTTTTACCTCGTCATCGCCAACGACTATCCCCAGTGCTTCCGCTCCCCGCCTGACCAACTCGCTCTGCTGGATAGATGCGAGGGCATATTGCATTGCCTGTTGAATAGTAGGATAGAATAACATGGTGTACTTTGATGCATCTATGTAATAGCGTGCGGAAAATTCCCTATCATAGACTTTAGTCACCGTTTGTCTGTACGGCCTTATTTCTCCGATGTACAGTCCCGCCAGAACGATAATAATAACGACGGCAATAATAGAAATCCCCCCGTAAAAAATAAGGTTCTGCCGCCTTTTCTGCTTCTTTATATGAGAAATCTGACGTCTGGTGTACTGACGGGGAGATTTTTCTACATTCTTCTTCTTTGCCAATACCGGTGCTCCTTGTCTGGATATATTTACTGGTTACCCTATATTTATAATGCATCTGGGCGGTTCTTTTCAAATGGGAGAGTAGTCCGGGTACGGATTTCCGGCAACAGCCGGCGTCATTTCTTCCAGACGATGTGACTCTGCCAGCGTGGTGAGGTTTCCGGGAAATCGGACCGAAAATGGGCGCCGCGGCTTTCTTCCCGGATATAGGCCGCCTCCGTTAACAACCGTCCGGTAAGTATCAGGTTACCTAATTCGTAAGAGGGCTGGTCGGCAGGTGCGGGTAAAGCCTGCTGCCAGGCGGACAGCAGGTCGGCCGCCTGAGTCAGCCCCTCTTTATCGCGGATAATACCCGCCTTATCCCAGTGGAGTTGCTGTAAGCCGGTAAGACTGGCCGCCGGAAAGACCTTGAGAGCCGGTCGCTGCCCGAGTGAACAGGTCATTATTTTCCCGTTTTCCGAATCCGACTGTTTCGACTTTATTTTACCGGCGGCTTTCTCGATGATTCTCTTGCTGAAAACGATAGCTTCGAGAAGCGAGTTGGAAGCAAGGCGATTGGCGCCGTGGACACCGGTGCAAGCTACTTCACCGGTGGCGAACAGACCCGATATGTTCGTTTCTCCCCAGCTGTTGGTCCTGACGCCGCCTATCATGTAATGCGCCGCCGGAGCTACCGGTATCTGGTCTTTCGTAATATCCAGTCCGTGATCAAGGCAAAAGCGGTAAATATGAGGGAAACGGGCGGTAATGGTATTCGCCGGCAAATGCGTAGAGTCGAGGTATACCTTGTCGGATTTTGTCTTCTTCATTTCCCAGAGTATGCTCCGGGCGACAACATCACGGGCGGCCAGGTCACCATCGGGATGATATTCCGTCATGAACTCATGTCCGTTTATGTTACGCAGCACTCCACCTTCACCGCGGACCGCCTCCGAGATGAGAAAGGGGAGAACGCCGGGCAATCTTAAGGCGGTGGGGTGGAACTGGAAAAACTCCATGTCGATTATCTCGGCACCGGCGTTATAAGCCAGGGCAATACCATCGCCGGTGGCTACGTCGGAATTGGTGTTGTATTTATACAACTGACCGGCGCCGCCGGTAGCCAGTATCAGCGAACGGCACTTAAATTCCTCGATGGAACCCGTCCGGCAGTCGAGCACCCTGATTCCGGCCACCTTCCGGTTTTCCACCAGTATTTCGGTGACCATGAAGTCTTCAAGAACCTGGATCCCCGAGGCACGGACGGCACGACTCAGTGTTACCTCGATGTACTCCCCGGTAGCGTCACCGCCGGCATGAAGGACGCGGGGGACGCTGTGGGCCGCCTCCAGGGTAAGAGCGACTTCCCCGTCGAGGGTGTCAAAAGGCACCCGGTAGCCTACGAGGTCGGCGATACGGGCCGACGCTTCACCGGTGAGGATGTCAACAGCATCCCGGTTACTTAATCCGGCCCCCGCATTCAGGGTATCAACGGAATGAAGCTCCGGTGAATCGTCCTTGCTGATAGCGGCGGCGATACCACCCTGGGCATACCGCGTATTACAGTCGTCGATGCTGCCTTTGGTGATTACCAGCACGCTGCCATGTTCCCGGGCCAGTAAAGCGGTATAGAGTCCCCCGATACCACTGCCGATTACGATGAAATCATACTGGTTCATTGACCGGTCTTCCTTTATGAGGTATACCCGGCTATATTTGGGTCCCTCTCAAAATATCCCGGGCGATTATTCTCCGCTGCAGCGCTAGGGCTAATTCGGTAGTGCTGGTAGCCAGGGCACGCTGGCAGAGTCTTTCCATAAACAATCCGTCGATATAGGGCGGCCCGTTAAAAATATGGGCTAATCTATCGGCGATATTCTGTATTGTCTGGGTAGTATATAATTTGACCATGGCGGCTTCACGCCATATCGGCTGGCCTTTATCCGCCTTGCAGGCGGCCTCGTAAACCATCAATCTGGCGGCGTGAATATACATAGCGATATCGGCCAGGGCTGCCTGAATTCCCGTTCGCTGGTGAACCGGCTGCCCGAACGATTCCAACGATTGCGCCTGCGTTCTGGCTTCATCGAGTAACCGGCGGGCGACACCCACCGACCGGGCTCCCCGGATAACCCTTCTTCGCTGCAGCCACTTTTTCCCCAGGTGAAAAGCTTTGCCTACTTCCCCCAGGATATTTTCGCCGAGAATACGGCACTTATCAAAAACCAGCGACAACGGCTCTCTTACAGAGGACAGCCATCCCGCTTTCACATCACCGCCGGAAACGGTGAAACCGGGAGTATCCTTGTCCACGAGGAAACAGGTTACCCCGCCGGTTTTTTCTCCGTTGTTAGCAAAAACAATGGCAAAATAGTCATCCCCGATGCGTGAAAAGGAGATTTTCCTCCCGTTGAGCACGTAGGCGTTGGTATTTTTCCTGGCTTGCATCTTCATTCCGGAAACATCGGCACCGTTTCCCGGCTCCAGCAGCGCCATCAGCGGGCGTTTTTGTCCGTTAAGTGCGGATTTAAGATATTTTTCACGTTGTTCTTCAGTACAATCGAAAAGGACCGGTGAAATATCCCCGAAATTGAACGGCACGACCGTCTGGGCCAGCTCTTCTTCGACCAGGCAAACACCCAGCGTATTCAGTCCCGGCCCCCCGAATTCTTCGGGAACGCCTAGTCCCCAGAGTCCCATATCTCTGACTATTTCAATCAGTTCGGCTTCTCTATCGGGCGGTAAATACAATCGAGCATCGCTCATATCGGTCGCCCGTCCCAGGATATCTCTTTCCAGCGGCTTCAGCCGCTCGCTGACAAAGTCCCGGGTGAGACTCTGCATCATCTTCAATTCTTCGGGCAGTTCAAAGTCCATATTATTTATCCGTCTATCAGTCCTGGCTGATAGCTTCCTCCAGGAAAAGGTCAAGGTCGAATTCTTCGTCGTCGCCGATTCTCTGTTCCAGTCGCGACATTACCTCGGCCATGCGGTGATTAACGATATAATTCTTAATGGTGGTATCCACCTGCGGGCAAACGAGAACGCAGGCGTTGCATAAATCACAGTCTTCCCCGACGATGCTTTCCAGGGCCATGGAGGTGCGTTGCTCCGTTTTTTGGCGACGGGAAGGCTCGCGGGTCAAGAACGGGCAGATATCCACGCAGTTGCCGCAGCCCAGGCATTCTTTATGGCCACTGATATCTTCGGTGATATTCAGCGAATGCGCCGTTCCGAACCCGCTGGATAAAATCCGGCAGCGGCCAACCGGTGGACAGGCCGTATTGAGAATATCGTTCAATACCGTTTCGATTTCTTTGATTTTTCTCTGTACCGGTAAAGGCATTATATCTCTACTTCCTTATGTTATGGCGAATACTCGTGAAGGAACGGACGGCTATGTGTATGGGTGCGCCGCACGTAGTTGGGCAACAGTTTCGGTGATACCGGACGCTGTCGGGCGATGCCGGCACGCTGAAGTTCCTGCTGCCAGCGCCGGACGTGTTCCAGGGTCGGGCTGCCACGCTTTAATTCGCGGGAATATTGACCGGCCGCCCGTCCGGCCCGCCGACCGAAGACAAACAGGTCGAGAGTGGAATTCCCGATAAGCCGATTTCGACCGTGCACTCCTCCGGTACACTCTCCGGCAGCGAAGAGACCGGGTAGGCTGGTGGCCCCTTCCGTATCAATCTTGATGCCGCCGTTCTGATAATGCAGCGTCGGATAGACGATTATCGGTTCGCGGGTAATATCAATATTGTGGCGGCGGAACTGCCTGACCATGGCCGGCAGTTCCCGGGCAATCGTCCCGTCGCCGCGGATAACGTCAATCATGGGAGAATCCAGCCAGACGCCAACCTCGCCGTGAGGGGTGGAAATGCCCAGGTTGCGTTCCCGGCATTCCCGGATAATCGCCGAGGCAACCACGTCCCGCGGTTCCAGCGGCATGACGAACTGCTCACCGCGGATGTTTACCAGCTGTGCCCCGAGCGTTCTCACCTTTTCCGTCACCAGCTGCCCCAGTATCGGCAACGGATAGATAGCGCCGGTGGGGTGATACTGCATGGTATCGATAAACATCAGTTCGGCACCGGCGCGGTAGGCCAGGACCAGACCGTCGGCGGTAGCCCCGTAATGATTGGTGGTGGGAAAATCCTGGATATGCAGTCGACCGATTCCGCCGGTGGCCAGGATTACCGCCCGGGCGCGTACGATAATTAAATCGCCGGTCTCCAGGTTCATGAGGACGGCACCGGCCATTTGCCCCTTATCATCCAGAATCAGTTCTACCGCCGGGGCAAACTCGACATACTCGATATCCTTATTTTTCAGTTCGTCACGCAGGACCCGCATCTCCTCAAGTCCGGTATAATCGCGGGCGGAATGCAAACGACGGCGGGACGTGCCGCCGCCGGAAAGCTCATGCATGGAGCCGTCTTTATCTTTATCCCAGTTTACCCCCAGCTTTTCCAACCAATCGATAACCGAAGGAGCGTCTTTGACCAGTACCTCGACCAGTTCCGGCACGTTATCGAAGTGACCGCCGCCCACGGTATCGAGGTAGTGGATAGCCGGAGAATCGTTAGGGCGGTCGGCCGCCTGCGTGCCGGCCTGCGCTCCCACGGTATTAGCATCACCCAGGCGCAGCTTGGTAGCCACCAGGACCCGGGCGCCTTCTGCATGAGCGAGTAACGCCGCCGAAGCCCCGGCGCCGCCGCAACCGATTACCAGTACGTCTACATTATAATCGGGCCGGGCCGGGTCGATGTTCTCCAGGTCAAGCCGGCTGTTCCCTTCCAGCAAATCGGCCAGCTCAACCGGTGTATAATCACCCTTGTTCACCCCCACCTTCAACTGACGCATACTCGACTCTATATAGTCGGGGTGATATTCCCGCAGCAGGTCGGTTTTCTCATCCTCAGCTAAACGCGGTACAGACTCGATAAGCCGCCTGACCCTCGTATCTTCGAGTAGGTGTATGCTTTCCTCTAAATATCCTGGATACATTATCCCACCATTATTCCCAGGCCTGTTCCAGCGCCGGCTCTATATCCCGTTCGGCGTAAAGACCGGAGAGTTCTTTCTGATTGGCTTTTTTCAGTTTGGTTATTTCGGAATCAAACTTGCCCGATTCTATCTCGGCAATGCGGTCGGTGAGGTGTTGGGAGACTGGAGCCAGATTATGACCGTAAAGTCGGCGGCAGAGTATGGCAACATTATAGGGGACCAGTCCCTGCGGACAGCGCGCGGCGCACAGACCGCACATCAGGCAATCGAACGACTTATCGGCTACGGCGGCGATGTCGCCCCTGATGGCATCGGACATAAACCACATTACTTCTAGTTCCTGCGGGCAGGTCTTGGTGCAGGTATTACAGCCGAAGCACTTGACGATATCAGGATAAAGCTCAAGGATGGTCTCTCCGGTAGCCTCAATCTTGCCCAGATCGTAAATAGCTTTGACCGAAGGAAAGAACGGTACCTGGACGATGACCATGTCCTGTTCCACGGTCTTCTGACAGGCAAGGTCGTATCGTAACTGGGGGTCGTTCTTGAAGTTATAGATGGTGGCGCAGGCACCGCAAAAGCCGGCCCGGCAGCCGCAACTGCGAATCATGGTATAGCCACTGTATTCCAGAGCCGTCAGGATGGTAAGTCCCTCCGGAACTTCGCAGTGCCGCCCCATGATGTAGATATCTATCAAACGGGCTTGTTCTGCCATTTAACGCCCCTATAATTTTTATGCCCGAACTTAAAAATCTGACCTGTGTTGTAATTATTTTATTGGTGCCGAGGGGGAGATTTGAACTCCCACGCGCTTACGCGCACCACCCCCTCAAGATGGCGTGTCTACCGATTCCACCACCTCGGCGCAATTTTATGGCAGGAGTGAGAGGACTCGAACCCCTGACCGGCGGTTTTGGAGACCGCTGCTCTACCAACTGAGCTACACTCCTGCGCCAGTAAAATTATATTTCATTATAGCACGGCTGCGCAAGAATGGAGGATATTTTAGCCTTGATAATTTCTTGATATTCTGTTATACTCTACCTGAAGTAGCAAAAAGGAGCTAACCCAGAACCTTTAAATCAGTCCGGCGAGGCTGGCAAGGGAACCAGGAAGAGAACAGGCATAACCGCAACCTCTTGCCAGCCGGAAGCAGGAGGTATTTTTATGGCTGAAAAAATAGTCATGACCGCCGAGGACATCCGGCGCACGCTGGCCCGTATCGCCCACCAAATAATCGAACGGAATAAAACTACCACAAACCTGGTACTCGTCGGGCTGCATACCCGCGGCGTTCCCCTGGCTAAACGGCTGGCGGCCAGCATCGAAAGATACGAAAAATCCAGTCTGCCTGTAGGGATGCTGGATTTCAGTCTCTACCGCGACGACCTCAACCCATCCGATATTAAGAACGTCATCCAGCGTACCGAGATACCGTCCGATGTCAACGGCAAGTCCGTGGTAATCATCGACGACGTATTACATACCGGTCGCACCATCCGCGCCGCCATGGACGCCCTGATAGACCTCGGCCGACCCCTCTCGATACAGCTGGCGGTACTGGTCGACCGCGGCCACCGCGAGATGCCGATACGCGCCGATTACGTTGGTAAGAACATCCCCAGCGCCCGTCACGAGAATATCGAAGTGCACCTCACCGAGACCGACGGCGTCGACGAGGTAGTGATAATCAGTCCATCCAATAATAAGTCCTCAACAGTCCCGCTGGAAAACAAGGCAGAGGTAGGGAGGAGTTACCATGAAGCTGGCAAATAGAAGCCTGGTGACCATCGACGACCTTTCCAACGGCGAGATTCTGGCGCTTTTTTCGCTAGCCGATGAGATGTCGGGGAATATGAAAGGGCAGCACGGACTCGGCACCGGCAAGGTAATGGCCAGTCTCTTCTTCGAGCCCAGTACCCGAACCAGACTGTCCTTCGAAGCCGCCATGCACCGGCTGGGCGGGAGCGTGATTACCGCTTCGGACGTCGGGGCGACATCACTGGCCAAGGGAGAAAGCATCGCCGACATGGCGCGTGTACTCGGCAGTTACGCCGATATCATCGTTATCCGCCATCCCTGGGAAGGCGCCGCCAGAGTAGTGGCCGACTACGCGGGAATACCGGTAATCAATGCCGGCGATGGCGGCCACCAGCACCCCACGCAGACTCTCTGCGACCTCTATACCCTGCAAAAAGAACGGCATGCCATCAAGGGACTGAAAATAGCGCTCTGGGGCGACTTGAAATACGGGCGGACAACCCATTCGCTAATTTTCGCCCTGGCCAAGTTCGGGGCCGATATCCTGTTCTGCCCCAGTCCCGGACTGGAAGTACCGAAGCACGTTATCGATAAGCTCGTAACCGAATACGGCGGCGAGGTAGAGAGTTTTAAACACTCGGACCGGGAGGAAGAAAGCCTGTTTCCAATCGATGCTGTCTATACAACTCCCAGCAGTCCTCACCAGCTGGCGATGATGCCGGACATCAGCCTTCACGTGGAACTGAAAAGCGGTGTCGATGCACTTTATGTTACCCGTCAGCAGAAAGAGAGATTCAGCTCCGGAGAAACCGGCAAAGACCATCGGGATAATTACCCGGTAGTGAATAAAAAGCTGCTCAAGGACAAAGCCTTCCGGGAAACGCTGGTGATGCATCCCCTCCCGCGGGTAGACGAGTTGTCATATGACGTTGACGCCGACAAGAGAAGCATGTATTTCAAGCAGGCCGCCCGGGGTATACCGGTAAGAATGGCACTCCTGGCTCTGTTGCTGGAAGCCAGGGACATAGAAATCCCGGAAGTCGAGTCGCCACCGCCAATCGACTACCCGGTGTATAACCGGGCTTCGGGACTCCGCTGCCCCAACAGCAAATGCGTGTCCATCCAGGATACGGAAACAAAATACCTCAAACCCGAGTTTAAGATGGTGAATACCAGCCCGCTGACACTGCGTTGCGTTTACTGCGAGCACGGCATCGAACCGAAGTTCGTGGCCAGCGCCGACTGGCATGAGGGCAAACTGGATACCAAGAAGTATCACAGCGCGGAAAGCCACTGGGTGCATACGATTAAACCGGAGAACCTGATTGTATTTAGTACCGAAGAAGAAGCGCGGGCTCACGGCTTCAAGCCCAGTCATTTTACAGGGGGATATAAATAGCCCATGACTAATTCTCT
>Ga0315534_1002145_pt1 | contig 13484 bp, 12 predicted proteins | sample SalMarSW160240MG_FD_203094 | JGI IMG/M metagenome (GOLD analysis project Ga0315534, IMG submission 203094) | Salt marsh sediment microbial communities from the Plum Island Ecosystem LTER, Massachusetts, United States - Salt Marsh Sediment SW1602-40 ... | reverse complement strand
AAGTGCTGCTGGCCTGGATCGTGGAAGGAGCGATCGGATTAGGCGCGGCCGAGGCTGCTGTGAACGCTTCGGCCGCGGAGCGGAATCAGATCGACAAAAAAATGCTCCAGGCGGCGGAGGCCAAGGTGAAAGAGCTGACCGGGAAAAACGTCACCCTCGCGGCCGCATCCGGGGATCCGCTGATTCCTCAAGGGGTGGTGGTGAAGGCCGTCGACGGCCGGGTCGAGTTCAACAACCAGGTGGCGACCCGTTTGCTTCGCCTGCAGTCGGAAATCCGAAAACAGATACAAGACGTACTATGGAAGAACGAATCATCGGACAAGTAAACCGGGTCAACGGACCGGTCATCGAAGCGGCCGGCGTCAGCGACGCCATGATGCTCGAGCTGGTGGGGGTGGGGGAGGCGCGCCTGGTCGGGGAGATCATCAAGCTGGCCGGGGATCGGGCGATCATCCAGGTCTACGAGGATACAACCGGCATCGCTCCCGGAGACAACATCTTCGGTTCCGGCAGCCCCCTGTCCGTCGAGCTCGGACCCGGTTTGATCGGAACGATCTACGACGGTATCCAGCGCCCTCTGGAGCAGATCCTCAAGCTGTCGGGGAACTTCATCGAGCGGGGCATCCGCACCCCCTCTCTGGACCGGGAAAAGAAGTGGCTGTTCCATCCCGCGGACCTTGCCGTCGGAGCAGTGCTCAGCGGCGGGGCGGTGATCGGCACGGTCCGGGAAACCGAGCGGGTGGAGCAACGCATCCTGCTGCCCCCCGATATGAAGGGCACGCTGAAATCCCTGGCCGTGGAAGGGCAGTACACGGTGGAGGAGCCGGTCGCTCTGGTGGAGACCGAAGGCGGAGAGCGGGCGATCGCCATGATGCAACGCTGGCCGATCCGCACTCCCAGGCCTGTGGCCGAACGTCTGCCCGTGAACCGGCCTCTGATCACCGGCCAGCGGGTCATCGATACCCTGTTTCCCGCGGCCCGGGGGGGCACCGTGGCCATCCCCGGAGGATTCGGAACGGGGAAGACCATGATCCAGCACGCCATCGCCAAATGGTGCGACGCGGAGATCATCGTCTATATCGGCTGCGGCGAGCGGGGCAACGAGATGACCGACGTGCTGACCGAGTTCCCCAAGCTCATCGATCCACGCACAGGACGCAGCCTGATGGAGCGGACCGTGCTGATCGCCAACACCTCGAACATGCCCGTTTCCGCCCGGGAAGCCTCGATCTACACCGGTGCGACCCTGGCGGAGTACTATCGCGATCAGGGCTACGACGTGGCCGTGATGGCGGATTCCACCTCCCGCTGGGCGGAGGCACTGCGGGAGCTGTCGGGCCGTATGGAGGAGATGCCGGCGGAGGAGGGTTTCCCCGCCTACCTGCCCACGCGGATCGCCGAGTTCTACGAGCGGGCGGGAGCCATGAACACCTTGACCGGGCAAACCGGCTCGGTGTCGATCATCGGGGCGGTTTCCCCTCCGGGAGGTGATTTCTCCGAGCCGGTGACCCAGCACACAAAGCGCTTTGTCCGCTGTTTCTGGGCTCTGGACCGTCAGCTGGCCAACGCCCGCCACTACCCGGCCATCTCCTGGCTGGAGAGCTACAGCGAGTATCTCGACGAGGTCACACCCTGGTGGGAACAGGCCGTCGGCCCCAGCTGGACCAGCGACCGCGGCGAGATCCTCGAGCTGCTGCACCGGGAGGTGCGTCTGCAGCAGGTGGTCAAGCTGGTCGGCCCGGACGCGCTTCCGGACAGCCAGCGCTTCGTCATCGAGGTCTGCACCCTGTTCAAGAACGCTTTTTTACAGCAAAACGCCTTCGACGACATCGACAGATACTCCACGGCGGAGAAGCAGACCCGAATGCTCCAGATCATTCTGACCTACTGGCGCCGGGGAGCCGAGGCGATCCGCCGGGGCATGACCCTGGTCCGCCTGCGACGGATGAAGGTGCTCCAGGATATTGTGAAGATGAAGTTTACGATAGGCAACGAAGATCTCGGTGCCCTGGACAAGCTGGCCGCCCGGCTGGAACGTTCTCTCGATCAGCTGGAGGCGATCCATGAAGAGTAGAAGTGCCCCCGGAGATCTGGAAGCCGCCCAGAAGCGTCTGCTGGCCGGCCGGGAGTACATCGGGGTGGACCGCATCGAAGGTCCTCTGGTGTTCATCCGCAACACCCACCCCGTCGGCTACCGCGAAATGGTGGAGTGCGTGGATCCCAAAGGGGAGACCCGTCTGGGCATAGTCCTGGACACTTCCTCTGAAATCGTGGTGATCCAGGTCTTTGCCGGGACTTCGGGTCTGACCATGCCCCAGACCCATGTCCGTTTTCGGGGGGAGCCCCATACTGTTCAGGTCAGTGACAGGATGCTCGGGCGGGTATTCAACGGCCTGGGTCAGCCCGTCGATGGCGGGCCTCCCCCCATGGGGGAGGAGCTGGACGTCAACGGCCGGCCGATCAATCCCACCGCCCGGGAATATCCCCGCGATTTCATCCAGACCGGCATCTCGGTGATCGACGGCATGAACACCCTGATCCGCGGCCAGAAGCTGCCGATCTTCTCGGGCAACGGGCTGCCCCACAATACCCTGGCCGCCCAGGTTGCCAGGCAGGCCAAGATCCGGGGGCAGGAGAGCCGTTTCGCCGTGGTGTTCGCAGCCATGGGTGTCAAGCACGATGTGGCCCGTTTCTTCATCGACAGCTTCGAGCAGTCCGGGGTTCTTGAGAACGTAGCCTTGTTTCTCTCCCTGGCCGATGATCCTTCGATCGAACGGCTGATCACGCCGCGGACGGCCCTCACCCTGGCGGAGCACCTGGCCTTCTCCAGAGACATGCACGTCCTGGTGGTCATGACGGATATGTCCAACTACTGCGAAGCCCTGCGGGAGATCTCAACCATCCGGGGAGAGATTCCCTCCCGCAAGGGATATCCCGGCTACTTGTATTCGGACCTGGCTGAGATCTACGAGCGCTCCGGTATGCTCAAAGACTTGCCCGGTTCGATCACCCAGATGCCGATCCTGACCATGCCCAACGACGACATCTCCCATCCCATTCCCGACCTTACCGGCTACATCACCGAGGGACAGATCGTGTTCGAGCGGGAGATGCACGCCAGGGGGATCTACCCGCCGGTAGCGGGACTTCCCTCCCTGTCCAGACTGATGAAAGACGGGATCGGTGAGGGGATGACCCGGGAGGATCATCCCCATTTGGCCAGCCAGCTGTTCGCCGCCTACAGCTATGTCAAGGATGTGCGCAACCTGGCCTCGGTGATCGGGGAGGAGGAGCTCACCCCCTTGGACCACCAGTACCTCGAGTTCGGCGAGAACTTCGAGCGCAAGTTCGTCAGCCAGTCGAAAACCGAGGACCGCACCATAGAGGAGACCCTCGAGTTGGGCTGGAACGCTTTGGATCTACTTCCAGTAGAGGAGCTGCACAGGGTCAGCGAAGATGAGATCGAAAAGTACTACCGCGGTTGAGGAGGGAAGTTGCCCAACGTAGCGCCGACCAAGACCAGCCTTCTCCGTGTTCGTCATGAGCTGGAATTCGCCCGCCTGGGGCACGAGCTTCTGGACCAGAAGCGGAACATCCTGGTCATCGAGCTGCTCAACCTGGTGGATCAAGCTGTGGATTTCCAGGACCGGGTGCTTAAGGCTCTGCAAGAGGCCTACAGGACTCTCGAGCAGGCGGTGCTGCGGATGGGCAAGCTGCGGACAGCCAACCTGGCCAGCGCGGTGAATATCCGGGCGGAGATCAACCTGAAGCAGCGGCGGGTCATGGGTGTGCGGCTGCCCGTAGTGGATACCAGCTTCGTGGAGCATCCTCCCTACTACAGTCCATTAGGTACGAGTTTCTGGATCGACAACTCCCTGGAAGAGTTTAAAAATGCACTGCAGCTGATGGGCCGCCTGGCGGAGCTCAAGATCTCGATCATCCGCCTGGCCGCGGAGGTACGCAAAACGATCCGTAAAGTCAATGCATTGGAGAAGATCGCCATACCGGACCTGGCCGAGACGGTGACCTTCATCCAGAACAGGCTCGAGGAGAACGAACGGGACATGTTCGTCCTGATGAAGATGGTGAAGAGCCGTCTTGAACGAAAGGAAAGAGCGGAGCGAGGAGCATGAACGGTCCGATTAAAAAAATACTCGTATACGTCGATGGAACCGAAGGCTCGATTACGGCGGCCCAGTACGGGGTTGTCCTGAGCCGCACCCTTCGCGCCGAGCTGAGCGCGCTTTACGTCGTCAACACCCGAGCACTGGATGACCTGCTCAAGGCGCGGATCTTCATCAAAGCCGAGGAACAGGAGTACAAGCAGGATTTGGAGGCGGACGCCAACCGCTACCTGAACCACGTGCGCAGTCTGGCCCGCAAGAAGGGGCTGGCCATCGAGGCGGTCAGCGTCAGCGGATCCGTACATCAGGAGATCAAGAGCTACGTCCAGGACCACGATATCGATCTGCTGATCATCGGCGAGCTGTCCCACGTGCGCAGCCGCCGAGACGAGTTTTACAACGAGGCCGAGCGGGCGATGCGCAGCGTTTCCTGCTCGGTGTTGATCGTGAAAGATGAAGACCGGGTCTGGGAATTGTACGACGCCCTTCATTAATCGAGGAGAAAGGACAATCTATGGCATTAGTTGATTTGATACGACCGGAGGTCATCAAAGTTCCCCTGGTCTCCGCGACCAAACCCAATCTGATCAGGGAGCTGGTGGAGGTGCTGCGGGATGCCGGCAGGATCTCCGACATGGAGCAAGTCTACGACGCCCTCATGAAACGGGAAAGCCTGGGATCTACGGGATTGGAGCAGGGCATCGCCGTGCCCCACGCCAAGACCACGGCGGTCAACGCCCTGACCGTGGCTTTGGGAATATCTCCCAAGGGAATCGACTTCCAGGCGATCGACGGCAATCCTTCCAAACTCTTCTTCCTGCTGCTTGCGCCGCCGGATCAATCCGGTCCACACATAGAGGCTCTGGCGGACATAGCCCGCATCACCAAATCCCAGGTATTTTGCCGCACCCTCGCCTCCGCCACGACTCCCGGCGAGGTTGTGGAGCTGTTCAGCGAGGATTAGCTTAAGGGTCTTGGTCTACAGCGGTACCTGCCGGCGTCCCTCCCTGCCGATCTGGGTGAGCTCTCGGAAGCCGATCTCCCTGAGTATCGATACAGCCTCATTGTAATATCCGTCCAATTGGTCCGGACGGTGAGCATCGGAATTGATCATGACGGGAATCTCCCGTCTCAAGGATTCGGCCAGGATCCACTCCGAAGGGTAGAGCGCTCCGCTGGTGTTGCGCACGATGCCGCCGGTGTTGACCTCCAGGATGCAGGGGGAGGCGGCCACCGCGTCCAGAGTATGTTCGACCGCTGAGCGGTACCAGGTTGATTTTTCGGAAAAATATCTATCCCCCAGGTTGTTCTTCTTGATGACGTCGAAGTGGCCGATGATGTCAGGAGGGCTCGAGCTCACCATGTCGGTCATGCGCCGGAAGTATTCCTCGAAGGCCTTGCGAATATCACCTGCGTATGATTCCTGCACTCCCTGCTCCAGTTCCTCCGCCGGCCCGTCCGCGGTCCAGAGCTCGCCGCCGGCAAGGCGCCCGATGAAATGGACCGAGCCGACCGTGAAATCCAGGTTCAGGGCGTGGATCTGTGCCGCCGAAGTGGAAATGATCTCCGGGATGTAGTCCACCTCCAGGCCGACAAGCAGCTCGAGCCTCTCTGCGTAGGCGATTTTCAGCCTGCGAGCGGTTTCGAGGTATTCCGGCAGCAGAGCCGAGGGCATCGTCCACGTGCAGGGGAAGGGAACCGGAGCGTGGCCGGCAAAGCCCAGAGTCCGCAGCCCCTTCTGCAGCGCCGCCCGGACGTACTCCTCCAGCTCTCCGTGGCCGTCGTCGAAGCGGGAGTGGCAGTGGTAGTTGGCTATAATGTTGTGAGTCATGCCGTGATTCTAACGGAGCGGGGTGGTAATGAACAGATCGCACCTTGACATCCCACTGAATTTGACATAGTCTTATTCTTACGTAATACGTTAAGTTTACCATCTATGCTATAGACAATGGAGAAGAACCGAGGATGTTGAGCCCGACAACGGAGAATCCCAGGAAGCGCCGAACCCAGTACCGGATCGGAGAGCTGGCCAAGCGAGCGGGGGTGACCACTCGAACCATCCGCTACTACGAGGAGTTGGGGATCCTATCTTCCCCCCGCCGGCCTCAGGCCAGGCATCGCCGCTATTCGGAGAAGGACCTTCTGCACCTCGAGCGGGTCCAACAGCTCAAGGAGTACGGGCTATCCCTGGGTGAGATCCGGGAGATCTTCGATCTGTCCCGGGAGGATCCGTCGGGGGAGAAGAGCCGCCTGCGCCTTCTGACCCGCTACCGGGAGAAGTGGAGGGAAGCGATCAGGCGCAGGGAGCGGATCGAAGCCTATGTCAGCGACCTGGAGTGGCACATCGACCAGCTCGAGCGGGTAGGTGACTTCCAGGCCTGTCCCGGCGAGGAGTGCAGTAACTGCGGCTATACGGCGATTTGCAAGTTCTACAACGACAGGCGTTCCGAGGTGCAAAGATGAAAGCGGGAGTACTTACAGCACCCCAGCGGATCGAAATCCAGGATGTCGAGGGTCCAAGAATCGGCGGTATGGAGGTTCTGGTCAAGCTGAAGTATTGCGGTATCTGCACCCTGGAACAGAGGATGTACAGCGGTCAGATAAAGTTCCACTATCCCGTCATTCCCGGGCACGAGGCCTCCGGCGTGGTCGAAGAGATCGGAGAGGAGGTGCGAATCCTTCGGGACGATTTGAAGCCCGGAGCCACCGTTGCTCTTGACCTGGTCAGCCGCTGCGGAGAGTGCTACTACTGCCGCACGGGGGCTTCCAACCTCTGCTTGAACCGTTACAAAGACGGCGGGAGGATTCTCGGCGGTTTCGGCGAGTATCGAGCCGTGTCCTCCAAGCAGGTTTTTCCCGTTCCCGAAGAGCTTCCCCTTGCGGAGGCCGCCTTTGCCGAGCCCGTAGCCTGCTGCATCCGCTCGCTGAAGAAGATCGAGCTGTCCCTGGCCGAAGATCTGTTGATCGTCGGGGCAGGGCCGATGGGCATGATGCATCTGATGGTGGGGCAGTGCATGGGCGCCCGGATCTTCATCTCCGATCCGGACAAGGAGAGGCTGCGAGCCGCTTCGGAAGCGGGGGCCTTCCTGACCATCGATCCCACGCGGGAGGATTTGCCGGCCCTGATTCAGGCTCACACCGATGGAAGGGGTGTGGATGCCTGTGTGGTGACTTCTCCCGCAGCGGCCGCTCTGCAGTCGGCTTTCGCCGCAACCGCGGCGGGCGGCAGGATCAATATCTATACCTCCCACAACGAGAAGATTCCCCTCCCCACCGACGCCGATACCATCCACAAAGCGGAAATCGTGGTGACCGGAAGCGAAGGCCGGACAGAGGAAGATTTTCTGCAGGCCGTACGCCTGTTGGTTTTCGGGAAAATCAAGGTAGGTTCCTTGATCAGCCGGAGGGTTCCCTTTTCCGGCCTGGAGGCCGGAATCAAGGCGGCGATGACGGCGAAGACATACCGGGTTCTGCTTGACCACGAGGCGGAGATATCGGAGCCTGGCAAGTGATTCTGACCTTTGACATCGGCACCTCCGTTCTGAAGGGTGGCTTGGTCGATTTCGAGGGCGTCCTGCAATCCCGGGCGGAGGTACCGGTTCATCTGAACGAGCGGGAAGATCCAATGGTCCACGAGGCGGATGCCAACAACTGGATCTCCGCTTTGGCCTTGGTCGCCGCCCAGCTGCAGATCCCCAAAGCCGGCAGCGGCCGTGAAATCGCCGCACTCGTGATCAGCGGCAACGGCCCGACCCTGGTGCCGGTCGGTTCGAAGGGCGAACCCCTGGACTTCGCCATGACCTGGATGGATCGCCGCGGAGTTGCAGAGGCCAGGAGCATCGCCGAGGTTACCGGGCGGTACGTCGATCCCACCTTCTATCTGCCGAAAGCCCTCTGGATCTACAAGAACAAACCGGAAGTGTATCGCCGAACCCGCCACTTCTGCACCTGCCCGGAGTTTATCGATCTGTATCTGACGGGAAAGGCCTATACGGTTTTGCCCTCCGAGCAGTTCACCCCTTACATCTGGACCGTCGAAACCATCGAGAAGCTCGGCATGGATCCGTCCAAGTTTCCGCCGTTTATCCGACCGGGGGAGTTGGTCGGCGAGGTTCGTCTGGAGGCCGAAGAGCTGCTCGGCATTCCTGCCGGGACACCGGTGTTCGCCGGGGGTCCGGATTTCGTGATGACCCTGCTCGGAACCGCCACGGTGCGGCCCGGCAGAGCCTGCGACCGGGCCGGGACCTCAGAGGGTATCAACCTCTGCTCCGAAAAAACGATCAAGGACGAGCGGCTTCTCTGCCTGCCCCACATAATCGAAGGGTATACGAACATCTCCGGGATCATCTCCACATCGGGCAAGGCGCTGGCCTGGTTCAGATCGATCACCGGCAGGGCCGATCTGGATTACGAGAGCCTATTCGAAGATATCTGCCAGGTGCCCCCCGGTTCCCGCTCGCTGCTGTTTCTTCCCTATCTGGCGGGGGAACGGGCTCCCCTGTGGGACCCCTTTGCCCGAGGGGCCTTTATTGGCTTGACCGCGAATCACGGCCGCAAGGAGATGACCCGGGCCGTGGTGGAGGCGGTGGGGTTCGCCGTGCGGGATGTGATCGAGGTGATGGGGGAAAACGGCCTGGAAATCGGGGAGCTTCGGGTTACCGGCGGTCAGGCCAAGAGTCCGTTATGGAATCAGATCAAGGCCGACATCACTCAGAAAAAGATCCTGGTGCCTGCTGTTCAGGACTCGGAGCTTCTCGGCGCCGCCTGTATCGGCCTGTTCGCCCTGGGCAATTATAAGACCCTGGCGGAAGCCTCCGAAAGCCTGGTGAAGATCACCAGGACCTTTACCCCGAACCCGGAATACCGGGGGCTCTACGATCGGCTGTTCGGGCTCTACCGGGCTTCCTACCGGGGTCTGAAAGAGGTATTCTCAGAGCTGGCCGAAATTCCCCTGGAGGAGGAATGATGAACCCTGGAAAGCGCATGCGTATGAACTCCATCTTCCGGCCCGGTGACGGCAGGTCCGTGATCGTGGCCATCGATCATGGCGGCATCGCCGGGCCCATACCCGGAATCGTGAAACCGGCCCCTCTGATGCGGGCCTGCGTCCGGGGCGGGGCCGATGCGGTCCTGACCACCCGTGGATTCGTCAGGGCCTCCAGCGAGGAGTGGGCTCCCACCACGGCCCTGATTCTGCGGCTGACCGGCGGCTTCACCGTTTTGGGGGGCGGGTTCGAGGAGGAGCAGATCTCCAGCCCGGAGACGGCTCTACGCTACGGGGCCGTGGCTGCCGCTGTTACCGTAAAGTTCGGTCATCCGCGGGAGGGGGATTTCATCCGCCAGGCCTCGCTGGTAGCCGATTCCTGTGAACAGTGGAGCCTGCCCTTGATGATCGAGGCCATGGCCAAGGGCAAAGATCTCAAGGCTACGGATCCGGAGGGCGTGAAGCTGGCCGCGAGGGCGGCCCAGGAGATCGGCGCGGATATCGTAAAGAGCTACTACACCGGGGATCCGGACAGCTTCCATTCCGTGGTCGAGGGCTGCCCCGCGCCTGTGGTGATCCTGGGGGGAGAAAAAACCGAGGATCTGGAGCAGGTGTTCACGGAGGTGCACGGTTCGATCCAGGCGGGAGGCGCCGGCATTGCCATCGGCCGCAATATCTGGCAGCATGCCAATCCCCAGGCCGTGGTGGAGGCTATGGTCGGACTGGTGCACGAGGGCTGGACCGTGAAGCAGGCCCGAAAGCACTCTCAGCCCGGCTGATCCGAAAGCTCCCATGCCCTACCTGGCATTCGCCTCCAACTTCACCTGGGTGATGGTTATCGGTCTGCTCGGGCCCTCCATACCCGCGATCATAGAGGATCTGGGGATCGGCTACACCCGGGCGGGTCTGTTCTTCACGATGCTCTCCCTCGGTTCTCTGTTCGGCACCCCTCTCGGGGGAATCGCCTCGGATTATCTGAATCGCAAAGTTCTGTTCGGTTGTATTGCCCTGACCCTGGCCATAGGCCTGGTCAGCATGGGGATTCCCGCATCCTACACGGCAATCCTTCTGATCATCCTGGCCTACAGCTTCTTCGGCAGTCCCGCCGGCACGGTAGGCCAGAGTATCATGCTGGCCGTGTTTCCCGACCGGAGGGAGCGATATATCTCTCTGCAGACTTCTTTCGCCGCCCTGGGCAGTTTCACCGCTCCCCTGCTGGTCGCACTGAATTTCACGATAGGTTTATCCTGGCGCTGGCCCTTCATCGAAACCGGAGCTCTCGCCCTTCTGCTGTTTCTATTCATAATGCTCGTGCCCTTGCCCCGGGCTGCAGGCGGCGCGATGAGCTGGAAGAATCTCTCCCGCGTCCTGGGCAATCCCAGGGTCCTGTTCAGCGCTCTGCTTATCTTCTTCTCCGTTGCCCCGGATCTGGGTTTTTCCTACTGGTTGGCCGAGCATTTCAAGACCGAGCTCGGCGTATCCTTGAATCTGTCCAGTGCCGTGGTCAGTGTATTTCTGGTGGGGATGATCGCAGGCCGGCTGGCTACCTCCCGCCTGCTCAAACACCTCACCACGCCTCGCCTGCTCAAATCTGGGATGATCCTATCTCTGGGATCCCTGATTGTTTTTCTCCTGGCACCGTGGATTCCGGTGAAACTGCTGGCCATTGTTTTGTACGGATTGGGCACCGCCCCGGTGTTTCCCCTGCTGATGGCCCGGGGCACCGCCCTGTTTCCCGATCAGCCGGGAACGGTCAGTGGTGTCCTGTTCGGTTCGGTATCCCTCGGAGGCATGGTGTTCCCCCTGTTGCTCGGCGCGCTGGCATCCCGTTTGGGTATCCGTCTTTCCTATATCGTGGTGGGGGTCATCATCCTTGGTCTGCTCCTGGCCTTGATCGGGACCCAGAAGTGGTGGGAGCGCCGGTGACGATGCGTTCATCGCCGCTGCGTTTGACCAACCCGTCGCTCTCCATGCGGTTGAGCAGGGGAATGATGTATTTGCGGGACAGATTGGTGCGGTTTTTTGCCTCTCCGATGGTCAAGGTGCCCCCCGGTTCCAGACCGGCGAGACAGGTTTGTACCAGGCCGCGATAAATCTCCTTCTCGTAGTAAATGTCACCGTCCAGGCTGACCGCCAGATCGGTTCGGACCAGGTTTCGAAGCTCCTTCCTGGCGCCTGCTATTTTTAGCTTGCTCAGCTCCAGCCCGCGGATACCCGCTGCCTTCAGATCCCGGAGCAGCTGACGCCCCATCGGGGATACCTGGGGCGACTGTCCGCCGGCGGGAAACAGGATGCCTTCTCGAAGATTCAACGCTCCCTGCTCCACCAAACCTCGAGCAACCAGCCGCTGGAGCACATCCGATCCGGCCCGAATCTTGCTGGCCAGTTCGTCGATCCTCACCCCTCCGGGCGCGGCGGCCAGCTCCCTGATCCGCTTGTCCAGGCGGTCGCGGTACTCCGCCGACACGATCCAGCCGTCCAGTTCCACGGTGCGCTGCCGCAGGTCCGCGGGCAGATCCAGGCTTTTGGCCTGTTCCGGGGCGATTGTTCCTTCCAGGGCCAGCTTCAATGCGCCTAGATGCCACTGAGCGAGCTCTGCCGGCAGGGTAGGCTCCATCTCCTCGAGATTCAGACGTTGCTGTTTGTCGGTCTTGCCGAGCCACAGCACGCGCCCGCCGCCCAGGATGGCGCTTCCCCCCCGCTGGATCAGTACGATCGGTTGGTTCCAGAGCAGCGGGATCCTCCGGCTGCAGCGGATCCGGGCCAGATTTCCCGAAGGAAAACGGGTCAGCCGAACGATCTGGTGCCCTGTGCCCACGGCCATCTCCAACTCGGTGTCCCTCTTGATGGAATCCGATTGGATGCGGGCGATGAACTCTTCCACTACCCGGAACGATGATTTCACTACGGTAAGGCAGTCCCCCCTGTTGATCTGTCCCGTGTCGATCCCGGAAAGATTCACCGCCACCCGGGAGACCGGATGCACCCGGTCACAATCCTTGTAGTAGGATTGCAAGCCCCGGATCCGCACCCGCTTATTCTGGGGGAGTAAGCTCAGCTCCTCCCCCCGCCGGAGCGAACCTCCCTTTAGGCTCCCCGTCACCACCAACCCGGAGCCTTTCACAGTGAATACCCTGTCCACGTAGATGTGGGGGAAGCTCACAGGCGGAGGAGGCGGGGCCGCCAGCTGCTCGAGGATCAGAGCTTTGAGGGCGTCGATGCCCTCGCCGGAAGGTGCGGAGACGGAGGCAGTGGGGACGCCCGCATATCCTGCACGCCGGCACTCCTCCCCGGCCTGTTCGATGACCTGCTGGACCCGCTCCGGCGGCACGAGATCCGTCTTGGTTATGACCGCGATCAACCGGGGAACACCCATCAGACGAAGGACCCGGGTGTGATCGGCGGACTGCTGCATCCAACCGTCGTCCGCAGCCACGGTCAGCAGGGCCATATCCAGAGACCAGGCTCCTGCCACCATGTTGCGGATAAAACGTTCATGCCCCGGCACGTCGATCACTCCCACCGGCTCGCCTTGTTCGGTGTAGAAGTGGGCGAATCCCAGGTCGATGGTCAGACCGCGGCGTTTTTCCTCGGGCAGTCTATCCGCATTGATCCCGGTAAGTGCTTCGATCAGGGCAGTCTTTCCGTGATCCACATGCCCGGCGGTTCCGATAACGTGCACGTTTCGCTCCTCCAGCCTCAGGATTCCCCGCCGATCAGCCGATTCAGGGCTCCCTTTACCGCCTCCAGCTCTTCGGCGAGCAGGGTGGCCAGATTGAGCTGAACCCTGTCACCGATGATGGTTCCGATTATCGGAGGATCCAGCTCCCGCAGGTTTGATAGAAGCGCTTGGGGACTTTCGGCGGATTCGAGCTCGATCGAAAGGGAGGGAAAACGTTCATCCGGGGCGCTTCCCCCTCCGGTGGTCACCGTGGAGTCGACCAGGCGGGCTCGGCCCGACGGAAGACCTGAGAGCAGGATTTCCCCCCGCTCTTGAAGTTTTTCCATAGGCAGGTTCATAACAGCCTCGACCGGAGGAAGTACCGCCCGGTTGAGCCTGGCTATCAGGGCTTCTTCCATTAAAGAGTAAATGGTTTTTCCCGGTCTAAACACCCTGTTCAGCGGGTGCCGCGCAAGGATCTGAATCAAGTCCTCCTTGCCCACGACAAAGCCGGCCTGGGGACCGCCGAGCACCTTGTCCCCCGAGAAGCTGACCAGGTGGGCCCCGGAGTTCAGATAGTGGCTGACCGACTGCTCTCCGGGAATCCGCTCCGTGGTCGTGCCGGAGCCCTGATCCACGACCAGGAGCACGCCTTCAGGGAGGACGGCGGACAGTTGGCGTATCGCAGGCCGGGCGGTGAAACCTCGGATGCGGA
>Ga0315534_1002143_pt1 | contig 13485 bp, 10 predicted proteins | sample SalMarSW160240MG_FD_203094 | JGI IMG/M metagenome (GOLD analysis project Ga0315534, IMG submission 203094) | Salt marsh sediment microbial communities from the Plum Island Ecosystem LTER, Massachusetts, United States - Salt Marsh Sediment SW1602-40 ... | reverse complement strand
GCTCGCTGGGTGGCTGACTTACTGGCTCGCTGGGTGGCTGACTTACTGGCTCGCTGGGTGGCTGACTTACTGGCTCGCTGGGTGGCTGACTTACTGGCTCGCTGGGTGGCTGGCTGACATCGCTTACTATCGTACTTTCGTAACACCCTTTAACTTCCGCTCTTGTGGGCTCTTCCTTAAAGTAGTTAGGCTCAGTACTCGACAAACTATTGTCTACAGCTTCTTCAATACAGTCATAAAATAGCGGCAGTTCATCGTTTAATTTGGGATCGCCTGTGTTGATGGGGATAAGCGGTACTGCTTCGCCAAAAGCAGTGCTCACTGTTGCGGTCTGGGAAAGTGCAAATGCACCAGTGATCATCAAGATTGTGAAAAACCCTGCCATCCTTGTCACGAATAACACTTTTGGTTCCTTCATCCTCATTGTCATTCGAACATTCCCCGCGTGGTTTAAGAAAGTTGGGATAGAATACACTTATCAAATAATCCCCAAATGGATTAGGAAATTTAGGATAGAACACATTTACTGAGTAATACAGAGTTGTTGCGTGCGCGCGTGCCTGGTGGAGTACTTTTCGAAATTGCCCCTAACCCTCATGGCTTTGCAGTTGATGAAACGCTAGGCACACAATTAGTTGTTCCCCCATGGCTTGCCCAAAGGTGGAACTGATCACGAGCGAGAATCCACCTTCTGGAAAAGAGTCGGCTTAAGGATGACGCACTAGTGAAGGAGATCCCGAAGATTTGTATGTGTTGTTGTTGTTGTGCGAGAAATGATGCATCTGCACATCGCGATTATACCATAAATGCAGTGATGGAGGTGCATTCGCTCAATCAAACTCTACTTAGTAGTAAATTATACGTTAAGTATTGTATTTAAGATTTTTAGAACCATCAATGGAGCTGAAATTAGGTACCATTCGGTTAATAACGGATTTTGATATAACAACGGAGATGCTTTCAACTTCCGGCCACGGTCGTGTGTCACTCTACTGAAAACATCGTGTTCTAAGCCTAAGTGTGTTCAATCTCCAAAATCTTCAGCTACTAATGCAGGAGCAGGAGCTCATCCTTCATAGGCGCGGTTTCACTAAGATCACACTGGTCAGTTGGGTTTGCTTCAGGCGACAACAAATAGAGGGTAGTTCCACCCGTTACTGACCAGACGTATGTATCACTGAATACTTGACCCTCGTCTAAGGTATACGTCTTATTTTTTGGGCATGCATCTTTGGGGAGTGGACTGGTATATACATGGTAAGAGGGAACGGGTGGCAGCGGGCCCGCCACATTTAAGTCACAAGACTCCCCCCCTTCGCTGTACACCTGCTTTCGAATTGGGAGTCTTGTCCAAAAGTATAGGCATAGAAGATCACTTGATTGGAAAGGCCAGGGCTACCCCCAGGCAGCTTGTTTTCTACTAGTATCTTGGAGGCTGCATGTCCTGTGTCTGCGTTTGGCAGTATTACTCCACAAAGGGACACTTGATAGTGAATTGCTTATCAGATTCATCTCCACTTAAACCTATTCTACAAGAAATACCCCACACCGTACAAGCACTTTAGTCGCTTGTATTGCCGCAAAGTAGTAAACCAAAAGAAAATAGAATCAAAAATGTTTGATGGAACCTTTATTCCATCAGCTTATCAGACAGTAACTAGCGCCTGCCTAAACTACTGCCCTAATGGTGGTGCTAACCATGTTTGTGCAACAGAGTTTGACCAAGATGGTAACGGACTGAGAGAATCAGCTGGTTGCTGGGTCACTACAATATCGGTCCATGTTCGTGCATTGGTCTGTATCTCATCAAAAGATAATGTTCCACTATCTAAGACCTTTCCCATTACAAGGGGATAACCTGAGCCTTCATCATCATCAACAGTAATATTTACACTCTTATCGTTCTTATCGAGCCCAAGCATTTCAGTTCCATCTCTGGCCACTGTGGATCATGCCAGATATGAATGCTTATAGGTCATATGGTGTCCATTTCAGCCATCTAATATAGCTGTCGTTGTTCTTGTCTAGAAAAAATAGATAGGATGGATTCATGATCTTAGTTCGTCCCGCTATTGTAAGTCTGATGTGGCTGTTCTAATCTCTCCCAGGCTAATTCTTGCTTCTAGGGGATCAGAGATAGGAAATACTTTATCACCATCTGTGAGCAAGACTCTGGCCATAACATTGCTTAGAGTATCGTCATTGAAAGAAGTGGCAAGCTCAATGCTTCCTTCTGAATCCTCAAGTGTGATTGGTTCTGGAAGTGACGATGTTCTCAATAGAGTTTGATTGGACGGTGCACGGTGAATCTTTGTGAACACCGGTAATGTCATAGGATGTGCAATTTCGCAGTAAAGAGATTCCTAGAGATATTTGTACAATCATATGGAACAGAATACCGATTGGAATATTGATTGATTATACCGTAAATTCGTTGTTTATCTTACAATTAACGAGGATTTTTCACTCCTGAAATGCCCTAAAAAAATAACCAGTATAATTCCTTTGTAGAATATATCACAGTATAAATATACCCAATTTTACTGCATATTTCTGATGTCCCAAATATTCGAAGATTTGTCACGATCCTTCCATGTTCGATGTTCAGATGTTGGACTAGATTGTAATTGCGTTATCTTCGGATTGAATGAGAAAAAAGCTATGGACGAGACCATCATACACATGTTTGAATATCATGCGATAAATCCTGAAGAAATGACTTCAGAAATGAAATCCAAGATTAAAGAGAATATACACTTGTATCGTGATTCGGTGCGCGCACAAATACTACAAGAGATCTCTAATGTTTCTGAAACATTACTACCAGTTGTTTGAATCCAATCTAAAATCTTTCAAGGAATGATACAATCTATTTTTGTATCGACGACCCGAGTCCACCATATAAAGGAGTACGTGGTAAGGGGACTGTAGAGGTACATAGAGATGTGAATAATGCCCCAAATGTATTAGTAGAATTACTTGAATCATTAAATTATAGCAACTGAGTGTCAAACTTAGCGTCTATTATCCGACTATATCATTATTACACTATCAGCTGCATCTACTTTCAACTATATAACAGAATAAAATGTAAGTGATAATGTTCAGCTAGTATAACTGAAAACAAACACATAGACATATAGACATATAGACACATAAACAAAAAAGAAAGGAACACAGTCAGGGAAGAGCGGGAGTTATTTCCTCTAGTTGGAAAAAAACACTGTCAAGAGAGTTTGAACCAGAGGAAGTTCCCCAAGTTATGAGTGCCTCTTGATACGTATGTAATTCCAAGAATCAAGAAAATAAACTCCATAGATCGGCTATGTTGTCAATTAATTTGACGGTAGTACATCAGTCGTGTCTCTGGCAAGAAAATAATTGACTGGAACATGTTCAAATCATGTTTTGTTCTATAAAATAATGTTAAGCAGTAGCATTTATTGTTATTACGTGTACTCATAACATACTATCGATATGAATATTGAAACCTGATTGTTTCCAATTTACAACTTCATACCTATCTCGTACGAGTGTATGTAGTACAAATATCTAAAGGTTTTACAATCTTTACGCTTAATTATTTGAATACATTTAGATACTTGTACCACAATAACTTTATACTTTGTACTATCCCAGTTAGATATGAAAAATAAAACGATCTTGTTGGTAGCTGCTATTCTTTCAACTAGTCTGGCAGCGACATACGCAAGTGAACAGGTCACATTAGCGCAGATCACAATTTCAGATACCGCAATACCTCTCAAAGAGGCTAAGCTAAACATCGAGCATAATGTGAAGGACAACGATACTGGATTCCAAGGATTCCTTGATAGTGAAGGTTGGAAAAGCATCACAGTTACTGGTCCGGAAGGGAATGTATTAAATTTCACGGGTCAGGGGAAGCTGGGACAACTTGGACTCACTGAACTCTTCTTTGAGACGGTTGAACCTGAAAATATAGATGTGCCTATCCCCGAAATTTTGAATACACTTCCAGAAGGCGAGTACACATTTAATGGATCCGCGATCGAGGTAGGAGAAGAACAAGGAGATACAGTAGGAGCTGCATCGTTGACTCACAATATTCCAGATGGCCCTAGCCTTTTATCACCTACTGAGAATGCTACCGTTTCGGCAGCTGAAGACCTTCTTGTAAGCTGGGGTCAAGTTGATAAGACTATCACTGGCTCTGACATCAACGTCATTGCCTACCAACTCATAATTGAGAAAGATGAAGACCCTCATCCAAACATGATTGGAACAATGGGACTCAGTATGTATCTGCCACCTAATGTACAAGAAATAACAGTTCCTAGTGAATTTCTTGCGCCAGGCACCGATTATGTCTGGGAAGTACTTGCCATAGAAGAGAGTGGTAATCAGTCTATCAATTCAAGTCAATTCAGCACTAGTGCCTAAAACTCCATTGAAAGCAGGTATGGAAGAGAGGAGTGACTCTCCATGCCAAACGCCCTATTTTGAATCCATGGGTTAACACTACCGTTATTTTTCTTTTTACTTTCTCTTCAGGAATTGAATTGGCAAATGGCTGGGCGGTATCTTCTACGAGCTGATTATGAAGGCAAAATTCTCTTATGTAGCATCAGGATCTCTAGGTCGTTTGAGGTAAGATTCCAAATGAAGTCGGGATCTCTAGAATATTAGGTAATTTAGGATCAGTCAATAACGGTAACACTTGTATTCGAATCTAATCGATCTGGGTATCAATTCCATGTGAAGAACGTTCCTACATCTGATAAATCATCTCCCTCGTCTCTATCCATATATCCGTTATTTGGTCAAGATCATGCTTTTCAATATGATCCTTAAGATATTCAAAATTATCTAAATATGCCCAATGGATTCTGATCTGATATTATTAATTATGGTGCATTCTCTTTATCCAGATATCCAGATTTTCCGTCACTCTTCTCTCATCGGCTGCTGGCGTACAGAGTGCTTATTATGGCATATTAGATCACTGTTCTACTGTGACCCCGTGGTTGTGACCGTTTCGGTCACCGTGGTGGTGCGCCTTGGTTGGTTAGTCCTCTAATGAATTTGACTGTCTGCTTATGGGTCAGGTTCGCAGAGTATCCTATACTTGTTTGTTGCTTTTTCTCAATTAATGGACTATCCGAGACTACATGAAGGATATCATTAGCGATTTCATACCTACACCTATATGGTTTGACAGGCATTGATAGTAGAACTTAATATTAAGGCATGAGTACACCATCATCATTCATTTGTGTCTCCTTCGAGTGGTGTGACGTGTCCATTGCTACAAATATACCACGGCAGTTTAATGTCAACATCAAATTCTATCCTCATCCCAATATCCATCAGTGCACTTCAATTTCGGAAGGGTTTGACCTGGATATAAAATAACCTTACTCTTCTTTCCTTCTCTGTGACACTCCGGATAGATTGCTTTTCTCTCAAATCTCATCACCTAGGATACAGAATAATGACATAAGGACAAGGTAATTGAATTTAGCAATAAAATGACTGCACTTACTGAACTGACGGCGAGTATGTTGGAAGAAATCAATGATGTATTGAAAGAATGGACCAATCAAATCTCTGCCGTCAATCCTCTCCAAATACTTAATTCTTTTCAATTGATCTATAATTTGCTTTGCTAACGTTCTACGTGTACCGACTTCCCCCTCTAACAAATTTTTTGTATTTATCCCATGCCAGGATGTGTGTCCTTCGAAAAGTGATCGTCATTGATAAGTCTCTCATACATAAATCGATATCCGAATTGCATTTGATCATTTGTCATTCCTTCTGAAGCAGTTTGAGATGAAGGTAGCGCTTTCGTAATTGCTTTAATGATGTCTTTCTCTGTGACTATTCCAACCATCTTCTCATTACCATTCTCTTTTCCGATCACTGGGAGCCTACGGATATTCCTTAATTGCATAGTCTCTATTCCATCTTTTAACGAGCTATTGGACTGAATTGTAACAACAGGATGACTCATTATTTCAGATACGGGTGTCTCAAGCGACAATGATTGAGTTTTGGATCCAAGATGGGTCACAACATCTCTTTCTGTTGCGATTCCAATTGGGTTGCTGTATTCTGTACTATTACCTTTTTCTAGGGTAGTATCTCTTAGTATAATCACGCTTCCTATTTTATGTTCACACATAATTTTGCACACTTCTCTCATGGTTTGGTCAGAGGTAGCAGTGATAACATTTGGCGTCATGCAGCTGGATATCGGTACGATCTCAATGCTCAACTATGATCAAGTTAGCTACTGACGCATATGAAGAGTTTGTATTCATTGCAATGCAGAGCACATACAAAATAAAATAAAATGACATTATTCTCTTATTGAAAGCAAGTCACAGAGAAAGAACATTGGAGGAACAAAGAAGGAGGGGCCGGTCATATCAATATGCTATACAATTGTGAAGCAGATATCATGTACTGCATTTTTGAAGCACCGAGCAAAAAGGCAGTTGAAATGTACCATGAAAAACTGGGGACTAAGTGTGAATGGATAATGGAAATTAAGACAACTGCTTAATTGTCTGTTTGCATGTAGTCATATGACTAACATTATACACGAATCGTTAAGTAACTACTATATTCATCATATCGAAGTCACCTTTTTAAAATTTAATGAGAACACAGGAAGTGAGGCCTAATTCCTTTCTTCAATGTCATTTGACGTCATTTGACGTCATGTCCGTGTCAGAGTGAGAGAGTCGGTTAAAATAGGCAAGGTCTGAGTTCCTTTCAGAAATGACGTCTATCAATTCGATCTCAGAAGAGTTTAGTAACACATTGGTTCTTTCTCCGAAAGGTATGGTCATAAGCCAGCAAAAAAGATCCAAATCAGGAGTATGAACAAAGCCTTAAGGACTAGACTCTGGAATTTAATCTATGATCTTCTTGATGATCCTCCCTACTTAGAATTAATTTGGCGAGACTTTCTTATGCAAAATGCAGACGCTTTAGATTATGGCGACATAGATCTTCACATCCACTGGACGATCCAAAAAACTTGGAATTTGCTGGAAGCGGATATAATGAACAGACGGAATGGTGGTTGGTTTGGCGGATTGCATAGAATCTATATATTAAAGTCATAATATGTAGCGATAACACCAGACGTTAATGGAACCAACTGATCATGAGATGCTATTATGTATCCAAATAAATCCCGATAAATATTTCGTCGTCATATTACTAACATAACACTTGTGTTGCATAACATGTTGATTCTTAACTATGGGAATATCAAACACAGGATCATTTGCAAATGTAAAGAATGTATCTCATTGAGAGAATGTCATGAGAAAATATGGGTGCAACTTTTTCCATTATTTGCGATTTTCCAGTGTTGATAAACTCGCTTTCCTTGGCTGTTCATTTTAGCAAGAGCTGTATCGTTATTGCATTCTTCAAGTATCTCATCGAAGAGATATGCTTGCCAGCAATTACCCTCATAATCATATAACGCCTTCGACGCTTCTTCTGAACAACACAAGTTTTCTTTCACATATTCTATATCACGAACCAGTAATATTAAAGACGGTTACATGAAAAAGAGCCAATCTGACGAAATTACTAATGGATTCACGTATCGTCGATATCTGTGTGGTCTATAGCCTATTTCACTTAGATCACTTTCGTTAAAAGTCAAGCTACGAGATAAGTTTTGACTTACGTACCGCAAAGCAAACAAAACGGTCTACTGCTACAACGAAAATTGGTCTACTGCTACAACTACATCGGAGATTGTTACTATGTGCGATCTACAAAAGAAATCGCAGTGATGGATGTGCATTCGCTCAATCAAACTCTATTGATAACATTGTCACTTCAGGAACCATTCGCACTTGAGGATTTAGAAGGAAGTATTGAGCATGCCTTTCAATGACGATACTCTAGTGTTCAATCTGCAAAATCTGCTTCTTCAGCTGCTAATATAGGAGCAGGAGAACCCTCAAATCTGGGCTCATCCTTCAGAGTAAACGATTATCAACCCTTTACGTCTTCAATTTCACTTCATGTCATGTATAGAGTCATATAGCCCTACTACTAACTCTCGAGTTCTGCACCAGCGACAACTGCCGATGAGTTTCTTGCAGGATCAGGATCATTGACAGGTTCCTCAGTTACTACAATTAATCCATGTTGACTTGTATCAGTAGTCGGTAAAGTGACTCCCAGGGCGTTGTCTACGAGCTGCCCCACAGCAAGATCATTCTCTGTGGCATTACCCACAAGCCAAGCTTGATACGCTTTATCACCTGTAGGTGATATATTCATATCAACTTGTACTCTTAACCCGTCGCGGTCCTTTCCAATGTTGTAAGTTCCGATGGCATCTCCTCCGAAAGGATTGTCTCCTTCAGGAACAGTGAGATCACCACTACTTATTTTCTCCTCCTGTGCACCAGCTACTCCAATATAAAGTGTTGTGGTTGTTGTAGTTAATAACGCAATCATGGCAACCAAAGTAAACATAATATGCATTCTTCCATCACTTTTCATACATTTCCATTCCCTTCCATGAATTTTAGTTTATCGGTCATTCATGCAGTTCCATATAACCCACTTTAGCATCTTCGATTCTCTCTCTCTTGACAAATCTCTTATGACGGTCCTGTCGCCTATCAATCTAGAGGTCCAGATCTATATTTTTTCCTTGTTTAAAGAGATATTCAACTGAAATGACATGAGCCGACTCAAGGCTACTATATTCATCAAGGTTAATTCATACTTATTTTTGGGTCATGTAACCTGGCGGTGGCATTATCGACATTGAATTCATCAATGATCAACAATTTTCCCAATTCTTGTTCCACTAACTAAAGCAAAAAGTGAGTTCTAGGATTGATTACGCAGGGACTTTCTGACTCCCTGTGGTTCTCGATTAAGGGGTGACCGTAACGGGGCTAGACATCGCTGACTTTCCTTTCCCGATATCCTTTATTGTCTTACTAATAAATTTCCAGAATTTTTTCTCGAATGAATGAGCCCTATAAGCCTCAATGGCAGCCACAGGAGCGGCAGCTATTCCTGCCGTCGCGGCAGCTGCTATAGCTGTTGGCACTACTATGTCTTTACCCCATGCCCCAGTTCGCAAAATTATATCATAGTAAGGAACTGCGCCCTTTGTGCCGCTTATCATCACTTCCACATCCCTTACATTCCCAACGATAACACTGCCTTTACTACCCTTGTGCGCCTTTACATTCCAATAATTTTCATATGTTTCTTCATGGATTATGTCAAGTTTAAGTCCTTTCAGATATTTCTTAATGCGCTCATATAATTGTGAGATCTGTACATCGTGTAGAGTTACATGTTCTTATCTCAATATATCATGGTAAGAAGCGATCCCTTTTATAGTTTTTAAGGCGCTATTATTGACTCAAGGCTTAACGTATTTGTATTTCTCATTGCCATATTGGTGATGATGAAGCTGCCTGCTTTAAGCACGTCGTCTTACTAATCTGCCACAATGGTAAGTGTAATACCAGTACGGGCCAACCATGTATTCCTTAGCTCACCCTCCAACAATGCGGAAACTCGTAGCGAGCAGTAAGTGATGGTCCATGACCGTTTGTTGACATCCTTAGAAAGACAAATGAGGAACCAATCTGCGTCTTAAGATAACAATGCATCAATCTTTCATCTTTTGTTGAAGGTCTTGACCAGCTCATCTGGGTACTTACATAACACTGCATGATTTAGTTTTAAGTTTTTTAACAAGAAGAATCTATGGGTTAGCCCGTTGACACACGACCGTGGCCGGAAGTTGAAAGCATCTCCGATGTTATGTCAAAATCCGTTATTAACCGAATGGTACCTAATTTCAGCGCCATTGATGGTTCTAAAAATCTTAAATACGATACTTAACGTATAATTCGTTCTAATTCATCTGTGTAAGCTTTTGATATTGATGTTTTCTCAGCTCAAGATTCTCGTATGGGTCTGATGATTAACAGATATCTAATTTATTACGAAATTTCGGCTTTACCCTGCCTGACAACTTCAAACTCTTAAAAACAATCTATTTAGATATACTCCATTAATGATAGATCACTTTGTACTTTTGTTGATGGATTTAATGTTGTTGTAGTCAGAAAGTTTAAACTAATTTCAATTGCATTTTATGCCAGATATTTCACCCATTTCATGAGATCAGGAGGTAAAGGGTCTAAGGTACAGAAAAAGTCTTAAATAGGAAGTTATGACTTTATACGCGTTAGATCCTATTTGCCGATTATCCAAAGAGATATCTTATCCAAAGACATATCTTATTCAGTTAGTGGCAAATAACAATATCAGTTCCATTTCATGAAAGTAGTGAAGAGTAAAGAAACTTAAATACTACCAGTTTTAACTCTCAGCTTTGATACTTGGGCTCATCTGCACTTCAAACTCTTAAAAAGTACCCCTATTGATATACTCCATACTTATGGATCAACCTGCACTTTTTCCGTTCATGAAAAGTATTTTTCACTTATAAAGTCTAGGCGTGGTTTCTTGATACGTCTACGTACATATCTGAACCAATCGATTCCGAGCGATGTAAAAAGGTCTTTCAAAGGATGCCAATCAACCAATTGATATCTCATAAAGTTAGGTAAGATTAACCCTCTACCGGTATTCTGGCTAGTTACGCACTCGAAGAGTAGTAGACTTGATACGTTTAGATTTATGATAAAGAATATTACTATAGACTTAGCTAAAAATGATAATAACCTTGGAGTTTCACGCATCCTTGTTCTTTTGCAATGGTTAATGAATTTGCCCGTAGACAAGTGACCCTCCCATCCTCATCAATAACAATAACACCATCGGCATTTTCAGCAATCTTACGTTATTATATCATTGTATTGATATTAATAGGCGCATACACCATGAGTATTACTCTAGCTGACGAATCAAATCTATTGAAACACAGTCAACAACAAAATGATTATATTCAATATGCCTATGCTGCATATAAGAAAGCCACACCGGCTGCTGATGGACCTACTCTAAAAGATCCTAACCTGAGGGTTGAAAAGATCTTTCAAGGTGATCTTGGCATCACTACCGGTATGGCATTTCTGGGACCCAATGATATTCTTCTCTTAGAGAAAAATGAAGGAAAAGTGCATAGAATTAAGGATGGTGTATTGTTGCCAGAACCTGTACTAACAGTGAATGACATAGGCAAAGAGATAGAATGGGGTATGCTTGGGATCGCAGCGGATAAAGTTAACTCCGACATTGCGAATGGATCAAATACTTATGTTTTTTTGTATTATACAGAGCCGGCATCATCTAGTACCATAAGCAGTAACTCGCCAACAACTGTTTCAAACACAGGTAATGAGGATAGTGATGGAGACAATAATAATGATGATAGGGAAAGTACTAACACCAATGGAGACAGTGAAGTATCAGGTGAACTACAACAAGTAGAAATACAGCAGCAGATGGCAAATCGTCTTTACAGGTATGAACTAGTTGATGATAAACTAATTAATCCAAAGTTACTTTTGAGCCTTCCAGCTAATTCACCTGATGCTGGTACCTCGAATAACCATGATGGCGGCAAGGTAGCGGTAGGCCCAGATCACAATGTGTATGTCACTATAGGAGACGTCGGAGGTCATAGGGGACAAGCTCAGAATATCCAAGATGGTCAGCCTCTTGATGGAACTAGTGGGATTTTAAGAGTAACTAAGGACGGCGATGCTGTAAAAGGGCATCCAAGCTTCGCTACCTCATCAGCAGGTGATTCGTCATCACCCTCATTAGCTAGCTACTATTATGCATATGGTATACGCAATAGTTTTGGAATAGATTTTGATCCTATGACAGGCAATCTATGGGAGAGTGAGAATGGGGCAGATGACAACGATGAGATAAACCTCGTATTGCCGGGTTTTAACAGTGGATGGTCGAAGTTAACAGGAATTGCATCGCCACCCTCAACTACATCACAGTCATCCTCATCCGCATCATCATCACCATCATTTGATTCGGATCTAGACGGAGAGCTATTGACTTTTGATGGACAGGGAAAATATAGAGATCCTGAATTTGTGTCTAAGCAGACCATTGGTCCTACTGCACTGAAGTTTCTAAATTCAGATAAGCTAGGTATGCAATATCAAAATACGATATTTATGGGTGATGTAAACACAGGAAACCTGTATAACTTTAGACTAAACCAAGATAGAACAGGATTAGCTCTTACTGGTCCACTTGCTGACAAGATTGCAGAGGGTTACGAAGATCTTGGTCCAGTTGTTTTTGGTCAAGGATTTGGTGTTATTACAGACATAAAAGATAATCCGTATGACGGTTATCTGTACATACTTGGATATGACGGCTCAATATACAAAATAGCTCCGATATAGGTTTCTCTAATTGAGTTGTCTTACCCATTCAATTTTATGACCCAGCTATGCTGGGCCGTTATTTGCTACGGTAGGGATGCGTTGTTTCCGTTACGTCGACCGCTAATACGTTTCTGATTAATCCTGCCTATGCCCGGCTCGGTAATGCCTGACTATGATCCTCTCCGTCGAGACACATTTATCATGATACCATTAAATGATAGCGTTCTCTTTACGGAAGTGATTTGAACCTTGTTAGATTTTTCAATAAAAGTGAATGAGTCAAACCAAATTCTTCGTATAATGGAGGAGCCTCACTGGGATGAAAATCCTGCAATTTATACAATTGTATAATTAGATAGTTCCTCAAGTTCGATCTTTGCCCCGATTATCGTAACCAAGGAGAGCTGTGATATTGCCATCAGCGCTGCATTCTAGGCGCGTGATTTCTATTTATCTGACAACGAGAACGGGACAATGGGCATATAATACGACTCCATTCGCTATGCTCCCCATCAGGAACATTTTCAAGCCTGTCCTTCCTCTAGTGCCCATAACTACTAGGTCCACCCTTTCTTTCTCAGCATATTGGACGATTGCTTCAGTAGCAATACTTCATCAACATTCACTATATCTCCTAATCAGTTGATGTGCCTATCCTAGTTTCTTTTTCCATGTAATCATTTGTCCTTATCTCCTATCACAGTCCAATGCCACCACCAGATAATCTTATAGAGAACGCATAGAGTAATCGCAACCAAATAAGACCCTGCACAAAATTAATTACTTCATTATAAATGGCCAAAAAAATGGAATTTGCAGAAAGATAAGTCCTATGGTGATCAGATGGATGGATTTTCCGTATCAAACGCTTTCAAAGTGACTATCTTGTGGTTGCTTCATCTGCTAGGTCTGACTTAAATTTGCCTAGGTCGATTCCATAACCATTCCGACTCAAAGAAATGGTTAGTGTTCATATGTTAACTTGACTTTTTTTATCCTGTAGTTTCTTATTTAAGCAATTAGACTAAGTTGGGCTTTGTAGAAACCATCACAATCAAGAGCCACTAAGTTGTACGATATATTAGTATAAAATTCTAATGGAGTC
>Ga0315534_1002141_pt1 | contig 13502 bp, 13 predicted proteins | sample SalMarSW160240MG_FD_203094 | JGI IMG/M metagenome (GOLD analysis project Ga0315534, IMG submission 203094) | Salt marsh sediment microbial communities from the Plum Island Ecosystem LTER, Massachusetts, United States - Salt Marsh Sediment SW1602-40 ... | reverse complement strand
TCTTTCAATTGGTCGGGAGATTCCTTATTCCCCATAAACCCCGTGTAAAGTCTTCCTTTTCCTACATTAAAGAAGAATGGACCATTTGGACTGATATTAGGGTTAAGATGGAACATGTATTGAAATTTGAAATTCTCATTTAGTATGTCCTCATCAACTTCCGTGTTTAGAGAAATTCCGTTGAACGCATCTGGAGTTTCAAAACCTAAAGAACGTTGTAGATCAAATCCTCTCGATCCAGTAGCTAATGCTAGTAACTTGCAGTGATAACTTACCCCTTTGTTATTTATTAGTTCGAGATGATCAGAATGTCGGATTACTTTTACTATACGTTCATTAAAGCGTGTTTCGCCTCCTTGGTCTTCAATTTTTTGAATAATCCTTTCAATGAGCAGCTCCGTGTGAGCAATTTTTCCTATTGGAACCGTTCCAAACTCATCTGAACTAATGAGCCCGTCATCTTGCTCACTTTTGTAATTTAATTGGTCAAATGACTTTGGAAAAACAGAATTATCATTCCAAATAATATCATCAATAAATGGTTTATTATGTTGTGCGAATATATTCGTTCTCACGGGAATTTGAGAATTATAATCCTGTCCTTCGATTAGGAGAACTTTTGCATATTTTGAAGCCTTATAGGCAAATGAGGAACCGCAGACACCAGCCCCAACTACGATCAGATCAAACATGAGTATATTCAAAAAGAGATATACCTAAAAAAAGGTTTTTTTACCTTTAATATTCTGAATAATCTGGTTAAATTAAAGCTAGTTTTATGAGTTTAATTCAAATAATATTTTGAATCGTTTTTGAAATTTTCGTTAGATTGACCTCTGCCATCCCAAGAGAAACAGTTGAATCGAAATATATAACAACGAGTAATGGATCAAGTTTCCAAGGGATGTCAATAACACTGGAAAATATTTTCTGATCATTTTCCAGACTGTAAAAAGTAGTTCTATATTCAGTTGCAACAACATGTCTTATTTCAAACTCTTTTAATGAAGATAAAAGAATGTTTTGGGGTAAAGATGAATAGATAACATTACCGCTAATTGAAAAAATCGCCGCACCCAGAATTTCGTTATCGAATATAAGATTTTTCATCATTTCTATAATTTTAGAATAAAATGGCTGACTTTCAATGATTTCTTCTGACCCTGCGATAATAGAATGAATTTGCAGATCGAATAACTTGTTTTGAATTTCTTCATATTCTTCAATTTCGTGATTCTTTTTAAAATCTTCAAATGCTTCGATAATACCAATCAATCGAGATCTTATGAACAATAAGCTAGCACTTGAATCGGAAAGAAGAACAAAGATAAAGTCTCCCTCAATTTTAAAAACAAACCGAAAACCACCCATTTCAAGAATTTCGGGTGCTTGTTTCATGATAACATTTTCAGAAAAAGAGAAAATTGCTGAAAAGAATGGAGTGATCAAATTGGGCTCTATATTTTTAAATTTATCAGTAAAATTCTGTGAATAAAGGCATGCTCCGGATTTCTGTAAAATAAATAGTGAATGAATTAGCATATTTGTTAGTAAATCGTATTATATAGAATATGTAAAATGCACGTGTTTTTAAGTGTTTCCTCTCAAAATAAAAATAATTAAGGAATTATTAGATCAAATAAGGATCGTACATAGAACGCTTCTTTTTTTATATCTTGGATTGATAATGAAGAACCATCTGACGTTTTTAATCGATTTAATTTGATAATTCTAACATCATTGGGTTCCATGGAGAAGTAATTATCTGAAGCAATAAAATCATATTCATCAGAATCGATAAATATGAATAGAGCTATAAATTCATTTGAAACTTTAATTTCTACTTTTAAACTTGTTAAATCATCATCCTCAATTTTTAATATTTCCCACTTTATTAATGGATTCTGTAAGTAAAATAGCTTCGGTGCATCAAAAAGTCTCATGCCTTGGTCAATAATTATTTTATCATGAGATTTTAGTTGATAGAATATGAGGTGTTCTTGAATTTTTCCTGGTACTATACCAATTTTATTCAAATTAAATGATCCACCCATTTTTGATGACAGAGGTAAGATATCAATTTCAAATGTACCTTCAATTATTTTAATCGAATCTGAATTAAAGATCTTCCATTCGAACACTACAGATTTTCTTTCTTTTAAATCATTTGTTAACCAAAACTCTACCGAATTTTTATCTTCCTTTATACTAGCAAAAACATTTTGATAAAACCTTTTAGCAAAATAATGCAGTGCCTTCCAACGACCAAAATAATCTAACGATGACCAACTTGCTACTGGCCAACAATCATTTAATTGCCAATATAACGTGCCCATACAGCGAAAATCGTTTCGATTACGTCTCCAATGCTCAACACCATACTGAATTGCTTCTGCTTGAGTTATTTGAGATAAAATAACTTGATTTTCGAACTCAGGAGGAATTTCAAACCGTTTTTTCATATAATTCAATATTTTCTTATTCCCAGCAGAATTTTTTTGATGGTTTTCCATAATTGGTGAGAAGAAATCAAATTGTTCAGTAGGGCATATATTTTCCAAAGTTTTTATGGAAGGGAAAGATTCATAACCAAATTCCGACATGAAGCGCGAATTAAATTTTCGATAGGCTTTAAATGGTTTATTTCTATGCCATACATCCCAAAAGTGCGAATCGCCTATATCTGGTGAATTTGAGTTTTGACTTCCAAGACTATCTCCCACAAAACCGTTAGATGGAGAACTCGGCCAATAAGAATGATTAGGATCGTATCTATTTATTAGTTCAGGTAAAATCTTCTCAAAGATCGTTAAATACCCTGATTTAAATTCATTTATTTTATCAACTTCAATAATTTCAGATTCATATAATTCCATCTTCCATAACCATTCAATTTCATTATTTCCACACCATAAGGCTAAACTTGGATGATTTCTTAATCTTTGAATGTTTTGAATAGCTTCAATCTTAATATTTTCAATAAAATCTTCATCAGGAGGATAAACAGCACAGGCAAAGGGAAAATCTTGCCACACTAAAATGCCAATCTCATCACAAATTTCATACAATAAATCATCTTCATAGATTCCTCCGCCCCAAATGCGAATCATGTTCATGTTCGCTTCCTTGGCATTATATAAATTTGATTGATAAAGACCTCTTTTTTTACCTCTTGGAATAAAACTATCTACTGGAATCCAATTAGCTCCTTTAGCAAATATAGGGACGCCGTTTAACAGGAAGAAAAAAGATTTTCCCCACTCATCTTCATTTTGTATTAGTCGAATTTCTCTTATTCCTATCTTCTGCTTCAAGGAATCGACAGTATCGTTCTTAATAATTGTAACTGAAAGATCATATAGATTTGGGGTACCAAGATCATGAATCCACCAAAGATTCGGGTTTTCAAGCTTAAACTCAACTTTAAGTTTCAAAGCATTTACAGATTTTTCAAAAGTGTCTAATTTCCCATCAGGGGCTTTCAATTCCACTTTCAAATTGTAATCGTTAATCTGATTTATCGATAAATTTGATTCTAGATTGATTTCGATCGTTAAATCTGTTGATATGACCACAATATCAGTATTTTCCTCTAAGTCGGATATTGTATTAATGTTTTTATTATAGTTAAATTTCTGACTTAAATAAATGGAATCGATTTTAAGACTATCATATCCAATTAATTCAACTGGTTTCCATATACTTATATCAGGTAATTTAGGTCCCCAGTCCCACCCATAAGAATACTGGGCTTTACGTAAATAAGGTACTCCTGGAATTGCAGCATAACCCGTGTTTAGATTTATTCCACTATTTTCTTTCTTTTCTCGAGATTTTACTGTTGGACTTTTAAATTTAATAATTAATCTATTTCCTTTACTTGTTAATATCGATTTTACTTTAAAATCGTATGTAACAAACATATTATTTGTAGTTCCAAGATTCACCCCATTCAAAATAACTTCTGCTATGGTATCTAGTCCGTGGAAGCGGAGTAATATATTTTCAAGGTCTAAAAAATTGGATTCCAAATCGAATTCTGTTTCATAATCCCAGTTGGATTCATAAACCCACGAAACCTCGTGTTCTCTTAGGCCATAAAAAGGATCCTCAATTACTTCATTATCTAATAAAGTTTCAAATACAGACCCTGGAACCTCTGTAGGTATGTTTAGCCCTCTTTCTTCATGCAATAGTGTCCAATTTTCTTTTAAGCTAATCTTCTCTACTTTTCCCATTATTAACTTTAAATTATTATTTTTGTTTATAGATTGTTAAAATTGAAGTAAAGCATTGTTGTCATATAAAAATAAGTTATAAAAAATAAATACTATCACATCTAACATTTTTTTATTTTGAATTAGTTAGTTATGAATTATCTCTCATAATAAAGAAATTTATATTCAAAGTTCTTTTTTTTTAATTAAGTAGTGTGCGATTATCGCACAATTAAAATTGTAAAAAATGAGGAAAAATTAATGTCTGATAACGAATTAGAAAAAATTAGGCTCCAAAAAGCAGAATCGATGATGAAAGCAAGAGATATTCCTAAAAATATTATTAATGTTCAAACTGTGGAAGAATTTAATAATCTATCGAAAGAGTTTCCTGAAAAAGTCATAGTAATCGATTTCTGGGCTGTCTGGTGTGGTCCTTGTATGAGTTTCAAAACGGTCTTCGAAAAATTAAACTCCGAATATGGAGGAGAGTTCATATTTGTAAAGGTTAACGTGGATGAAGTCGGTTCCATAGCACAAAGATATGGAATTTCTGGAATTCCCACAACATTATTCCTTAAGGGGGGGAATGTAGTCCATAAATCCGTTGGAGCTTATCCATATGAATACATGAAGAGAATAATAGAGAAACTCAAATCTTTTAACAAGTAAGGTTTTATATTTTTATTTTATTTTTTAATTTTTTATTACTAAAGGTGTATAAATATAATGGAAAGTATTTCTACTCAACTTAAAAGCATGTTGGAAGAAAAGAAGATTTTCAAGAGTGGTAATCTATTTAAATGCATTCTTGGTCTAAATGAACTGGAATCCAACGTTTTTTCATATTTATTAAAAAATAAGCACGTGACTACAATAGAATTAGCAGATGTTTTAGAAAAAGATCGAAGTTCCATACAGAGATGCTTACAAAATCTAATTGAAATGAAAATGATCAGAAGAGAGTCAATGTCATTGAAAGATTTTACTAATTCAAGAGGATATAAAGAATCTAACAAGAGAGGATATCTTTATGTGTATACAGCAGAAGAATTGCATTATATAAAACAAAAATTCACAAATTTATTGGAACAATGGTATCATTCAATGTTAAAATATATAGGCTCTTTAGATAGTCTCTTTGATTGTTACGAACAAGATGGAGAAATATGCTAAAATATCATAATTCATTTTTCTTCTAAGCATGAAATAGAATGTTTTTATAAAATATTATCCTAAATACAACTGCTATTGATAGATCACCATAGAAACGTCGTTTTATAAGAAACAATAGAACGATGTCAGATTTGTAAAACAGTTTTTTAAAATTTAATTTCATCTTTTAGATTTAATTAGATGAATAATATAATTTATGAATGAGAGAATGAAAGGCCTCGGTCACCCTTTCTCCTGTAAGTGCACTAGTTTTGTAATAACCAATAAATCCGAGTAAATTTACTATCTGATCTACTTTGTGATCAGAGGTTTTTATAGTATCATTTTCCTCAAGTTCTTTCACATCAATGAGATCAATTTTATTTCCAAAAAGAATCATGGGTATTTCTCCGCAGTTAGATCTTACTTCATTAACCCATTTATCTATTTCATACACGCTTTTTCTTTCATCTGGGGCATGAGAGAATACTACAATACATCCGCTACTTCCCTTGTAAAATTTCTTTCGCATTGTTTCATATGTTTCTTGACCCGCGATATCCCAGATAATTAACTCTATCGTGTCATTCTCAATTGTTTCTTCAAATCGAGAAAACTGAGCTCCTAAAGTTGAAATATATTCCTTTTCAAATTCTCCCTTGGTATATTTTTTAACTAGAGAGGTTTTTCCTACTGCAGGTGCTCCCACTACAATTATTTTATGTTTTATCACTCTCATTTATCCAACCAACACATTTACTAAACAATTTCAATCTTAAATTGAATATTCAGATCAATGATTATAAATATTTATACCTTCATTACAATTAAAACAATCTAAAAATCTGATTATTTTTTTAAAACTTTTATAGTTTTAAAAACTATGATATTTCATGGAAAAAAATACAAATAAACTTCCAAAATTATCTCTAATCTTATTCATAGCAACGGTTACGTTAATTAGCTCCGTTTCTAACATGATTTCTCCAAATCTTCTTATTATCTCTGCGTACTTTGGTTTTGGAGGAAACACGGTACCTCTAGGCGTTTTAACATCTTCATTTACTTTTCTCTCAGGAGTAACCATGCTAATTTTTGGATATTTAGCTGATAAAATCGTACGAAAATGGATTGTTATTAGTGGCGCTTTGATCTTTTCTGTATTTTCTACCTTAACCATTCTTGTCCCCTCGGGATTGTTCGGATATGTTCTTTTTTTTATCTTTACTATAATGACAGGTGTGGGTTATGGAGCTTTGATTCCAAGCACGTTTTCCTTAATTGGTGATATAATTAGTCAAGAAGACCGCTCAAAGGGCTTCTCATTTTTCTCGATTTCTTCGTTAATAGGAATGGTTTTAGGCACGGGATTGGCAACCTTTTCAGAAGACTGGAGAACTTCATTTACCTTAATTGGAGTTGCAGGCTTAATAACTACAGTATTTTTCACGTTTTTTAAGGAGCCTTCAAGAATTGGAAGAGATTATATTAATACAATACCAGATGATGTTGCGGAATATACTTATAGGATTAAACGTGCAGATCTACGCGTGATATTTAAAAAAAAAGCAAATGTATGGTTGGTGATTAATTTTGTAGATACAATCCCAACAGGGATAATTCTATTCTTGCTTTTTGCCTACATGGAATCGTATCACCTAATTCCTTCTGATGTTACTATATTCTTTCTACTGTTCATTTTGTTTGCCACATTAATTGGAACGATTGTGTTTGGATATATAGGTGATAATCTATTTCGGAAAGGAAATAAAAAAGCACGAGTAAAACTTGCTCTTTATGGAAACATTCTCCCTATTCCTTTCGTTTTTATAGCTTTAATAATTCCGTTCAAATCACCGAATTTGATGCCCGGAATCATAATTTGGATACTGTTATTTATGATTGGAATGTTCTTGAATGGCGCAGTTAATGGTAACTGGTACGCTACTGTTGTAGATTTAAATTTACCTGAACATCGAGGCACTGTCCTAGCTACATCCAATTTCTTTGACATAATAGGCAGATCAATTGGTCCCTTGATTGGAGCGATAATTGCGGATACATTTGGATTCGTTTTTGGAATGATGGTCTCAATTTTCTTTTGGATCCTAATACCTTTCTTTTGGATTTCGGTCTTAAAAAATGTAGTACCCGAAATGGAAAAAACAGCTGAAATATTCAAGGAGAGATTAGAAAAGGGAAAATAAATATATCGATTTTTTATATCAAATAATACTAATTAAAATATTCACTTAAAAAATGTGATTTAAAATGATAATGAAAATGGATTTAATCAAATCAAAAAAACCCGAAACTACTATCGAGGATATGGCATTATGGTTTCAATCTCACCCAAATGTCCAATTGAAGTTGGTTTCTCAATACGTTGCTAATGGGGCAGTTTGGACCTCATTATTTTATGAAGGATAGTGATGAAAGTTCTTGAAAGAACGGGATCAATAATTTATTTTATCCTATTTTATCGGTTTAATGGCAGAAAATTAATTAATTGTTTGCTATTTTAGGATATAATTTCAAATAAAAATTAAACAAGAGTATATGAATCAAAACATAGTCTTAGTTCTACTTAGGAACAAAATATTCTTCTTATTTTGGATAGGGTTTATAGGTTATGGATTAGGCAATGCCCTTTTTACTATATGCTTGAATTGGTGGGTGTTAATCACAACAGGTTCGGAAGTTCAGTTAGGGATAGTAGCAACGTTAAATTTCCTATCCATGATGATTTTTAGCATCCTTTCTGGAATTTTAGTGGATAAATTCCATCGAAAGAAAATCATTTTCTTGTCAGTCATGCTTAGAGGGATAATTATTTTATTTTTTCCCATATTAGGAATGTTTGGATCGCTTGAATTATGGATTGTATATCTAATTGCTTTTACTCAGTATATTACTTTTCCATTTTTCGTAAATGCAGTGAATGCAATAATGCCTCAATTCATTGCCAAAGAGAATTTAATGGCTGCTAATGCTTTAATAGATACTGCATTTTGGTTTTCAAACATGATCGGGTTTCTTTTGGGAGGATTCTTAATCGATTCCTTTGGAGTATATACTCTGATTTTTATATGTGTTATTGTCTTTCTTATCACTCCATTTCTTTTTACTAAAATTCCGTATATGTTTGAAAAAAGAGGATCTAAAGTAAATTTTCTAAATTTTTTAATCGATATTAAAGGTGGGTTTGGTCAAATTTTTAAAGATAAGGTATTGTTAGTTGTAATATTTACTTGGACAGGTATAATTACGCTTTTTTCAATGGGTGCTACCAATATTGGATGGCCCGTTTTTTCTAGGGAGATTTTGAATGCTGGTCCTGAGGGATATGGATTATTAGTTTCTGCCTCATCTTTAAGTGCCATGATAGGAAGCTTGATAATGAGTATTTGGGGTTCTAAAATAAAAATGGGATGGATTTTTCTCATTGGACTAATTCTTGGAGGAGTTGGAATGATTCTTTTCAGTTTTTGCGCAACATTATCTTTCGCTCTAATTATTATCTTTCTGACTTATTTCCATTTTCCCATGATAAATATTCCGTACTGGACAGCTCTTCAACATAGGGTACCAGAAGAAGAATTAGGAAAGGTTTCTGGTGCATCTTTCACGGTTAACACGAGTTTAAGTCCAATATCAACGTTCCTTACTGGTATAATAATGGAGCGCGTATCTGTTACCTTACCTTTTTTCTTAAGTGGATTCTCATACCTGGTGAGTTTCTTAATTGCTCTTTCTAGTAAAGAACTTCGGAACTTGGATTGAGTTAATTGTGTTTATTTTCTTGGAACTAAAAAAAAAAGTTAAATGTGTATTAGATAATTATTCTGGTATCTTCATACCTAACATTTCTAAGGCTTCTGTTACCTTAAATCGAACTTCTATACGGTATTTATAGCCTTCTATCTCGTGATATGCAAGCAGAAGTTTTTGCTGTAATTTTAGAATTTCATCGAGTTTTCCTTCCTTTACATCGTAAACACTAATTACGGACATACCATCCATAGTTGATTTTACGGCATTGGTTATGACTTCTTTAGCTAATGGTCTTAAAGCCGCTCGAGATTCTTTTATTTCTTTTAAATAGATTTTCGAAATATTTTCTGCTTGACCAGGAGGAAATATATTATAGGTAAACATATATGGCATATTTTTCTCATCTCTATAATTATTTTATTGTTGTTAATGTTTTTTTTTACATTGGATTATAAACTAACAATTCCTTGGTTTTTAAATATTATCAATTCTGTCAAAAAATATCTAGAGTAAATAGATGATGCTTAATTTTGTAAACCCCAGAAATAGGCAACTTTAGAAAAATGAAACTAAGATCAAGATACTATCTAGCTACAAACTAAAACTGTTTGATATACTTCTTTTTTATTAGTAGAAATTTTTTATTTTGGAAATGATAAATATCGTATAAGATAATGACAGATAAGAATACCTTTTCAGACCATCTATTTCAATTTCGCAGTGTTGAAAGAAAGAAATTAGTCTTTTCCCTAACAATTACTATTTCGGCAATGGTTATAGAAATTATTGGAGGTTTAATGACGAATAGCATTGCTTTAATAAGTGATGCGGGACACATGTTTACGCACTCATTTGCTATTGGGATCAGCTTATTGGCAATAATTATAGCACGAAAGCCACCTTGTCATCATAAAACATTCGGTTTATACCGTGCCGAAGTCTTAGCAGCTTTCATTAATGGTTTGTTTCTTTTACCAATTGTAGGGATAATAATCTATGAAGCCATATTACGATTCTTAAACCCTGTAGAAATAATTGGTTCATACATGTTTATAATAGCTATTATCGGGTTAGCGGTGAATATATCATCAATACTGATCCTTCAAGGGAGTCAAAAACAGAATCTTAATATAAAAAGTGTATTTTATCACATGATCGCTGACGCCGCTTCTTCAATCGGTATCGTAATTGTTGCTATAATAATATCATATACAGGGTTAACGTTTCTAGATCCGTTAGTTAGTATGGGCATCTCGCTTGTGATTTTATATTGGGCATGGAATGTTTTAAGAGAGTCCACGAGAATATTATTAGAGATGGCTCCAAAAGGGATAAATATCGATGACATCAGTAAAAGTTTAAAAGATAAGTTTCCAGAAATTATTGACCTGGTAAATGCTCATTTCTGGACCATCACTCCCGTTATGCTCGTTTTCACGGCACATATTCTTATTGATAATGAAAAAATTAAAGGGAGTCAGGATGAATTTCTCTCAAAAGTTACTGATTTTCTAAAAAAAGAGTATAATATAATTGAATCCACGGTTCAATTATTCTCGACAATGGACTCTGAAACTTGTGACTTTTAAAAAGAAGTTACTAATATCAAAACACCGACAAATAGAAATAACGCGATTGATATTAACTTCAGATAGAACTTTGGTACTTTACGAGAAATAATTGAGCCAATCAAAATGCCCATCCAAGCCACAGAAATTAACGCAAAAAATGACCCTAACCATACTTCTATGGGAAATGAATAAATAGAAGCAAGAGTTATGGTGAGAATTTGAGTTTTATCTCCTAATTCCATCAAAAAAATATACCCAAAGCCTGCCAAGTAAGGATTTTTTTTCAGTCGAGAAAATTTATTAACTTTAGGTTCTTCTCCCTTTGAGCTAGAGGTTTGTTCCCCTTGTTTCTTGAGTTTATGGTCTAAATACAGCTTTTTTAGATCACGTGTTTCAAGTAAACCTATGATAATGAATACTAAACCTGAGGTTATCGAAATGATGAATAATGGAATAAAATTAGTGATCACAGCTCCAAAGAATACTCCAATAGTCACTAATAACCCAAATGCCATAGTAGCACCAATACCAACTTAATAGAACTTTTTGTATTCTAATGCTAAGTTAAATACGATTAATTGGGTTTTATCTCCTAATTCACCAATAAATAAAACGCCAAAGGTAATAAAAAGAACCTCTAAATTCATATTTTAAGGAATTAAAAAAATCAATTATAATTTTGGAATTTTATAAATTATTGCTTTTAACAATTAATTTTTCTGAGAATAATGATTGCTTTCATTTTAGAAAAGATTCAAACTATTATTTTAGATAAGGTTAATGCTTTAATTATTTTATATATATAACAAAGATAGAAATAGACGATAATTATGATTTCATTTATTAATTTACCAATTCCGATTTTTTTGGCATTTAGAGAGGGTTTAGAAGCGACCCTTATAATTGTTATTTTATTATTGTACCTAAAAAATACCAACCAAAAGAAGTATAATAAATATGTCTACATGGGGAGCTTTTTAGCAATCGTTTTAAGTATATTAATTGCATTTTTATTCACGATTTTATTCGGAGGATTCACAGGAATAACTGAACAAATATTTGAAGGATTAAGTTTTATGATTTCTGGATTATTTATTGTTTCGTTAATTCTATGGATTGGTAAGGAAGGACCGAAAATGAAAGTAAATCTTGAGGAAAGATTAGAAGAATCAATTAAAAAACAAAAAGTATTTTCCATTCTCATATTGACTTTTATAATAATATTTAGGGAGGGTGTAGAACTTGTTCTCCTCTTAACAGGTGCTACTTCAGTTGGATCCTTGAATCAAGTAGAGGTGATTGTTGGTTCAATTATTGGATTAGCTATATCAATCTTAATTGGTTTATTCACCTATTATGGAGTGCGTTCTATTAATATTACAAAATTCCTTAAAATTACAAATATCTTGCTAATTTTATTTGCTACGGGTTTAGTAACTTATGGGATTCATGAATTCATAGAAGCGGGAGTTATAAATCCTATAATCAATGAAGTTTGGAATATTAACCTGATTCTTCCAGATTCATTTCCTGATGGAAATTTTACTACTCCAGAATTTTTAGAAATTATTGGATCGTTGTTGAAAACGTTGTTTGGATATAATGCGAATCCTTCATTACTGGAAATAATAATATATCCCACATTATTAACTTTAATAGGATATCTCTCTTGGAGACTATGGAAAAAGTAGTTTTTTTGAGATTTTTATTTTTTAAAAAAATAATTTAAAGTATTGCTCGAGAAATCAATTCCATAAGATCTATCATCTCAATATTTGAATTTAATTCTTTTATTGCATCAGATAGATTTCTATAACAAAATGGACAAATACTTACAAGAAAAGTAGCTCCTGTCTCTTCAGCTTCGATAATTCTACTTTTAGCAATCTCTAAGGCCAACTCAGGAAAGCCCTTTTTTACTCCTCCTCCAGCTCCGCAACATTTAGCACTCTCCTTTATGGTATCCATCTCGACTAAAGTAGAAATTTGAGATAATAATCTGCGTGGTTCTTCATAAAGAGGTGAAAATCCAGCATTTCTTCCTGTATGACATGGATCATGATACGTAGTGGTTATTTCTAAATTCTTAAGGACAATTTCATGGTCTTTCATGTAATTATCTAAAAATTCGATTGTATGGAATATTTCAATGTTTAAATCTTCGAGATAATCTTTATAATCTGCTTTTAGCGTTCTATAACAACCCGCGCAACTCGTGATGATCTTTTTTATACCACTTTTTTTAAATAACTCATAATTTTTTAGTAAGACTGTGTTGAAAGCATCTAAATCACCTGTTCTTTTTGCGACACTCCCACAACACACTTCTTGATCTCCAAATACAGCAAAATCCACTCCAAGTTTATGTAGTACTTTAGCTGTGCTAATAGCAATTGCTTTAATTTCGGGAGTTAATGCCGCTGTACACCCCACAAAATAAAGAAGATCTGCTTTATCTTCTAGAGCTTTTTTCACCTTGAAATCAAGTTCTTGAATCCAGTTATTTTTTTCCTTGTTATCTCGCTGATATGGATTTAATAAATCTACCATGGCTTTATTCATTGGTATGTGGGCTTCTAATCCACACCCAGCATCCACTAACTCTGCTCTTAAAGCTTCATAAATAGTAGAGTTATCCATATCATAGGCACACGCTTCGGAGCATGCATTACAGGTAGTACATTGGTAAATTACTTCCGCTAAGTCTTTACTCAATTCTAACTTTCCTTGCCATAAAGATCGTATGATTTGCATTTTACCTCTTCCGAAAAAGGGTTCAAAACCC
>Ga0315534_1002137_pt1 | contig 13512 bp, 10 predicted proteins | sample SalMarSW160240MG_FD_203094 | JGI IMG/M metagenome (GOLD analysis project Ga0315534, IMG submission 203094) | Salt marsh sediment microbial communities from the Plum Island Ecosystem LTER, Massachusetts, United States - Salt Marsh Sediment SW1602-40 ... | reverse complement strand
TCATTAATTTTCAGACAGTCTATATCCAATTTATAAAATTCAGAGTATAATGGAGTCAGGAGGGCAACCAGCATCAACAACTCAGGGATGTGTAAAGGACTCAGCAAGTTGGAAGCGGAATATCGCGGTGAGAGTAAGCAATCAGCGGTGCATCAAAGCAGAAGCCTTCAATTTGCGATAATCGATACCCGGTTACTCTCCCACGAGTTTACCGCTCAGATCCTCTGACGTTGCAGCTGGACCTCTTGATTTTTTTCGGCAATCCAACTCTGCCTGGAATATCCGAAGCGCATGGATGCCTCTCCATAGCGTTGCCGAATATGATCTTGTTCCTATGAGTAGATGGCCGAACATTTGAGATAAAATTCTGTCTAAAGCTCCGTTCTGGAAAGGGGGAGTGAAAAGTGCCCGGCGTTCTGGTACATTTGCTCAGCAGATTCGAAGTACAACGGAATGGGCAAGCGATACCCGGGCTCGAAGCACGGAAGGTACAAGAATTATTCTGTTACCTCTTACTCTTTCGCGCCAAACCGCATTCGCGCGAACTTCTGGCAAGCTGTCTCTGGGGAGACAATTCGACGTCACAATCGAAAAAGTATTTGCGCCAAGCTCTTTGGCAACTTCAATCCGCTTTGGATTTTGATCAAAATGAGAGCATACTCCTTCTCGAACGCGAATGGGTCCAACTCAATCCATCGGTTTATCTATGGCTGGATACTGCCGAATTCGAACGATCGATCCAAGACATTCAAGGCATTCCAGGAAGGGAACTTAATGACGACCAGGCAAAATCCTTGGTGGTAGCCGTACAGCTGTACAAGGGAGATCTTCTGGAGGGATGTTTCCAGGACTGGTGTATCTTTGAACGAGAACGGCTGCAGCAGCTCTACCTTCAAGGCCTGGATAAGCTGATGAGTTATTGTGAAGCCAACGGTGCATACGAACAGGGACTGCAATACGGAAGCTGCATTTTGCGAGTGGACCACGCCCGCGAACGGACGCATCGAAGGCTCATGCGCCTGTATGCTCTTTCCGGTGATCGTACAAGCGCTCTGCGGCAATACCGGCAGTTATGCGCAACGCTTCGTGAAGAACTCGGGGTGAAACCAGCCAAGCAATCCGTCGCATTGCATCGCCAAATCGAAGACGATCACCTGTCCCGACTGAAGTCGAATCAAGACGGCCACCAGGAAATCGATGCGACTCGACCAGCTCTCAACATCTTGAACAACCTCAAACGACTGCAGAAATCCTTGATCGACTTTCAGCACGAGATTCAAGATAACATTAACTCAATCGAGCAAACCAGCGACGACGACCGCTAAAGTTCTTCAGCATACGTCGACCCAAACCCACACCCTCCGAAGACGATAAGACAGACGCCGGATAGGCGCAAGAAGATATTCGTTCTTGCTATATACAACTTTAACATGGCATCGGAAAAAAACCACAAGGACTTCTCCCCCTGGAGGAAAGATCGCGAGGCGGAGGCGGGACTCCTCGAGGTCGCCATGCATTCATTCATCATCAGAATCTGGCTTGAAGAATTGGGAGGTGAGTCGCAGGGCTCAAAATGGCGAGGCAGTATCACGCACGTCCCCAGCGGCAGCCGACAATACATCCAAGACCTTGACAGCATATCGGCGTTCATCGCCGGCTATTTGCAGCAGATGGGTGTGAAATTCTCCCTGTTCTATCGTTTCCGAATTTGGCTGATCCAACAATGGCTCTCGGCAAGGAGGAAGCTTTGAAGGCCGATCTATCGCATTTCGAGAAACTCGTTCCGGCACTCCTGTGGCTGGATGATGTCATCCAAACTGCATGCACGGCAGCCGAGATCGTCTATGGTGTCAGTCCCGAGACGGATCCATACCGCGGCTTGTACATCAGCCCGGAAGAAATGGAACGCCTGCTGGAACAAGAAACCGGAGCTGCGCAGCTGCAAATATCATCGAATGACCTCCAACACGTTCCTATCGCAGAGGATTCAGCGTTGGCCTGGATCCGGGATGTCTTTGGACTTTCGACGTTCGACGTAAAAACCGTCCTGCTCGCCCTGGCCCCGGAAATCGATCTGAAATACGAACGGATTTATGCCTACCTGCAAGACGACGTCACGCGAAGACGCCCTTCCGTCGATCTGGCGCTCAACCTCTTCTCCTCCAGCACAAACGATAAATGCAGCCAACGGGCTCGTTTTGGTGCGAATGCGCCTCTCATCCGGAATCGTTTATTTCATCTCCACCCCTTTCCCAACCAAATCCAGCCTCCGCTGTTGGCGCAGGCGATCAAACTCGACGAACAAATCGTGCGCTTCATACTCGGCTCCTCGGACATGGACGCGCGCCTGACTTCATTTTGCGAGATATTCGAACCAGGCAATTCGCGGGTGAAAATAGCAGCGAGCAGCGTAGAAGCTCGCACGCTTCCAGCCTTGATATCCAGGGCAACGAGTACCGCTCAACCCCTACGCTTGTACTTCAAGGGTCCGACCGGAATCGGGAAGCGGCACACGGCAGAAGCGCTTGCGAGCCACGTCGGTGCCGTACTATTGGCCGTCGATATCACGGCTTGTTTGGCATCCGGGCTCGAATTCCAGCAGGCGATGGAACTTATCTTTCGCCATGCGTGGCTGCACAAATCCGTATTGTATCTCGAAGGGGTGGATGTACTCCGCAAGGAGGAACGAGGCCATCAACTTCGAATGCTGCTCGCAGCATTGACCAAGCACGATGGCATCGCCATTTTGGCCGGCCAACAATCCTGGACCGTGGCGAACAACGAACCGCTGGGAATGGTGAACATCGACTTCCCGGTCCCGGGTTTGGTTCAACGACAAATGCTGTGGTCTGCGACCTTGCAGGCAAATGGGATTCAACTTTCCGGTGATGATGTTCTCATTCTGGCCAGCCGATTTGCCCTCACGCCGACGCAAATCGCCGAGGCCGCGGCTATGGCAAAATCGAGCACCATCCAGGATAGTTCGCTGCAATCCGACACGCCAGACCCGAATCCCATGCAGATACAGCCCGATCTCCAGGCGCTGGTCGCTGCAGCCCGAGGTCAATGCGGTCACGCTCTGGCAGCCTTGGCGACGAAAATCGACCCGCTTTACGATTGGGACGACATCGTGCTGCCCGAAGATGCACTGGCCCAGTTGCACGAAATCACCCAACGCGTCAATTATCGCCATCAGGTGCTGAGTATTTGGGGGTTTGAAAGAAAAATGTCCTCAGGAAAAGGTCTGACGGCACTCTTTGCCGGATCGAGCGGTACGGGTAAAACGATGGCCGCCGAGGTCATCGCCAATGATCTGGGACTGGACCTGTATAAGATCGACCTTTCCGGCATCGTCAGCAAATACATCGGCGAAACGGAAAAAAACCTGGATCAGATTTTTACCACTGCAAGAAACGCCAATGCGATCCTCTTCTTCGACGAAGCGGATGCGCTGTTCGGCAAGCGCTCGAAAGTTCGGGATTCCCACGATCGCTACGCCAACATCGAGATCAGCTACCTTCTGCAGAAGATGGAGACCTATGACGGCGTGACCATTCTGGCCACCAACTTGAGCCAGAACATGGACGAAGCCTTCGTACGTCGAATGACGTTTACCGTTCACTTTCCGTTTCCCGATTATGACGCCCGCCGCCACATCTGGGAAAGCGTTTGGCCGGCGGAAGTACCAATCTCGAAAAGCGTGAACCTGGAGACAATTGCCCGGGAATATAAACTGGCCGGAGGCAACATCAAGAACATCGCCCTCGCTTCCGCATTTCTGGCCGCAGAGGACGGCGGTGAGGTCAACATGACCCATCTCATGCATGCGACGCGGCGTGAATACCAAAAATTAGGAAAGGACATCTCCGAGTCCGAACTCGAGCTGCACTCGTCTACTTCCTGAATGAATTGTCGGCAACGCACCGTACAAACGGAAGCTGTTGTTCTTCCACCCATCCCACAGATAGCTTCGACCGCCAATAACTTCCGGCAGGTCGAGTTCCGGGTGAGCTCAGCAACCGCTCGGCGCCTTGCATGCAGGCATCCTCGATCCCCTTACTCGACAATCCGCTCAATCCGGTATATAAAGAATACAGTCGACAGCGCTACCCGCATGTGGCGTTATAGCGGCAATCCTCCAGGCCGCAGATTCCTTCCCGTCGAACAGGCAGGGGACAAGGTTAAATGAGGGGATATTCCAAGAAAGCCTCGAAAACGAAAGAAGCTGTTCAGCGGAGCGACCAAATTCGTGGCGATGATCCACATGAGCGCAGCGACTTTTCTGCGGACGTACTCGAACTGCAGCAATCCGCGGGCAATCAAGCGGTGGGACGAATCGTAGACACCGCCGAACACATCCCCTCCGGGATTCCTCCGGGATTACATCCCGGCGTTCAATCCCTTCTTTCGAACTCAGCTGGCCGGCCGCTGGACGAGCGTACCCTCGACTCGATGGAGCAGGCCTACGACTTCGATTTCGGCGCCGTTCGCATCCACACGGAACCAGCCGCCGTCGAGTCAGCCCGCTCGCTCAATGCCGAAGCATTCACCGTTGGTCGGCACGTCGTATTCGACAAAGGTGAATACGCACCGCAAAGCCGCTCGGGGCGATTGGTTTTGGCGCACGAATTAGCGCACGTCATCCAACAGAGCCGAGGCGGCTCCTCCTCTCCACCCAGAACACCGGCCAGCCCGATAGAACGATCCGCAGAACAGGCAGCCAATGCCGCCACGCACGAATCCGGACCGGTGGCGGTTTCCGGCGCTTCAGCGCCCTCACTGGCGCTGCGGGCGAGGACGCCGGATCAATACCGAACCATCTTCCATGCCAACCGCTACTGGCAACGCAAACTGAACAAGTCCAAGGATCGCACGTCCGAAAGCTGGCCCTACGTCGAAACGCTGCATAATTTGTGGTGGAGCAACGACCCCGATCAGGACGAGGGCGCCCCCGATCGCTTCCGGGAATTCATCGACGCGGTGTGGGAATTCCAGTGGGCCCATCGCGTCGAGCTGGGAAACCTGAAGGACGGAATCGCCAGCGGGTGGGCGAACGGCGAACTCACCCCGCAGACTGCAAAATTATGGCGTAAGCTTGCGGCAACTCCAGCGAAAACGCCGGCGGTCGCACCACTAACGCAGCGTCTGAAGGCGGCGCCGCGCCGCGCGCCCGCACCGCCGCCGGAAACGCAGCGCACCGCGCAGCCGGTCGGTCTCGAATACATCCAGCAGCTGACCCCGACCTTCGCTCTGGGCCCGGCTAAAATTTACCGCGCGAAACCATCGCCGGTCGGCGCCGCCCCGATGCCGCCTTTCAGTTTCGATGCCATCAAAGATGCGATCTATAAGGACATCATCTCCGGCCTGCGCAGCGCGCAGAAGAGCACCTTCGACAAATTCAGGAAATTGGCCGCAAAAATACCCGAACCTGGCAAGACGGCCGTCGAGGCATTGATCGACGTTTTCGAGGAAATCGTCGGTGTGTTCATCACAGTCATCCTCTTCGCCATTAGTTTTATCGTTGGCATCGGGACCGCCGTCGTGCAGTTGATCCTGGGAATCGCCCAGTTGGTGTACGGCATCCTGAAATGGTTCGGCCTCTGGGTTTCCGGCTTGTTGACCCAAAACATGAATCCCTACCTGAAGTACTCCTACGAGATCATCGCCGCTGCCAAACAGATCCCTTCCGGGCTTAAAAAATTGTTCAGCGACTGGTTCGATAAGTTAGAGAAAGCACCCATCGACGAAGGCACTTTGATGATCGGGGAGTTATTCGGACAGATCTTCGTCGCACTCGCCACCTTCGATGCCGCCGCATCCAAGGCCGGTCAGATGCCGAAATTGACTCTCTCGACGAATTTAGAGTTCCAGGTCGGTGACGTCATCCTGTTGCAGAAAGGGGAACTCGCTGTCAACGTTGCCAGCCCCGCTGCGGTCACGGGATACACGGGGGTGTACATGATGGGCCATGACGTCCCCGAAGCGGGTGGCCCTCGATCTACAAGTGAAGCGATTGACGAGCTAGAGGGGCTTGTGGAAGGCAAAGGGAGTTCGAGAGCACATGGGAAATCTACCAAGGGTGGAATCCGCGAGGAACAGATTGCCGCCGAGGCTGGAAAGGCAATGGAAGGCCCTGAGATCGCTGCGTGGACCAAGGAGCTCGGTCCGAACTTTAAAGTGATCCATCGTACTCGTTTCCCGAAATGGCTGCGCAAGATTTTCCCTGGCCAGGGACGCCCGGATATGATCGCCATCAATCGTACGGAAAAATTGATCATCGTCGGTGATGTCACCTCAAATCCTGGCACGACTGTGGCTCGACAGTATGCCCGCCAGGAAACCATTTTACACATCGAAAAGACCATCGAATATGCGGAACGCCTGGCGGGACGCCTGCCGCCAGAATTTAAAAACTATCGGGTCGTCGCACAGGAGCGCTATTGGGAACTCGGTGGTAAACTTTCTCGCCGAATTCCTGCGGGTGCTAAATAGGAACGAAGACGAAATCCAAATCCTGACGCTGCAAGCGGCAGATACGCCGCTAAACATGTTCACCTTCGCTCCGGTTGACGAAATTTCCTCCTCATAGTCTAGCACTCGATTCTTCTCCTTCGTGGTGAAATCATCCTGCTATCCCGTCAGGAAAACCTGAACCCAGGCTTTCTAAACTGAATACCCGCATACGGAATCGCGAGAAGGTTCTACCCAACCCGACCCGCCTCCGATGTTCTGCGATACCAAACCTACTCCAACCACAGGTCGGCAAGACGCGTCGACAGACGCCTCCTAGACGTTTCCAAATATCCAGGTCTGCTATACAAGGCGCGCCTGAGATTGCCCTGGACGATTTGGACCCAAAAATCGGGGTGAACCTCCATTCGTGACGCTGCGATTCTTTCAGGCATCGGTGCACCACAGCATGCCGTTCACGGAAGCCAGGGTGCATGAAGATCGCAAATCGAATCTCATAAACAAGAACGTTTGATAGCAGCCGCAATGATCAGTGATTTCGACAAGACACTCGAAGCCTTACTGGAGAAGGAATTCGGAACGCCCCTGCCCTTCGACCTCTCTTGGGCGATTCCGGACAAGAACTTTTCACCCGTATCGACGAACATCAACACACTCAACTGCTATTTGTACGACATCAGTGAAAATCGGGATCTTCGGCGCGTCGACCCGCAGATCAAGCGCAACATCGATGGCACGGTGGCGATCAAACCCTCCGCAGCGAGGATCAGACTGTCCTACTGCATCACCGCATGGAGTCCGGCGTCGCTGACTCCGGGAATTTTTCCCATGCTGGATGAGCACAGCCTGCTCAGCGACGTTCTCGCCGTTCTGTTCAAATACCCCGTCATACCCGAGGACATCCTCGTAGGCTCACTCGCCGGGCAGAAACCACCTCTGCCGACGACCGTCGTTCTCTCGAACGACGGGAGGAATTACAACGAATTCTGGACATCGTTGGGCGGACAACTTCGACCTGCGCTGGATTACTCCGCCACGTTCTCTTTGGACTATCTCAACTCACTCACCGGCCCCATGGTGACTCACCGAGTCTCCCGCTACGGTCAGCTTCCGATGAACGGCACGGTAGATGAAGTCATCCAGATCGGCGGGCACGTCACGGATGATTCATCAGCAGCAACGCCGGTCCCCGATGCCTGGGTCCGCATCGAGGAAACGAAGAGGACGGAAACCACGGATAAAGATGGCCGTTTTCGATTCGGCAATCTGCGCAGACAAACGTATACCCTGCGGGTCCGGGCAATCGGATTCCACGAAGCTACCCGCAGCATTCAAGTTCCGCAGCCCTTTGGAGATTACAACGTTCAGTTAACCCCACTTTAGCCAGGGAGAACCCGAGAAGGAGTTTGGCATGGCGACTTATAAAACACCCGCTGTATATATCGAAGAGCAACCCGCGACGGGACCGATTACAGGAGTCGGAACCAGCACGGCGGCCTTCGTCGGTCCCGCCTTGAGCGGTCCCATTGCGGTGCCGACGAAAATCACAAACTGGAGTCAATTCAAGCAAAATTTCGGCTCGTACATCAACGCGCCGCGCCGCTACATGGCGTACGCCGTCGAAGGATTCTTCAGAAATGGCGGCACGGTAGCCTACATCGTGCGCGTCGGAACGGCAGCGCGTGCGTTTATCGAGCTCAACGATCGTGGCTCCGGGAAGGCGCTGCGTATCGAAGCAAAAGAGGACGGCACGGCCGGCAACCTGCTCACCGTCGAAGTACAGGATGCGCAAATCGTGACGACGGCCACGGCTGCCAGAGCCGAAGCGACCGTTGATGATGCCGCAAACAACAAGATCACGGTCACCAGCGCCATCGACGCGTCGACCTTTCGGCCCGGCGATGAAGTGACCATTCAAGGCACGACGGAACGCGTGACGATCGACCGCATCCGGGATGCCGACGTTTTCCTCGTCTCGAACCTCGCCGGGTCACACTCCTCCGGGACGCTGCGCATCGCCGACCTCGTTCCCGGCCAGAAAACCTTTCGGGTGAGTAACGGAAACGGGCTCGAGGCAGGCAGCGTGATTCAAATCGATCAGTCCGGTACCAATGAAGACCGTGTCGTAGATGCATTCACGGCAAACTTCATCACGTTGAACCTGGGGCTGACCAACACCTACACCATGCAGGTTAGTGATGCGGACGTCGGGATCGAAAGCTACGAATTCACCCTGATCGTCGCCGGACCTTCGCAGCCGGATGAAACCTTCGAAGAACTGTCCATGGATAGCCGCCACAGCCACTACTTCGCCAAAACCTTCGACTCCGTCTCCACCACGGCGCGGCTGCCAGACGTGCCCTCGCTCGAAGTGCCGCCGGATAACCGCCCCGCCGTAATCGTGGCGACGTCCCTCGCCGGCGGCCTGGCCGATGATCTCAGCGTAATCGGGGCAAGCCATTACAGCACGGGCATCGAGGCGCTCACGAGAGTCGACGACGTCAACATCTTGTGTATTCCGGATCGTCAAGATGCGACCGTCCAGCAAGAGATGATCACCCATTGTGAGCTTATGGGCGATCGATTTGCTGTACTGGACTCGGCACGCAACGCACCTCCGTTCGGTTTGGGAAGCGTCATCGAACAACGCGCCAGCCTCGAATCACAGCGGGGGTACGCCGCGCTGTACTATCCCTGGATTAGCATCAGCGATCCTCAAAGCGGCAACGGCGATCTACTCATGATCCCACCCTCCGGAAACGTAGCCGGCATATACGCGCGGAGCGACACACAGCGCGGCGTTCACAAAGCGCCCGCCAACGAAATGATCAACGGCGCGCTCAAATTGGAACGCCAATTGACCGACAGCGAACACGGCGAACTGAACATCGAAGGGATCAACGTCTTACGCGTCTTCCCTGGTCGGGCGCGCCCGATGGTTTGGGGTGCCCGTACGACGGCACCGGCGGCCGAAGCGCCCTGGCGCTACGTGAACGTACGCCGGCTTCTGCTGTACATCGAAGAGTCGATCGAGGAGGGAATTCGCTGGGCCGTATTCGAACCGAACGACCTCGCACTCTGGGAAAAATTGAAACGAACCATCGGAGAATTCCTTACGAGAGTGTGGCGAGACGGTGGATTGTTCGGAGCAACCGCGGAGCAAGCCTTCTACGTCAAATGCGATGAAGAACTCAACCCTGCACCGGTCCGCGCGCTCGGGCAAGTGATCGTCGAAATCGGGGTTGCTCCCGTCCGGCCGGCGGAATTCGTGATCATCCGCATCGGCCAGTGGGAGGGCGGTTCGGAAGTGACCGAATCCTAAATAGGAGTGTGCAATTATGCCAGACACTGGTGAACGAGTGGATCCATTTAGTAGTTTTAACTTCCTTGTCGAAATCGATGGCATTTCCCAAGCCAGCTTCACCGAATGCAGCGGGCTGGATGCCACTACAGAACCGATCGAGCATCGCGAGGGCGGCGATAACACCACGGTGCGGAAACTCCCGGGTAAAACGACCTACTCCGACATTTCGTTGAAATGGGGCATGACCGCCTCTACCGACCTGTGGGATTGGTTCAAGAACGTGATCCAGGGGAACGTAGTGCGGAAGAACGGTTCGGTAGTCGTGTACGACCTTGCCAATGATAAAGAAGTTGCGCGCTGGAATTTCTACAACGCTTGGCCGACCAAATGGGAAGGTCCGGGTCTAAATGCAACGGGAAACGAAGTTGCGATCGAAACCCTGACGATCACCCATGAAGGTGTCGAACGAGTCTGATGATGCTGCGAACAGAGTTCGAATTTACCTTACCCAAAGGCTACATCGACGTTGAAGGAAATCTTCATCGGGATGGACGGATGCGCCTGGCCACAGCTGCAGACGAGATCTTGCCCCTTCAGGATCCTCGCGTGGAACGAAACCCTGCATACCTGCTTCTGATTTTGTTATCCAGGGTCATCGTCAGCCTGGGCACGGTGAAACAAATCACGCCGAAAACGGTGGAAGGTTTGTTCTCCGAAGATCTCACCTTTCTGCAGCGCTTCTACAACGAGATCAACGGCAACTCGAACGGCCATCTGAAAACGGAATGTCCGCAGTGTAAACATGCGTTTGAGGTGGATACAAGCGTATTGGGGGAATCGTAGGCTACCCCCTGGAATCGTTGCGCCAGGAGGTAGCCTTGATTGCAGTCCATCTCAATTGGTCCTACGAGGAGATCATGAGCATGGAGCATCGTGAGCGAGGCGTTTGGATTCGTGAGATCTTCGATCAGATGAAGAACGAGTGAGGCATGGATCATCGAAACCCGCAAGACAATGGTTTGGGCGAAGAAGGAAAGCGCCCCTTAAAAGATACAACTACTGCTGAACGGTGGAGGCTTGCTGCTGAGCGAGCACTGCTGTCGCGGACGCCGGTCGCGATCCGCCGGCGGCTTGCGAATACGCTGAAAGAAAAATATCTCTCCCCACACGCACGATTCAGCCGGGTCCGAAAACGCGCACTCCTCGAATTTGCCGGCCGGGCAGAAGTGGTGGCCGATGATCCTTTTCGATCGACGCAAGCAGCTGGAGACGAAGAAACCTACGAGCAGGACCAGGCAAGCGCAGGATTAGAAGCCTCCGTCGAGCGAAGCAGCCATTTTATCCTCGACGCACGCCAGCGGAGTTTCCTCGCCGATCTCCTGAAGATGCGCTTCCCGCCGGTGAAGATCTACGCAAACCAAGCCTCGAATGCCGTTGCACGAGCGTATAAAGCGGAGGCGTTGACCTATGGCGATCGCATTCTGTTTCGTTCCGGGAAATTCAATCCTCAGAGTCCGGAAGGCCTGGCGCTGCTGGGACACGAGCTGACTCACGCGGCGCAATCCAAATTCGAGGATCGACCGGGGGTTATCCGCTCCTCGCAGCATTACGACCGCCAAGAACGTGAGGCGCTGCAACACGAAAGTATCTTACTGTCGCATCTATCTCAGCCGCTTGCCGCACAGCGTCCGTCGGTAAGATCGGCAGACACAGCAAGTCCCGCGCCACGACCTATGCCGCAGCGACGTCCGCGCCACGAGATGCGATCACCGACGGCGCCTTCGAGTCCTCACGTACCGCGCCAGGCCGCAATGGCCCAGCCCAAGGCGGCGCTCGAAGATCGACGTGCAAGCCCAGCAGAAGCGGGCATGCTTTCGCCTGGTTCGTCCGAATTATCGGAAAGCCAGATGAGGTTAATCAAGGAAGAAGTGTATCGAGATCTAATGGACCGCATCCGGACCGAATTTGAGAGAGGCGGGTAGAAAGCATGGCGCTGGAGAAGGCTTCGATCACGAATTTGCAGACCAACGAACAAATCCCTGTGATGTTCAATCCGGAAGAGTACTCATTGGACATCGGCAACACCTTCGCCGAGGTCGCCATTCCGGGATTGAAAACACCACCCATTCAATACGTTCGCGGCAATATTCGTTCCCTGACGATGGAACTCTTCTTCGATACCTACGAGCTAAAAGCCGATGTGCGAAGCCAAACCCGTCAAATTACTTCTCTAATGGACAAGGATGCAAACACCCACGCGCCACCGATCCTGCTCTTCTCCTGGGGCAGCCTCAATTTCCAGTGTGTGCTGGAAAGCGCCGGGCAGAAATTCACCATGTTTCTAGAGGACGGAACGCCGGTGCGTGCAACGCTGAGCGTAAGTTTCAAAGAATACGAAAGCGTCGAGATCGAGATACAACACGGCTTCTTCATCGGTCCGCCCACCATACGAAATATCACCCAAGGTGAGACGCTTTCGCAAATCGCAGGGGATGTGCTCGGCGATCCGGGTGCATGGCGCGATATTGCAGAAACCAACAACATCGACAACCCGCGCGATCTAATTCCCGGCGCCTCACTCATCATTCCGCCGATCGATAGGCGCAGAAACGGCTGACGACGACGTGGTCATGCAACAGTATTACGCACCCGATTTTTCCGTGAAGATCGAAGGCCTTACCATGGCCGCCGACGTCCGCAACGCGGTCATCGATCTCACCTATGACAACAACATCGATACAGCAGACATGTTCTCTCTCACCCTCGACAATTCCGACATGCGATTAACCGATTCCGCCCTCTTCGACGTCGGCAAAACGGTTGAGATTCACATGGGTTACGTCGGTGAATTGGAACCCATGATGCTCGGAGAGATCACGGCCGTCAATCCTTCGTTCCCCCAAAGTGGCGCACCGACGATAGCCATCAAGGGATACGACAAGTCCCACCGCATGCGGCACAACAGTCCGGGCCGTTTTACCTTCAAGTACATGAATGACAGCGTCATCGCAGCGCAAATCGCAGCCGAAAATCTACTCATTCCCGTCATCGATCCGGCGCCCATGCCGGCGCGGGAGTCGGTCCAGCAGACCGGATGCGATTGGGCTTTGCTCAAGGAGATGGCCGATCGCAATTTCTTCCAGGTTTTCGTCTACTGGGATAAGCTCTACTTCCGTTTCCCCCGCCCGCAAACCGAGATGATTACGCTGGAATGGGGGAAAAATTTGAGCAGCTTCAGCCCGCGATTGTCGACTTCGGGACAGGCCGGCATTCAAGTCATCCGAGGCTACGATTACAAGATCGCCCAATCGATCGTATCTGTTTTGCCCGCTATCAGCCTGGGATCCGACCTCGACGATATCATCGAGCGCCTGGGCAGCAATTTCCTCGACGACTTGATTAAATTAGGGCGCAACGTCATCCGTGATCAACCTGTAGACAACTACTTCGATGCCACCGTTCTGGCCAAATCGATTCTGAAGCAATTGTTGGATGGCCTGTTCGAAGGAAGCGGGAATTGCATCGGCATCCCTAAACTTCGAGCCGGCGACTTGGTGGAAATCCACGGAATCGGCAAACGTTTCAGTGGATCCTATAAACTTCGCAAGGTTACCCATACGATAAACAGCGCTGGGTACACGACCAGCTTTGAGGTTACACAAAAATATACGACAACGCTGCTGCAGAGTTTACGGAATAAGATTTCCGAAAATCCTTCGCCCAACGAACAGGACAGA
>Ga0315534_1002134_pt1 | contig 13524 bp, 11 predicted proteins | sample SalMarSW160240MG_FD_203094 | JGI IMG/M metagenome (GOLD analysis project Ga0315534, IMG submission 203094) | Salt marsh sediment microbial communities from the Plum Island Ecosystem LTER, Massachusetts, United States - Salt Marsh Sediment SW1602-40 ... | reverse complement strand
GGAATCGCTCGTCCGGGTGGAGATGGGTCCCTTCATCCCAATTTATGCCCGTAAACCGCAGGTATGCTCCGAGGACCAGGATCAGGAACAGGGCGATCCCGACCCAGGTTTCGGTAGAGATTCGAAGCGTTCGGCGGGTTGGTGGTTCCCCGGGAATGGGCTGCTCTTCAGGGGTCGAATTCATCAAGGCTCCACAGCCGGAACGGGAGTGCGCTCAGAAAGTTGCGACGGCGGAACGAAGAAGAGCACAATATCTTTTCCGGGGAGATCCGACCTCCAGCGACTGATGATTCCTTGCGGGAAGAGGCTTTGAAGATCTTCCAGCGATTCCACATCCTCCGGGTTGAGCAGCAGAAGTTGGGCACGCGTCTCATCCCTTAAAGATTCAAAACTCTCCGGAAAGATCGCATAATCCTTGGTGGGACGTCCGGCGTTGATCCCTACCAAGCGCGTATCCATCCAATGTGGATAGCCGACGACATAGGCTGTGTCGAAAGTCCCGATCGATTCAGCAAAACCGCGAATGATACGGCCTGCATCGCTGGTATTCCAGGCTGATCGACGGTAGAGGTCAGCATATTCAATAAACACCAGGTCATAGTTAAGACGAACTGCGCCAATCATCAACACCGCGGCTCCGAGAGCTCCGATCCAGTGCAGGCGGCTTGTCCTCCACTGCCTTTCGGCCCAGTCGGGCAGCGCCGCGAGCGCCATTCCAGCCAGCGTAAAAGCCGGAACGATCGCCCCGGCCGCCCTGTTCGTGGCTGGATTTTCGGCCGGGAACGCAAGCGAAAGCGTCGAAGGCAGCTGCAGGATCGGGATCGAGACCAAAAGGAAGAGATCAATCCACTTCCGCTTACGAACATAACGGTAGAGCGCAATCACGAAACCCAGCTGGAACAGCGCGGCACTGATCCAATCCAATGCCGGACGGTGCGGAATGGAGTTCACCCACACCTCTCCATCATCCCAGGCGAACATCTTCAGGCCATTCCAGACGTTGGAAAGAAAGATCTGAAGCGCTGGACCCGGCAGAGGTCGTTCGGCACTCCCGTAGCGGCTCGCCATGCGGTAGATGATCTCGTCCGGGCGATCGACCGCCACGCGGGCCAGGGGCATCAGTACAATCAAGGCAGCCAGCCCTGCCATCATCAGGTAGCTCAGGAACGCTGAGCGTGACGCACGTGCTTCCCGGTGCAGGATCAGCAGGAAGACGCCAATCGCAACCAGAATGGGGATGACGCGCGCCGGGCTGTAACCGTGCAGTCCGGCGCCTACAACGAGCCCGCAGATCAGGAAATCGTTCCTGCTGCGGGTACGCACACCTCGGGCGAGGTAGAACATCACCGGTGCGACGAAGAGGGGGTAAAGAGGGAAACGCAGACCCACGCGGCTGATGACATTTGGCCAATAACCCACGCCAGCCAGCGCCATAGCAGCCAGCGCGGCTCGCCTTCCGGCGACTTCTCGAGCGAATAGATAGATAAATGGCAAGGTCACGACGCCGGCCAGGACTGTGCCAAACTTTAGCGTCAGATAGCTGATCCCGGTTCCCAGCCAGCGTGCGGTCGCGGCTGCCATATAGAACTGGAGCGCTTCCCGTCCCGTATTTCGCGAAAAGAATATCGAATACCGGCCATTCAATACATCGACAACATCAAGCAGCTTTTCTGCATGGTCACTAACCATCTCGGGGGGAAGGTCGTTAATGTGGGCGAAACGAACGTAAACCGCTACACCAAAGACGAATAAAACAAGCACATTCCAGCGGGTTAGTGGTATGCGGAAACGTTCGCCCGAAAGCCAGGATCGCAGCGTTCGGTAGGTTGAGGTAAACGGCGCGGGACCTTGCCAGAACGCAATCCCGATCGATGCGATCGAACTCAACCAGCAGATCAGGGTCGGGGTGTTGAACAGGTTGTCGCCGCTGGTTGCGAACGTAAACCCGGAGAGAATCACGGCTATGACGAGATATCCGGGACGAAAGCTGGCAATTAGTGCCGGAGCGCGAGTGCGAGGCAGCCAGGGAAGGATGACATCGCCCTCCCAGAAAGCCCATACGACCAGTAATCCAGCAGCCACATAAAAAGCGATGCTTGTCCAGGGGGAGCCTGATCGTAATTCAAGGCCAAATTGGGCGATCAAACCGAGAAGCAGTGCCAGGGGCAAGCGCAGCAACGCCGTGCGGGGCAACCCAATCCGAGGCACGGGTTGGGCGAGTTCTTCCGGTTCAGGCTTAAGCCCTTCCACAGGCAATTTGGATTCAACAGCTGGCTCACGCTCAAATTCTGGAACCGCCAGAGGCTTTAGAAGCAGGAGCGATTTGAACCAATCGAGCACGGTCGGCTCGATAGGTGTTTCAGGATCGGGCTGCTGACGGGCTGGTTTATCGCGTTCGCTCATAGCTTACGTGCCAGGTAAAAACTGTAGGTTCCGTCTTCCGCGAGTGGCTCCTCATAGTATCTCCGCACAATACGATCCGTCAACATCAGGTTCCACTCCGAAGGCCAGATGATCCAGTGGCCGGTCACTTTACGCGGCAGGAGCGTGGGTGCCCCGAAATAATGTCCCCACTCAAGGACAGAAAGCGCCCTTGGCGGGAAGTAGCGGAAGGTTTTAACAATTTCGAATCCGGCCTCATTCAGCTTATCGTTCCATTCTTCCTCGTAGAACATATTCCAGGTGCGTGACATGCGCATGAACCACTCTGCATAGCGAGTTGCCAGCCCAGTAAATCCAATGCTCGAGAGCCATTTTGGAAAGCTGAGTTCCGTTCGATAACCGGGATTAGGGACAGTAAAGACGAACGGGGCACCGCTTTTCATCACTCGGCCCATCTCCACGAGGACGCGATCCAGATGGGGTATGTGCTCAAGAACCGAATTGCTGAAGGCGGATGCAATCGAGCTGTCAGGAAGGGGCAGGATGGCACCGTCCGCCTGGATCAGTAATCGGTAGGCCGCACGACGTGCTGCCTCACGCAGCGAGCGCAGATCCGGATCGACGCCGATGTCCACCTGCTTATCAAACGTAACGCTGGCAAAGTGCCCATCACCACAGCCCATATCAAGGAGCGGCGAAGGAAGATCGAGATCTTGATAGAAAGTCGCCTCGATCGAGCGCAGCAATGCCCGGAAGTAGGGTAGCTCTTTCAGGTGCGGCCAGAGGAAATCCTTATCCATCTCTCTTCCTTCGCTGCTCTACAAGCGAGTGGAATAGCTCCTCGTATCGGTCGGTAACTGCCTGCGTGCTGTAACGGGCCGCAACCTGTTCAGGCGCAGCCTGATATTGCGCTTTGTTCCGAATGACTTTCAGCATTCCTTCTGCCAGCGCTTCATGATTACCTGGCGGAAAGGTCACTCCCATTCCTGTGACCTGTGTCGGTTCACGCACACCGGGGAGGTCGCTGGCAACGACCGGAGTCCGACATAACATCGATTCAACCTGCACCATTCCAAAGCTTTCAGTGCTATTCAAACTTGGAAGCACTGTCAGATCGCAGAGCGAATAGAACGCTGCCAGATCGGGAGAATCTAGCACCCCCAGAAATGTCCAATGAACCCCCAAGGCTTCGATCATCGGTGCCAGCCGGTGGCTGTAACTCCCCTCACCCATCACATCCTTATACTGTCCGACGTATAACACGCGTGCCTGGGGATGTTCCCGCAGCACGGAAGGCATCGCCCGGACCAGGACCTCAGCCCCCTTCTCGCTCGCAAGTCGGGCAACCATGCCGATAACTACCGTACCGCTCTCAATCCCCCAGCGGGCACGAAGTGCCGCGACTCTCTCAGGGTCGACACGAGGCACTTCTATCGGTGGTGGGATCGTCTCGACTTTCTCGAGCCGGCTGTTCAATAAAGGCGAGCTTTCCGCATAATCCGCTGTATTGGCAATCACGCGATCTGCCAGGGTGAGTGAGACGTGGTTGGCAAGGTCGGAAAGCGTATTTGCGACCGCGTTCAGCGGCGAAGGCGGCAGGCTCAAATCGCAGTGATACGTCACGACCACCGGCTTGCCATGCAGGCGTCCGTCCAATGCCAGACTGGCTGCATCCAGCTGTGGAACATGGAGATGGACCAGATCGTGTTCTGCGATCAGATGGTCGGCAATTGGCAGCAGCATTGGCATGATGGGGCCCTTGCTGATCGTCAGGAGGACCGGCACCCGCCGAACATGAACACCATCAACCTCCTCGTCAAGTGCCAATGCACGGTTATAACGGGAGGTAAGCACCGTAACCTGATGGCCGCGCAGGACCAATTCACGAGCCAACCGTTCGGTGTATACCGTCAGGCCAGAGTAATGCGGCCGGTAATAGTAAAGGCTGTTCAGGATCCGCATTCAGGATGCCTGCTCATGCGACATCATGGTCAACCAACCCTGAACGCGTACATAAAGACTGGCCAGCGTTTCGCCCTCTGTCATCATCGCCAACAACCCAAGACCTGAAGCGACAAGGTAAACCATTGCATGCAAGATGATGGCAGCAGCAAGCGCTTCCGCATGTGGGACGTGGAAAACTGAAAGCGCAATCACACCGGCTGCCTCAAAGACTCCGATATATCCAGGAGAGGAGGGAACCGCAACACCCAGGAGCGTGATCGTAAGCATGAAATACGCCCAGATCAAGTTTGCTCCAGGCACGACAGCCCGTATTACGAGCCAATATTCAACCCCTGCCAATGCCCAACTCACGATCATGAAGAAAGCGCTTGCCCGGAAGACACGCCTGTCTTCCAGGGCACGAAGGCCGATTCGAAGTTGTCTCCAGATCGGCCCCCACCGATCAATCCCACCTGGAAACTGGGCAAGGACCTTCTCGACCCATGGCGACCGGCGGACAAGAATGAAGAGAGCAGCGAAGAGGATCAAGACGACGATGGCCAGCAGAAATGCGGTATTTCGAGCGCCGGGCAGGTCTGCTGCGAAAGGAAGGAGGACCATTAAAAGCGAAACAGCCAGGATCATATCGTATAATCGCTCGGTAAGAATGCTCGAGAGCACCGAGAGGACGCTTGCGTCAGGTTGACGGCCGAGGAGAATTGCCCGGCCAAACTCCCCCAGTCGCCAGGGTAGTACGTTGTTAAGTAGATAACCCTCATTCAAGACAGAAATCACCCGCAGATAGGGAAACCGCCAGTTCAGGAGTGCCTGCCAGGCTGCGGCCCGCGCCATCATCGAAAGCAAGAACACGAAAACTGCCAGCAGTACGAAGCGTAGGTCAACTTCCGTCAACGCCAGGCGTAACTGCTGCCATCCGGACCAGCGGATGGCCAGCGCCAGTGCCAGGGCACTGATAATCAATCCCAGGATAAGACCGAGCAAGGTTCTGGATCGAGGTTTTTGCATGGCGGGGCGATTATACCTGTCGAAGCCGGGGAAGGCATCCCCGGCCAATTACATTGCGAGGCGGAACCTGACGACCCGGAATGGTCACCTTTTCAGCCGATCCTCCAGATCCGATGGTTCCACGGGATCCATGCCTTCGCCACTTTGTGGCATTGGAATGACCGGCTCGAGCAGCTCATCCACAACAAGCCCCTGGTCATCTTGTCTCAGCCAGAGCAGATATTCAAGATTGCCCTTTGGGCCTTTTAGCGGAGATTGAAGCAATCCGGCGGGGTAGAGCCCAATTTGAGAGCCAACTGCGATGACCTCAGCGACCACCCGCCGTTGGACGGTTGGATTTCTCACGACTCCCCCTCGCTTAACCTCACGCCGCCCAGCTTCGAACTGCGGTTTGACGAGCGCTACGATCTGCCCATCAGGCTTTAACCAGGATTTAACCACGGGGAGCACCTGGCGCAGCGAGATGAAAGAAACATCGATCGTAACCAGGTCAACGGGTTCTGGCAGGGCACCCAGATAGCGTACGTTCGTGCTTTCCATTGATATGACACGATCGTCCTGCCGCAGTTTCCAGTGCAGCTGCTGGCGGCCGACATCGATGGCATAAATTCGGGCGGCACCGTTCTGGAGCAAACAATCCGTAAAACCGCCAGTCGACGCGCCCACGTCGGAGCATACAGCGCCCGTTACCAGCAGGGGAAAGGCATCGAGCGCAGCACGCAGTTTTTCGCCGCCGCGCGAGACGAATGCGGGGCCACGATCAATCGTTAGTATTGCGCCTGGTGTTACAAGTTGGGAAGCTTTGTGGACTAGCTGGCCATCAATTCGGACCTGCCCAGCCATGATTAAACGCTGAGCCAACGTCCGTGATTCAACCAGCCCGGCGTCCACAAGTGCGAGATCGATGCGTTTCCTAGCCATTTCGAAGCCTGATTGTACATGAAAGCTCATGGAAGAACCGGGGATCAGCATGAAGGTCTAAAACTTCTTGCCGCTTGACCCCATCCCTGCTATCATGCGCCACATGTGGAAATCACTCCTGAAGGCCATGAGGCCGAAACAATGGATTAAAAACCTGATCGTATTTACCGCTCTGGTTTTTGATCAACAGCTTTTCAATCTCGGCCCCCTACTGCGGACACTGGCAGGATTCATCCTGCTTTGCCTGGCGGCCAGCGCTGTGTATCTGATCAACGACCTGGCGGATCTAGAACAGGACCGGTTGCATCCTGTGAAGCGTACCCGGCCGCTAGCTTCAGGAGAGCTATCCCCTTCGATCGCCCGCATCGCGGCAGCTATTTTCGCTGTCCTCGCCCTCGGCCTGGGCTTTTACCTAGGCCTGGGATTCGGGCTTATCATGGCTACCTACATTGGGATGAACTTGCTTTACTCACTCTACCTGAAGCACATTCCGATCATCGATGTGATGGTGCTTGCCTCCGGCTTTGTGCTGAGGGTTGGTGCCGGAGTGGTGCTGATCGTGGTTAAACGTTTCTCGCCCTGGATGTATGTTTGCGTCACCCTACTGGCGCTTTTTATCGGGCTGGGAAAACGGCGGGCCGAGATGGTTCTGCTCTCGGATCAGGCGAATTCGCACCGCCGTGTCCTCGATGGATATACCCTTCCCTTTATTGACCACCTGCTATCCATCGTCTCAAGCACGGCGATCGTTGCGTACTCGCTATACACCTTTTCTGCTGAGAACTTGCCCGGCAATCATCTGATGATGTTGACGATCCCATTCGTCATTTACGGCATCTTCCGCTACCTGTACCTGATCCATGTTGAAGGGGCCGGCGGCGCGCCGGAAGAGCTGCTGCTGCGTGACCACCCGTTGCTTGCAACAGCTGCACTTTGGGCACTCAGCGTGGTAATTGTCCTGTATCTCTCTCTATGAGCGAAGCAAGTGCTGCAGCAAAATTAATCCTGTTCGGTGAACACGCCGTTGTTTTTGGCCGGCCAGCAATTGCCATCCCGCTGCCAAACCTGCGTGCGCATGCCCGCGTGCAACCTCACCCGGCTGGCCAGCCCGGCCAGATCGAAATTGTCAGCGAAGATCTTCATACCCGATTATGGCTACACGAAGCCGATATGGATGACCCACTTGCGGCGATTGTGCAGCTTACATTGGACAATCTCGCATTCAGACCTGATAAAGCACTCCTCGTCAGCGTCCAGTCCAGTATTCCGGTCGCCGCAGGACTCGGATCAGGGGCTTCCGTCTCGGTTGCGATCGCACGTGCAATCGCAGCCACCGCTGGCTTTGAGCTTCCACCCCAGGATGCCTCCAGCCTTGCGTTCGAGGTCGAACGCATCCACCATGGCTCCCCCTCCGGAATCGATAACACCGTCATCGCCTACGAGCAGCCGGTTTACTTTATTCGGGATCATGTTCTGGAAACGTTCGAATTGAGGGGAGTGCTTAATCTCGTGTTGGCAGATACTGGCGAACGGGTCAAGACCGCGCAGGCCGTGGCAGGTGTCCACGCCCGTTATGATGCCAACCCATCTGAGTACAACAAACTCTTCGATCAGATCGGTGCGATCACGGCAGAGGCTCACCAGGTGCTGATGTCTGGGAATTACGATGGATTGGGAGCTCTTATGAGCCGTAATCAGGTGCTTCTCGGCTCAATCGGGGTGAGCTCAGCGCGTCTCGACGCGCTGAGCAAGGCTGCGATGAAGGCTGGGGCTCAGGGCGCGAAGCTATCTGGGGCTGGGCTTGGTGGTTATATGATGGCGATGGTCGAGAAGGGGAATTCTGAGGGGGTCCGCCTGGCTCTCGAACAAGCGGGCGGAGTGGGAGTCATGGAAGTCGAGGTGGATCCGTGATCTTTCTCAAACTCGGCGGATCCCTGATTACCGACAAGACCAAACCTCTCACCGCACGCCAGGATGTGATCGACCGCCTGGCAGCTGAGATTGCTGCTGCCTGGCACTCGACTCCAGCTTCATCACTTCTGATCGGGCACGGCTCTGGCTCTTTCGGCCATTATGCTGCTTCCCAGTCCGGTATTCATCATGGTGCCCGCACGGTACAGGATTGGACAGGGTTCGTTTCGGTCGCAAGGGCTGCCCGCCAGCTGCACCAGATCGTCATGCAAGCCCTACTCGAAGCTGGCCTGCCCGTGATGTCGTTTCCACCGTCCAGCATGCTTCAAACCCGTGACGGCAAGATCCTCACCTACCATACCGCGCCGATAGAAATAGCCGTGGAACACGGTCTCATTCCGGTCGTCCATGGTGACGTCGCCTTCGATGAGAGCCAGGGTTCTGCAATCGTTTCCACGGAACAGGTATTCTCGGCACTTGTACATGATCTGCAACCGCAGCGACTGCTCCTCGCCGGGATGCAAAATGGGGTACTTGATTCAACTGGTTCCACCCTTGAAATCATCCGTCCAGAGATCGTAGGTGATCTCAAGTTCGAGCAGGTACCGGGCGAGGATGTCACCGGGGGGATGAGGGCGAAGGTGGAGGAAGCCCTTGCCTGGGCCGTGGATTTTGGCGCCGTCGAAATCCTGATCTTCTCCGCTTCATCCCCCGGCATTTTGAAGCAGGTCCTCGAAGGCGGAACTGCTGGAACTCGCATTATCGCTTGAAAACCGCTTGACCCGGGATAAATCCCAATCGGGAAGACGGCGTTCCGGTTCTGGATATCCGTAACTTGTCCTTCGCATAGGATTAGCCTAGACTGGGTGTTGCGATCCGAATCTCTGCACTGTTGAGAAACACAATGCCCCCAAGGATCTCGTCGCGAAACGCATCTTGTTCAATCCATCTGAGATCAATTCATCTACGCACGCATCAAACGCTTTTCGAGGAGGCTTGCTGTGAGTGAACGGAAAAAGGTAACACTGCGCACCTTGTTTCAGAAAGTGGCCGATGGGATTCCTATCACAATGCTGACCTGCTATGACTACCCTACGGCATACTTCCAGGAACAAGCCGGCGTGGACATGATCCTGGTGGGCGACAGCCTGGGAATGACGATGCTCGGGTACGATTCGACCCTTCCGGTCACGATGGACGATATGATCCGCCACAGCCAGGCAGTTCGCCGGGGATCGCCCAACGCCTGGCTGATCGGCGACATGCCGTACATGAGCTACCAACCCAGCACCGAGTCTGCGATTCGAAATGCCGGTCGCTTCATGGCCGAGGCCAGTTGCGATGCCATCAAGCTGGAAGGCGGCGAAAATGTCATTGAACGCGTGCATGGGATTATCGGCTCCGGAATTCCGGTCATGGGCCACCTGGGTCTCACTCCGCAAAGCGTGAGCGCGCTGGGCGGTTTTCGTGTGCAGGGCAAGGGTGCATTGCAGGCGAAGAAAATTGTCGAGGATGCGCTCCTGTTAGAGCAAGCCGGCGTCTTCGGTATCCTATTCGAAATGATCCCCGATCGACTCTGCAAATTGATCACAGAGAAGGTGAAGAGCTGCTTCGTCATCAGCCTGGGATCGGGCCTCGGGGCACATGGACAGCTGCTTATCTATCATGACATGTTCGGCTTGTACCCGAAATTCAAGCCGCGCATGGCTAAAGTGTTCGGCGAGGCAGGCAAAGTCATCCTGGAGGGCTTGAAGTCTTACGTAAGTGAAGTTGAAGGCGGCGAATTTCCCCAGGAGGAGAATTGGTTCAGTATGCCTGACGATGAATACGAGGAATTACTCAGCCTGCTCGATTGATCCAGCCTGGGTCTACCCACTAAAGGAAAGGAGCTCAATATGCCCTTAAACCTGCGCAGCAAGCTCGAAATTCCCACCGAACGACTTGAAGCGATTAACCGGGTGCTGCTCGACCCGGATTCCCGGGTCGCCAACGATTTCCTGGCTGTGGTCGAGAAATATGGCTCACCGGATGAAATTAATGCCAAGGCGAGAGTGGCAGGTGAGCTCGAGAACTTGAAAGCCAAGGTCGAGCAAAGCCACCCGGCGTACCTGGAGGATCTCGACTGGCTCGAGGAGCAGCGTGATAAGGGCTCGTTTATCAGCGAGGCTGATTACCGCAAAAAAGTGCTGGGGGAGCGTGCATCGAAAACGGCGTTTAAAGATGACTTCGCTGTGACGCTGGAGATCAGTTCATTCCATTATTTCCCCTGGCTGCGCATGATCACCGAGCGCGCCATCCGGGAGGGCATGCTCATGCCGGGACGCTTCATCCGGGTGCGCAAGATGAAGGAACAGGAAGCGGATGGAGATCTGGCAGCAACAGCGGCCGCAATGCAAATTATCGGTGCCAGCTGGGTTGAGACGCTCGATACAAAAGGCACGGATGGCTCCAACATCCATCTCGGTGGACCGGAAACCATCACCGGCTATTTTGGCGGGGTCGGACAGCCCAACGACTACGCATTGAAGTGGCTTGACGAATTTCTGTACTACTACACAAATTACGGCATACGCCAGGTATTGAATGTCAATCCAGGGACAGTTCTCCTTGGATACCTGCTGCACCGCATCGGAGTCGATATCGAATTCAAGATCTCGGTGTACATGGGCAATGACAATCCCTATGCTGCTTTGTGGACTTTGATCGGTGCGAAGCTGTTCAGCCGGGATGACGGTCGCTCCCCGCTGATCGGGTTCAACTGGAGCAACTCGATCAACAACGAAACGATGGAGATCACAGCTCAATTCCGGCGCGAGCTTGGCTTTGAAGATATCGTCCGTTTCGAACACCACATCACCGAAACAATGAAGAGCATCGTCCGCCAGCCATACAATCGGCGCCAGGAGCTGGTGGAGATATCTGACCATGTCGCCAACATCTCCGCCAAGCATGAGGGTGGTGACCCGGAGATCGATGGCACACGCGAACACCCTTCCGATATCCTCGACTACTTCCGGGACAAACAGGAAGTGATCGAAGCCGGGGATTGGGAAAATTTGCAGTTGAATTTCAACGATAAATTTGACGCAGTCAACAAGACAGCCTGGGCGCTCACCGAGAACGGGCTTTCGTTCATCGCCGCACGAAAACTGCATCATACAGAAAGCTGACTTCAGGCATGCTGGTCAGAAAAGGACGCCACGAGTGAACGGATTACATCGATGATCCCGCAGGCTATGGAGAGCTACCTGCGGGCGGCCCTGCCCTCCCGCACTTGGGAGGACCGGATCGAGCGCAAGGATGGCATGGCCTGGATGGAATTCGGGCCGCTGGACGTTGACCGCCTCGGCCGGCTTGGAATTGAAGTGGACAATCTTGGTCCGCAGCTGGTCGTCTGCATGTGGGATGAGGAGTCATCGTTCGAGGTTGGTGGCTACCTGGTGGTCGACAATTTGGCCATGGGAAAACCATCCATGGGCGGAATTCGCATGCTGGGCGATGTAACCCCGGCTGCCATCTTAAATCTGGCACGCGGAATGACGCTAAAAAACGCCGCCGCTAACCTGCCCTATGGTGGAGGAAAAGCAGGCGTTGTCAGCGACGAGCCGTGTGGAACGGATGCTCACCGCCAGATTATTCGACGTTTTTCCCGCTTGATCAACCGCTACAATGAAATCTACCTGCCCGGCCCCGATGTTGGAACCAACGACCAGGATATGGGCGAGGTAGCAGCCATGAACGGGCTCGACAATGCGCTCTCCAAGCCGGCGGCGATGGGCGGCAACCGCATCGACCAACTCGGTGCGGCAGCCGGCGGTGTCGTGATCGCAATCGATGAGCTGCTGACTGAAATGCCGCGCTTGAAGGACCTCCCCCAGTTTAGTTCCTTGGATATTCCCGATCGTGAAGAGCTGACGGTATTGATCCAGGGCTTCGGCGCGGTTGGTGCGCACGCCGCCCGCCTGCTGGCGAGTCGGTACCCGCATTGCAAGGTTCAAGGAATCAGTGACGCCGATGGATACCTGTACGCTGAACTTGGACTACCGGTGGAAGAACTGTTCGAGATCTGGAGTGAAGAACGCCTGGTGACCCGCCGCTATTTCGCAGATCATGAGGGACAAGATGAAGTTGGCTTCAAGTTCTCTTCCGATCCGAACGACCTGCTGCGCGAGTCGGCGTTCTGCTTGATCCCGGCCGCTCCGGTTGCCCACTACCTTGATGTCGATGCCGCAACCAAGCCCAGCATGACCATCAACCGCATGGGGCGTTGGAGCGTCATCGTCGAGGGAGCTAACACTTATTCTCCCGACCCGCAGCGTAAGACGATGCGCGCCCGGATGGAACGCGAGGTATACCGGCGGCTAGGCGTGCTGATTGTGACCGATTACTTGGTGAATTCAGGCGGCGTGATTTACGCTGCCCAGGAGCACCTGGTAAAGACACCTGCGGAGCTGCGTCTCCCGCAGGCTGCCCTTGGGGATCCTGCGGCGGTCCAGTCCTGGCTCGACACCCATGCCGAAGAGCTCGCCGCACTGGCCGAAACGCGCCGGAAAGTAGCTGAGATCTACCGTGAAGACGCAATTCGGGCCAACATGGGAGAGTTGGTTGATCTGCTGCTTGAGGATCCTGACCGACTGCCGTACGAAGCTGCCGAGCGCATCAGCGTCCGCCGCATAGCCGCCCGGGAGTATGACCGCACCGCAGCAGATGTGATGGATGCAATTCCAGAACTTGAAACCGGATGCACACTTCCGGATGCCGCCCGGGCATTGATTGAAAGCGGTTGCCCGATCGTCGCCGTGCTGGAAGCAGATGGCAGCCTGGCTGGCGTAGCCACCGCCTGGGATATCACCCAAGCGGTAGCGAGAGGGGAACCTGGGACTACACACCTGGCCCAGGTCATGACACGCAGCGTTATCAGCGTTGCACCTGATGATGGTCTGATGGAAATCATCGGCAAATTGGAGCATCACGAAATCTCCGCCATGCCAGTCGTCGAGGCTGGCCATGTGCTGGGGATGGTGAGCACGGACCTGCTGGCGACGCGGTCGCTTGCAAGGCTGCTGCAATCCGAGATGGACCTGGAATGAAACTCGGCGGGGTCCGACATGTGCCGCATGATTCGCCGGCAGCGCCACCCGTTCAGGTAGAATATTGACGAACTACTTGCAAGGTATTTGACTCAAATTGCACCTGGTCCAAGCCATAAAACTATCACACAATTCCAGGAGGAAGATGGATGAAATCTATTCTCGACAAGCTGAACCTCGAATCGGTGAACGCTGGCGCTTGCAGCGGACCGGATGGCTGGATTCGTGATTCGAAAGGCAAGGAACTGGT
>Ga0315534_1002132_pt1 | contig 13530 bp, 12 predicted proteins | sample SalMarSW160240MG_FD_203094 | JGI IMG/M metagenome (GOLD analysis project Ga0315534, IMG submission 203094) | Salt marsh sediment microbial communities from the Plum Island Ecosystem LTER, Massachusetts, United States - Salt Marsh Sediment SW1602-40 ... | reverse complement strand
GAAGATTAAAGCCACTGGTCTCGTATTAGCGGGATTGGGAAGGCGAGCCAGAGAGTCGGGAGAGCCAGAAAACCTGCCAGGAAGAACCCTTACTATTCTCCGGTCTGAGAATGTGGGCAGGGAGCAGTAAAATTTTTAGCCCGCCATTTTAAGATCGATGGCGGGATTTTTTATGGAGAAAGGCGGTGATGAAATATGAAGACAGGAGTAATTGTTTACATTGTAGGGAAGAAAAGTCTGGATGATGAAATCGATTTTGAAGAGGCTAAAAAAAGGCTGAAGATTAAGGCAGACAGAGTCGAGGTAGTTTCATCGATAGGCGGAAATTATGATGTAATGGATGCCTGGTGGTTGCTTACAGCAAAGGGGATGAAAAGGATTATCTGTATGATTGCTGAGGTTATTAACAGGTCAGAGTTTAGGCTCACTGGTCAAGAGCTGCGGCTATGCGGATAATGAGGGGTGGAGTGAATCTAATTGTTTAGATGCTCTACACGCAGTATTAATACAAAGAGAAGGTTCGGTTACTTTGTAAAAATTAGATTAATGCCGAACCTTAGGAAAGGAAGGGTAGTGTAATAATGAGAAAATTATACGTAATATCTATACTTTTGGCTTTATTTGCCATGCCTGGATTGAGCAAGGCAAAAGAAGAGGAAGGTGAAAAGCCATTAGTAACATTAGAAGAGGTTGTAGTGACGGCTACAAGAGACACCAGGGAAATACGCAAGATACCCGCAAATATTACTGTGATTAAATCTGAAGATATTGAAAAATCAGGGGCTACCAGTCTTGTTGATGTTCTGGAAAAGGTGGGAGGTATCCATTTTACAACTTTTTCTGGTAATCCCTCACAGGCAGAAATAGATATGAGGGGGTTTGGACAAAATAGCCATGGAAGAGTATTAACCCTATTGGATGGAAGAAGATTAAATAGACCTGATATGGCAAGCATAAATTGGCTTCAGATACCAATCAATAATGTTGAAAAGATAGAGGTTGTGAGCGGTGCGAATAGTGTTCTCTATGGAGATCATGCTGTTGCGGGTGTAATCAATATCATCACTAAAAGGGGAGAGGGCAAACCCGAGGTAAGCGCTTCAGGAATAATCGGAGGAGACTCCCTTCATGATGTAAGAGTTGGCCTTGCTGGTTCTAAAGACAGATTATCATATGCCTGTTCAGGCGAAATACAAGAAACAAATGGATGGAGAGAGAGAACGGGATTTTCATCGAAAGGTGCTGGCTTTAATATAGGGTATGACCTCAGCGATTTTTTAAATATTTCTTTAGGTGGATCTTTAAATGAGGTTGACTATGAAATGCCAGGGAACCTCACAAAGAGTGAGATGAAAGAAAATCGTAAACAATTCCAGCCTGCCAGACCTACGAGATGGACTCAAGCCCATGATAATGACGATGCATTGGATGATTATTATAATGTTAACGTAGGGCTGGAAATGATATCCGCTGACCTTGGTAATTTTGATGTGAATTTTTTGTATGGCCTAAAGGATCTTGCGTTGAATATGGATTCTTTTCCTTCATATAGAGACACAGAGATAAAGACATTTGGAATAACACCCAGATATATTTTAAATGACACCATTCGAGGCCATAACAATAAACTGATTGTGGGATTGGACTATTACAATGAAACCCTTAATTTAGAAATCTTTACTGATGGAAGTAAAGAGACGACGAGTTCTTTAACTGAAATAAAGAAGAATTCTGTAGGATATTACATAAATGATGAATTTAATATCCTTGATGAACTTATTTTAAGTGCAGGGGCAAGGATTGAGAAGGCAACAATTAAAGGAAATGAAATCAACCCAGTAACAAGCATAAAAAGCTTTGATGAAGAGAAAAAGCACCGTGGAAAATCAGTTAGTGCTGGGCTTACTTATTTGATAGGGGAAAAATCAAAGGCGTTTACCAAGTTTGCCAAGCTATATCGATATCCATTTATTGATGAACAGGCTTCTTACCAGGGATGGGGTAATGCGTTTAATAAGGAGCTCGAAGCAGAGGAAGGTAAAAGCTATGAAATAGGCACAGCGCTTTATCCCATTAAAAACGTGAGGTTTGCTATAACATTATTTAGGATTGATATGGAGAAGGAAATTGTCTGGAATAATGCTACATTCAGAAATGAGAACCTTGATGAGACAAGGCATCAAGGTCTAGAATTTAGCGGTTTATACAAGTTTGGAAAAAAAGCCATTATTTATGGTAATTACACGTATCAAGAGGCAAAATTTACCAAGGGGATCTATAATGATAAAGACATTCCCTTAGTTCCCAACCACAAGGCTTTTTTAGGCTTGGAATTGTTTTTTCCCTATGGCTTTTCCCTGGTCCCCGAGCTTAGGTATACAGGTGAATGCTACTTAGGTGATGACAAAAATAATAATGGAGAGAAGTTGGCAAGCTACTCTCTGGTGGATATTCTTTTTCGGTATAGACCCGCCCACCATAAATATAAGCCTTTGGCATTTGTAGGTGTAGAAAATCTTTTTGACAAAGAGTACTCTACGCTTGGATATGAAGACTGGCTTGAAGATACAACCTATAATACCTATTATCCATCACCAGGGAGAATTTTTAAAGCAGGACTTTCTTTCATGTTTTAGATTACCCTCTATCTATTGCTTATAGCAATGAAAAATGATGGGCTGCATCCTGCTTCTTCGGATTCAGCCCCGAGACCATGTAACTATTTGATATCAAATATAATTATCTACCCTTGCCTCCCCTCTTTAATAAAAAACCGATATCGATAAAATTGACTAGAAGGTCTTCTTAGGTCAACAATATACAGAAAAGCGTGTTTTATTGTTCTATAATAATTGTTTCTTTATTGACTTAATATTGGATGTTCATTATATTTTACTACAATATCTTGTGGAAAATGTGATAAAATTAATTTTTTAATGGCCTGCTTTTTTTAATAATTTGCGATTGTCCTCGCCTCGGAAGATTGATTGAGCGTAAAAAGGCATGTGCTTCATCTATCAGCGGTTACCATAAGATATTTTAAGAAGAGAAAAGACGAAAAATACCTTCTTTGATCCCGCGATATTCTGTGCCTGGCTGTGTTCAGAATTTTGAAATGGGACCGAAAGATGTACAGTGTTTATGATACCAGCATATGTCAGATAAAGACAAAAATGGAGAGATGATATTATGTTTACTGAGATAGAAAAGAGAGATGGCACGATAGAATCTTTTGAGGCCGAAAAGATTACAAATGCTATTGCTAAAGCTGGAAAGGCAACAGGGGAGTTTGATGAGAAGGTTGTTAAGAAGCTTACTATCAAGGTTTTAAATTTAGCTACTCAGGTAATCGGAGAGGAACCCCCAACAGTAGAGGAAATTCAGGATATTGTAGAAGAGGTATTACTTTCCTCTCCGTATCGTAAAACTGCCAAGGCCTATATTATCTATAGAGAACAGCACGCAAGAATAAGAGAAATAACTGATAAAGCGAGCGTCGCTTTAGTGGATCAATATCTCAATAAGACAGACTGGAGGGTTAATGAGAATAGTAATATGGCATTCTCTCTCCAAGGATTAAATAATTATGTTTCCTCAGAGATTAGCAAAGTCTATTGGTTAAATGAAATTTATTCTCCAGAAATTAGGGAAGCGCACATACAAGGTGATTATCATATCCATGATTTAAACATTCTCTCTGTTTATTGTGTTGGTTGGGACCTGTATGATTTGTTGGTAGAAGGATTCAGAGGGGTGTGGGGGAAAGTAGAAAGCGGGCCTGCCAGACACCTTAGGAGTGCGTTGGGACAGATTGTAAATTTCTTTTATACGCTTCAAGGAGAGGCGGCAGGTGCTCAGGCATTTTCTAATTTCGACACCCTGTTAGCACCTTTCATACGATTTGACAGGTTAAACTATATTGGGATAAAGCAGGCCTTACAGGAATTTATTTTTAATATTAATGTGCCCACAAGGGTTGGATTTCAGACTCCTTTTACGAATGTTACCCTGGACCTTACTGTACCTGAATACTATGCAGATCAAGGTGTTATTATTGGAGGAGAAGCGCAGGATGTTACCTATGGGGATTTTCAGGAAGAAGTAGACCTGTTTAACAAGGCCTTTTTAGAGGTTATGGCAGAGGGAGATGCAGGAGGAAGAGTTTTTACTTTTCCCATTCCGACATACAATATTACTAAGGAATTTGATTGGGAGAATCCTGTTCTGAGTAACCTTTGGGAGATGACAGCCAAGTATGGGATTCCTTATTTTTCTAATTTTGTAAATTCTGATATGAGCCCAGAGGACGCGAGAAGTATGTGTTGCAGATTGAGAATAGATAATCGTGAATTAGAAAAAAGAGGAGGCGGACTTTTTGGTTCAAATCCTTTGACTGGCTCTATTGGTGTCGTAACAATTAATATGTCACGAATAGGGTATTTAAGTAACAGTGAGAACGAATTTTTTAGCAGACTTAAAAATTTGATGATCCTGGCTAAAGAGAGTTTAGAGATAAAGAGAAAAATTCTGGAGAGATTCACAGACGGGGGCCTTTATCCTTATATCAAATATTATTTAAGAAGTGTAAAGAAGCGATTTAATGAATATTGGAAGAATCATTTTTCAACTATCGGACTTGTTGGAATGAATGAGGCCTGCAAAAACTTTCTTGGTAAAACTATTGGCGACAGAGAGGGAAAGGAATTTGCCATAAAAGTTTTAGATTTCATGAGGGAGGTTCTCTTAGATTTTCAACGGGAAACGGGAAATAATTATAATCTTGAAGCTACTCCTGCTGAGGGAACCTCATATAGTCTGGCAAAAATTGATAAGGAAAAATATCCTGATATACTCTCTGCAGGTAATGGAGATAGAGATCAATGTTTCTATACCAATTCTACCCATCTGCCAGTTGACTTCACCGATGATATTTTCGATGCCTTGGATTTGCAGGACAGCATTCAACAAAAATATACAGGAGGAACGGTATTTCATATCTATGTGGGTGAGAGGATTTCCAACTCTGGGAGCGTTAAATCCATGGTACGCACAATATGCGAGAGATATCATCTTCCTTATTTTACTTTTTCCCCTACATTTAGTGTCTGCCCTGTTCATGGATATTTGAGCGGAGAGCAGAGTATGTGCCCAAAATGTGGAACAGAATGTGAGGTATATTCCCGAGTGGTTGGATATCTCAGGCCGTTGAAACAGTGGAACAGGGGAAAACAAGAGGAGTTTCAAGAAAGAAAAATGTTTAAGGTTTAAGGTATGATCATAGGGGGATTTCAAAGGTTTTCCCTAATCGATTATCCAGATAAAATCTGTGCAATTGTCTTCACTCAGGGGTGTAATTTTAGATGCCCCTACTGCCATAATCCAGAACTAGTAGATAGCAAAAGGTCTCCCACCATTGGATTAAAAGAAGATGAGATACTATCATTTTTAGACAGAAGGAAGGGAAAGCTTAATGCTGTAACCATAACCGGTGGAGAACCTCTTCTGCAAAATGATTTACCTGCTTTTATATCGGCGATAAAAAGACTAGGGTATCTGATTAAACTTGACACCAATGGGAGTTTTCCCTCACGGCTTAAAGGTATAATTCAGTCGAAAATGGTGGATTATATTGCGATGGACATAAAGACATCGTTGGATAAATACCATCAAATAATAAAAAGGAAGATAGACACGAGGAAGATTCTTGACAGTATCAGATTGATTATGGATTCAGGGTTGGAGTATGAGTTCAGGACTACTGTTGTAAAAGCCCTTTTTGAAAAGAATGATTTTTATAAAATCGGTCAGTTAATAAAAAAAGCGCGTTTATATGTTCTACAAAAATTTGTTTCCTCTAAGACCTTAGATGATACATTTTTGGACATGAAGAGTTGCACAGATGAAGAACTCGACTGCTTTAAGGAAATCATGGAAGGCTTTGTCCAGAGATGTATTATCCGATAATTTTTATTGGCGTAAGATTAATATGAGTTTAAATGGGTTATCAATAAGTATAGAAGTTGAGTCATTTTTATCTTCCGTTGTATGTGGTTTTTAACCAGTTTATACTCAATAATCGTGATAAACCCAATAAACTTATAGAAGGAGGATTTATACATGAGGATACTTTTTTGTACTGGGGGTAGTGAAAAATCAGAGAATGCTATTAGAGCAGGCGCATCCCTCGCTACTAAATTAGGTGCAGAAGCAACCGTTCTAAGCGTAGGTCCATCCCATGCTCTTGTAGACAGGATGCTCGGGGCGGAATTCAGGATGTCTGAAGTGACCATTGACACGGATCGGGCTGTAAGCAGAAATACCTCCAAATATGCAGAAAGTGGCGCAAAGATACTTAAAAAGGCTGGTATTACTGCAGTGGCAAAAACTGCAAGAGGTGAGATCGCGGACGAGATCTTGAGAGAAGCAGAAAGTGGCAATTATGACTTTATTGTTGTATCCGCCAAAGGAAAACCAGGGGACAGAAAACTTTTAGGAAGTAACACAAGGAAGGTTTTAGCGAAAGCAAAGATACCTGTGTACGTTGTGTAGCCTCTGACAGCAGTAAGCCATCTATTGGGAGATTGCAATTTCGATATCATTCAGGACCTGTTTCGCAGCTTCAGCAGGTCTTTCCGCATTTCTAATGGGTCTGCCAACTACGATATAATCAGCCCCCCTTTTTATTGCTTGATCAGGAGTGATAATTCTTTTTTGATCGTCCTTTCCTACAACAGACCACTGTGGTCTAATGCCAGGAGTGACAGCGATAAAGTCTTTTCCTAACTCTGCCTTAACCTTTTCGACCTCCAGCCCTGAACACACAACGCCGGAACAGCCAGCCTCTTTAGCCATTCTGGCCTTTAGCATAACCAATTCTGTGATGTCTGCACTGTATCTCTCGTTGTATCCGAGATCTTTTAGATTGTGCCTATCAAGGCTGGTGAGCACTGTGATAGCCAATATTTTAACTCCTGAAGGGTTATTTTCAACAACAGAACGAAGCAGATCTTTTCCTTCATCACAATGTACGGTCGTAAAGGTAACACCATAGGCACCTGCAGCTAGAAAAGCGCCCTTGACTGTAGCGGGTATATCGTGAAACTTCAGATCAAGAAATATTCCTGCATCACTCCTTTCTTTAATAGCACTGAGGATTTTCGGACCGACACTCACAAAGAGCTCGAGGCCGACTTTGAAGATGCCTACATGCTCATTCAAGAGTTCTACGTATCGGATTGCCTCGTCATAAGTCGAAACGTCTAATGGGAATATGAGATACTCTTTTGCTTTTTTCATTTTTTTAATCTCTAAAAAGGTTGGACTCTATATTAAAAAAGGTATACATAGTAGATAAAAAAGCCACCGTAGCTCAGATGGCAGAGCACCTCACTCGTAATGAGGATGTCGGCGGTTCGATTCCGCCCGGTGGCTCCATATTTTTTCTTAAAATCCTTAAAAGGCTCATATAGGGGATACTTATTGCCATAAAGGGGGTGACCATCTGTTCGTATAACCATTATAGGACCAGCATCCGGGCAATTTATTATTTATCTGGAATTTAGGATTCTCTATCCATTGTTGCATAAGCTCATGAGCCCTGTTTATTTCCTTAAATCTATCACCGTCACCACCTTTATCAGGATGATAAACCATCGCCATTTTTCTGTAGGCCTTTTTTATTTCCCTGACATAATCTCCAAGCATTAATGTTTTCATATGTACATTAAGATTCTTGAGCCCTTTTTTTTGATCTGCGGATAGTTTTGGGATCCTGTGTGCATCTGGTTTGATTGATTCAGGATTGATATTGTATTCAATGTTTTCTTCAAGAATTGACTGAGATGCAAAACTCCGAGAAATTCGCCTGTTTCTTTTATTATACCACTCCTTGCCAGCTTCAAGCGTGAGTTCTTTTAGCGTGTGAGCAGGAGCATCTCCCGGTTTTCTCTTATAAATAAATCTAGATATTTTATTTGACCACGTTGGCATTATATCAAGGGCAACAAAGTTTTCGGTAAATGAAAAGACTGCATATCGTGTATTAAGAGTTTGCAGCAATCCCTTAGCCAGAGAAAGGGACCATATTAGTTTCTGTCTGCATTGCTTTGAACAATAGCGCCTGCCTGGTTTAATATCATGCGTTCCACAGGCAAGGCATCCCTTTAAACTTTGTTCATGATGAGAAGGTGATATTTCTCTTATATGCATACTGTATCTCTTAGTAAGTAGCGCTAATCAATCAAATTGTAAGATGCTTACGAAGTCTTGACATTACCACCTATTATTATCATAAGAGTTAAGCTTAGTAAAAGTTAAAATTGTTGCTATTGTAGCCTTTTAGACATTGGTATTTAAGTTGACTTTAGCGGTATAATTTAAGTATTGTAACAAGAATAAATTAACATTAATCAGGGCTAGTTATAATGTCACAACATTTTGCAAACGATATTGTCCAGATGGTATTTCATGCCGGTCCAATGGTAAAGTTTGTTCTTTTACTCCTTTTCTTTTTTTCTCTCACGTCGTGGACAATAATATTTATGAAATTGAGATTGCTTAAGAAATTCAAAGATGAAAATGAAAGATTTTTAGAACTTTTTTCCTCCAGCCGAGAGATAAGCAAAGTATATTTGCAGAGCAAGATATTTAATTTTAGCCCTTTAGCTAAGATATTCAGGACTGGTTACGCGGAGTTTAACCGATCTAAGATGTTACACAGTAATCCTGACGAAGATATAAGTGTGCAATCGCAACAGCAGATTGTGGATCATGTACACAGGGCTACTAAGAAGGTCTTGTTTGCTCAAAGTTCTCGTTTAGAAAGAGGGCTTACTTTCCTTGCAACTACTGGAAATGCTTCCCCCTTTATAGGACTATTTGGAACTGTATGGGGCATAATGACTTCATTTAGATCTATAGGCATGAAAGGTTCTGCTAGTTTGGCGGTTGTGGCTCCTGGTATAGCCGAGGCCCTCATTGCCACGGCAGCAGGATTGGCAGCTGCTATACCTGCTGTTGTAGCCTTCAATTATTTTACCAATAGGACGAGAACATCTCAAGCTGAGATGGGGAGTTTTATCTCTGACTTTGTAGGGTCATTGGATAAAGGATTGACAAGAAGGATCTTAACTGAAAAATCAAGAGACGAACAGTAATGGATGTGGGAGAAGGCAGGCCGAATCTAATATCAGATATAAATGTAACACCCCTGGTTGATGTTATGTTGGTGCTGCTCATTATATTTATGGTGACAGCACCTATGATGATTCATGGGGTCAAGGTAAATCTTCCAGTGACAGAAAGTAAAAGCATAAAGAGCAAAGAAGATCCTTTACTAGTATCGATTACCAAAAAAAGGCTCATTTTTATTGAAAACTATAATGTTACGCTTGATACTCTTAAGGGAAAGCTAAAAAAGATAGTTGATAATAGAGCAGGAAAAGAGATTCTCCTGCAGGCTGATAAAGATGTGCCTTATGGTTTTGTCATGAAGGTTATGAGTCAGGTGAAAGAGGCTGGAATTAGTAAAGTGGGAATGATAACCGAGCCCTTGCATAAATGACAGCCATGTGGTCAATGGTTAATTCAAGTTTTAAGGAAGATAGATGGGTCAGGATGATAGCCCTATCCTTCTGTTTTCATCTCGTGATATTCTCTACGTTTCTCTTTGCTCCACAAACAAAAATCCACTTTCCATCTATGGAAGAAAGGGTATATCATGTTGAGTTGGTTGGACCTCCAAAAGGAATTGAAAGTGGTAAAAAGGGAAAAGGTTCGGCAAGTATAGCAAAGAGGAAGGAAAAATCTCATATAGTAAAGACTAAGGCTCGACGGATAGCCGTCAAGAAAAAAAAGAGTGTGTCTGTTATAGCAAAAAGGGTTTCTTCAAAGCCTATAACGAGAGCAAGAAAGAAGGATTTTTCTGCTGCGGAACTTGTTGACCAGGCTATATCAAAGATAGAAAAAAAGGTAAAAGAGGAGAAGACGGATGACCTCGAAAAGGTTCTATCGCGAATCGAAAGAAAGGTAAAAAGCGATACGACAAACCAATCCGAAAAGAGCATGGATAAACCTGAGGAAGGTGTTAAAACCTTCTCTAAAGAAGGAACGGGTGGAATATTTGGGATGTCTTCAGGTATAGGTAAAGGTATTCAGCTGTATCAGATGAGGATCGAAGATGCTATCAAAAATAACTGGTCTTACCCGGTTGCCCTTATTAATGCAGAAAGCAGAAAAATCCCTGAAGCAGTTATTATAATTACTGTAAGAAATGATGGAAAGATTTTAAAGGCCTGGTTTAGAAAAAAATCTAACAATCCTCTTTTTGATGATTCTGTGCTAAAGGCTATTGAGAGATCAGATCCTCTCCCTGAATTTCCACCCGGCTATGTAAAAAGTTATGATGAAGTTGAAATCAATTTTAGTCTCAAAGACCTCATTCAGCAATAGAGCCGCTTTTCGGATAGTTATATGGATTTTGGTTCTATCTGTAAGTATTATTTTCCAAAAGAAGGAGTCAGAAGCACGGCTTTATATAGACATCACATCTCCTTCAATGAGGAAGATAGCTATTGCTATACCTGATTTTAAATACATAGGTGAAACAAATCAACATCCAGACTTAACAAGCAAGCTTTCCGAAATAATATCCAATGATTTTGATCTCAGTGGTTATTTTAGACCACTGGATAAGGATTCCTTTATTGAAGGCCCACAGTCTGGAATTACACGCGACACCATCCATTTTAAAGATTGGTCAGTTATTGGGGCCACACTTCTCTTAAAAGGAGGATATAGTTGTATAGGTGATCAGCTTAAGGTAGAGATACGGTTATTTGATGTCTTCTCTGGCAAGCAACTGTATGGGAAAAGAGTGTTGGGGTTGATTAAACAATCACGATATTTAATGCATCGCCTTGGAAACGATATTTTGCTTACATTAACCGGACATTCTGGACCGTTTTTAACCAAGTTGGCCTTTGTTGGAACTTCTTCTGGACATAAAGAGATTTACATATCTGACTATGATGGACATAACGCGGAGCGAATAACACAGTACAATACCATTACTATTTCACCGCGATTTTCTCCACTCGGCGACAAGATGATTTATACCTCTTTCCGTAATTCAAGAACAATGCTTTTTATGCATGACATGATCAAGAAAACAGTTACGAAGATTTCTGATAGAAAAGGACTCAATATTGCCGCCGCATGGAAACCAAATGGAAGAGAGCTTGCACTGACACTCACAGTGAGTGGAAATCCGGATATCTATTTAATTGATTTAAAAGGCAAAATTGTGAAGAGACTGACCAGCAATTGGGGCATTGATGTTTCTCCAACTTTTTCGCCTGATGGTAAAAAGATGGCGTTTGTTTCTAATAGATCCGGCTCGCCCCAGATATATGTCCTTGATCTTATTACTAACAAAGTAGAAAGATTAATATTTAAAGGCAACTATAATACCTCACCGGTCTGGTCAAAGCTCAATAGAATAGCTTTTGCTGGTTCCACAGATGGCCACTTCGACATATATACCATTTCGCCGGATGGAAAGGATCTTCATCGTGTAACTCACAATCAAGGGAATAATGAGGATCCGTGTTGGTCTCCAGACGGGCGTTATATTGCCTTTAGCTCAAAAAGAACAGACGGCAACCACCATATTTTTATAGCTAATGCCAATGGGCAAAACCAGAGACAAATAACTTTTTTTAATGGTGATCAACTATCGCCTTGTTGGGTCCAACATTTTCGATAACTATTACCTTTTTGTTAGAAAAGTAGCATTTAATATCTAAATGCTTGAATTTCAAAATAAGAAATGATAGAGATATATAATTATATACAGTGAGGTCCCATTGCTATATAAACTAAAAACAAGGAGGTAAAAGACTATGAAGAGGAATTTAATAATTGCAGTGCTTATGGTTTTTGCATTCTCATCCGTTTTTTTGTTGTCTTCATGTGCCAAAAAGCAGGTGGTAACAGAAGAGAAGCAGGTAAAAGCTCCCCCTAAAGAAGTAGCAGAGGCTGAGAAAGAAAAGCCTGCAGCCATAGCAGTAAAGGAAGCGGAAGAAGTCAAAGAGGCAGAGGAAGCCAAACTTGAGAAGCTCAAGGAATTGGAGATGACGAAGAAAAGAGAGGCCGAGGCAAAGATGAACGAGGAAAAGGCCTGGATGGAAAGAAGGATTGCAAAGGTTGAAGCAGAGCCGATCTATTTTGATTTTGATAAGTCTTTTATTAAATTAGAATATCGGGCTGTTCTTCAATCAAAGGCAGAATTCCTGAAAGATAACCCCAATATCCATATAAGGATTGAGGGTAATTGTGATGAAAGGGGTACCAACGAATATAACCTCGCTTTAGGAGAAAGAAGAGCAGATAGCGCAGCGAAATTTTTAATCTCTCTTGGGATTTCTTCTGACAGGATAGAATCCATAAGCTATGGTGAGGAGAGACCTCTTACGGTAGGTCGTGGCGAAGGGGCATGGTCTCAAAACAGACGTGACGATTTTACAGTTATAGCCAAATAAGTTTTAGAGACATAAGAATTAAGGGACGAGATTTTTGGACAGAAGGAGAATTGTTTCATCTGTCTAAAATAGACTCGTCTCATTTTTATGTGGGGCATATGAGAGTGTTGATAGCACTTCATATAGTATGGATTTTAGTGGTTGAGTGAAGACATAAAAAGATGACTACCATAATAAAATTTTCTATTTTTCTTCCAGCTGTTGTTTTTTTTCTTACTTCATGCGCCTCTCAAAAGGACATAATTTATCTCCATAATCAGGTTAACGCACTTTATCGGCAATCAAAGAAAAATGAAAAAAGATTTGAGAAATCCTTAAAGAAATTTGAAGAAAATATTAAAGCCCATGAGTCTTCGCAAAAGGAAACAGCAAATAACTTGAATGAGAATAAAAAGCGTTTGAACAAGGATCAAGAGTCAATACGCTTACACCTTGCCCAAGTTGAAGCTGACCTTTTGGAAATAAAAGCTATCATTCAAGAATTGACAGGCAAGGTAGAAGAGAATAGTCATCTATTAAAGGGAGCCATAGAGGAAGATACTACTAACGTTGATGCTATGGTATCTAAGATGAAGGAACTTTCTTCTATGCTTGATGAGCTCAAACTAAGGATTGAGAAGGTTGAGAATTCGTTACGCTTTAAGCCTTCGGTTACTACAAAAACGACGGTCCCAGACGAGGCTGTGTCTGCTCGGGAGGCTCCAAAAAAAGATATACCCACTTCACAGGCGAAAAAACTGACAGAATCAGAAACATATGATCGGGCATTAGGCTTTTATAGGGATGATCGGTATGAAGAAGCTATGGCGGGATTTAAAAATTTTCTCACACAGTATCCCACATCTGACCTAGCAGATAATGCGCATTTTTGGATCGGTGAGTGTCACAGAGTCTTAAAGAAGTATGAAGAGGCAATTTTGGCCTATCAAAAGGTCATTAATAGCTATCCAAAAGGAAATAAGGTTCCTTCAGCTATGTTACTACAGGCACT
>Ga0315534_1002131_pt1 | contig 13536 bp, 7 predicted proteins | sample SalMarSW160240MG_FD_203094 | JGI IMG/M metagenome (GOLD analysis project Ga0315534, IMG submission 203094) | Salt marsh sediment microbial communities from the Plum Island Ecosystem LTER, Massachusetts, United States - Salt Marsh Sediment SW1602-40 ... | reverse complement strand
GAAGAAGAACTATGGGCATGTACAACCTGCAATGCCTGTGTTCAGGAGTGTCCGGTTAACATCAGCCAGCCTGAACTGATCATTGCTATGCGAAGATACCTTGTCCTTGAGGAAGGAGCAGCTCCCGGTGAGATTAAAACAGTGTTTAATAATATTGAAAATAACGGAGCTCCATGGCAATATTCATCTGAAGACAGGATGCTCTGGGCAAAGGGTATGGAATCAGAAATACCGGTTATGGCCGAACTTATCGCAAGAGGAGAGAAACCTGAGTTTCTTTTCTGGATTGGCTGTGCAGGGGCTTACGACGACAGATACAAAAAAGTGACCAGGGCTTTTGCAAAAATTCTCTCTTATCTTAATGTCAGCTATGCGGTTCTTGGAAGGGAGGAGACCTGCACAGGCGATCCGGCCCGCCGTGCAGGAAATGAAATGCTGTACCAGATGCAGGCAATGCAGGTGATAGATACATTCAACAGGTATGAGGTCAACAAAATCATAACAATCTGCCCGCATTGTTATAACGTTTTTAAAAATGAATATCCTGACCTGGATGGCAGTTACGAAATCATCAACTATACACAATTTCTTGCAACGTTAATAAATGAGGGGAAATTGAAAATTGATCCCATCGCATTAAACAATGTGTCAGTTACTTATCATGATCCCTGTTATCTCGGCAGGGCAAATGAGATCTATGATGAACCACGTACTGTTCTCAGAAGTCTGACTGCAAATTTTGAAGAAATGGACAGGAAACGTAGCTTTGCATTATGCTGCGGGGCCGGAGGAGCACAGATGTTCAAGGAGGCAGAAAAGGGTGATAAGGAGATATTCATGGAAAGAACCGAAGATGCACTGAAAACAAGAGCCTCAGTTATTGCAACTGCCTGTCCCTTCTGTATGACAATGCTTACTGACGGACTGAAATATAAGAACAGGGAAGAGGATGTAAGAAACCTGGATGTTGCGGAATTGGTAGTGCAGGCACTGGGAATATAAGAAGTTGGCAGTTGGCAAAACTAGTAACAAGTGACGAGCCCCACTAGCAACAATTAACAAGAAACGATAATCTTAATATCAAAGAATAATGGAAAACAAAAAAGTCCTGAAAAGCGGTGAGTTCCTGGTAGCCGAAACTGATCCGCAAAATGTTTTTATACCCGAGGAATTTAATGAGGAACAACTGATGATTGCCCAGTCATGCCGGGATTTCCTTGAGGCTGAAGTTTATCCTGTGATGGCTGATCTTGAAAAAAGCAACAGGGAGCTTATGAAAAGCATCTTAAAGAAATCGGGAGAACTTGGATTAACGGGAATCCCTGTACCGGAGGAATTTGGTGGATTCGGACAATCTTTTGTTACTCAGATGCTTGTTGCCGAAGCAATTGGAGCCGGTTATTCATTCTCTGTTGCATATATGGCACATAGCGGAATCGGAACACTTCCCATAGTCTATTACGGAAACGACTACCAGAGGCAGCATTATGTGCCTAAGCTTGCTGTAGCTGAATACATTGGATCTTACTGCCTCACTGAACCAGGTGCCGGAAGTGATGCCAATGCAGGTAAAACTAATGCGGTACCTTCTAAAGATGGTAAATATTATATCCTTAACGGCCAGAAAATATGGGCCACCAATGCAGGATTTGCTGATACACTTATAGTTTTTGCAAAAATCGAAAATGACAGGGTTCTCAGTGCTTTTATAGTGGAGAGTAAATACACGGGTGTTGTGATAGGACCCGATGAACATAAAATGGGTATTAAAGGATCATCAACAACACAGATATATTTTAATGATGTGAAAGTACCTGTGGAAAACCTCCTGGGTAAAAGAGGTGAAGGATTCAGAATAGCGCTTAATATCCTTCACATGGGAAGAATTAAACTTGGAGCCAGTGTCCTGGGTGCAGCAAAAAAAGCAATTACCGACTCTGTGAAATATGCCAATGAACGTAAACAGTTTGGGGTGCTGATCTCAACTTTCGGTGCTGTAAAACATAAACTTGCTGAACAAGTAATAAAACTATTTTCCACAGAATCAGCAGTCTACAGGGTAAGTAAAGATATAGATGATATGATGAATAAACTGAAGGTAGATTGCGTCGATACAGGACGTGCATCAATAGAAGCTATAAGTCACTATGCCGTAGAAGCGGCAATCCTGAAGGTTTTCGGATCGGAAATGCTCGATTTTGTAGCTGATGAGGCTGTACAGATATTCGGAGGTATGGGATACTCAGCTGAAATGGATGTGGAAAGAGGTTACCGCGATTCAAGAATTAACAGGATATTCGAGGGGACAAATGAAATAAACAGGCTTCTTGTTGTTGACACGGCAATGAAAAGAGCCATGAAAGGCGATTTCGATCTTTTCGGTAAAGCTGAGTCACTCTTTAATGAACTGGATAAAATAACTCCTGATGAGGTGAAGGAAGAACAATATTTTGAAGAAAAATCAAGATATATAAGCAATTTTAAGAAGGTGATCCTGGTCTGTATACATGTAGCAGTAAAGAAATTTGAAAGAAAGCTTATCTATGAGCAGGAAATACTGAACAACATAGCTGATATGATGATGGAAACCTATGTTTCAGAATCACTGTCACTAAGGGTGGCCAGGCTTGTAACAATGAAAGATGACATTACAGTATATAAGGATGTTCTTGATGTAAATATCTATGATACAGCTGAAATTATCAGGAAATCGGCCTGTGATGCAGTCTTTTCGCTTGATTCCGATGAAGATGATGCACAGGTAGTCAAAGCAATAAATAGCCTGACAATGGTTAAAGGAATAAATGTAAAAGAAGCCAGAAGAAGGATAGCAGATAAACTGATTGAGGACAATTCTTACAGGTTCTGAATATGATAAAACTTAGTTTAAGGTCACTGTTGCTGATCTCCTTTCTTTTTGCAGCTTCATCATTATTTGGGGCTTTAAGTGGCAGCAATATTCAGGATACTATCCGATATGCTTCCCCTTTTGCAGAAGCTAATGAAGCCTGCTTTAAATGCCATTCACTGAGGCGATTTGAATATACTGATGAAGTCTCGGGTAAGCAGAAAAGAGGTTTGATGCTTCCCTTGATGATTCTTGGTAAACAACAATTTTACGAATCAAATCATAAAAACTTCAGCTGTACAGATTGCCACTCACATGACTTTGCCATTTATCCTCATCCCGAAGAGTTGAAGACCGAGTTGCATTTTCACTGTCTTGATTGTCACGGAGGCGATCCCTCTTATGCAACATTTAAGTTTGAAGAAATTGATGCTGAATACAGGAAGAGTGTTCATTTCAGTTTAGAGGAAAAAGGATTTACCTGCTGGAATTGCCACGATCCACATAGTTACAGGCTTATGGCCAGAAACAGTAAAAACATTCAGGAGACTGTTTTATACGATAATACAATCTGCCTTGATTGTCATTCTGATAATTTCAGATTCCGAAGTTTTTCTGACAGACCAAAAATTAACTTTAAAAAGAGTCATAAATGGCTCCCGAATCGGGTTACACATCTAAAAAGCCTGAGATGTATAGACTGCCATACCAGGATCAATGAAAATATTCTGGTTTCTCATTTAATAGTACCAGGAGATGAGGCAGTAAGGGATTGTAATAAATGTCATTCAGATAAACCTGTTGCTATGAACACATTACTGATGATCAGGTCAAAGGATGATGATTTTAAAGAATTTAATAATGCCTCTGTATTAGCGGCATTAAAAATCATTGGTTCAGGCAGGAACAGGTTTCTGAATAATCTGAGCCTTATTATTCTTGCTTCTGTCGCAGGAATTATTGCAATTCATATCTTATTCAGAATCATCAGAAAATAATAATAAGGGAGGCATATGTATTTATATTCTATATGGGTCAGGTTGTGGCATTTTATCAATGCACTGTTGATCATAATCCTTATTATCTCAGGGATGAGTATGCAATTTACAGGCAGTGATACTCCATCATTAACAGGTGGATTTGCAAGAGCAGTGAGATGGCATAATGTTGCTGCCATAGTGCTTATAATCAGCTATATAGGATTTATTGCCGGCAATATTATTACAGGTAATGGCAAATATTACAGGATAAGCAAAAAGGATATCAATACAGGTATGGGCAGGCAAATGAAATATTTCATCCATGGATTGTTTAAGAACGAAGATCAGCCTTTTCCTGTTACACTTGAAAATAAATTTTATCCCTTGCAGAAAGTATTCTATGTGCTCATAATGTATTTTGTCCTGCCCCTGCTGATAATATCCGGATCAGTGTTAATGATCCCGGATATGACCATAATAAGGATCTTTGGCCCGGGTATGTTTATTGTTATGGATATCATTCATAATATTCTAGGATTATTGATTTCGCTGTTTCTGATAATTCACATTTATTTATGTACCATTGGACCAAAACCCGGATCTCTTTTCCGCGGAATAATAACCGGGTTTTACGGAGGTGATGAATAATAGATTATTAAATTGCGTAATAATTGTAATAAACCGATAAACCAGAATTTGTGGTATGAAGATTACCAGATTCCTTTTTTCACCCGTTTTTATGGGTATTCTGTTTGTCGTCTTTGCAGTTGCAATGGCAGTGGCAACCTTTATCGAAAACGACTTTGGTCCGTCAGCATCCCGAAGTTTGATTTATGATACAAAGTGGTTTGAGCTGATCCTGGTCCTTCTGGCTTTGAATCTTACCGGGCAGTTAATAAAGAATAAATTATTCAGGAAATCTAAAATACCCGTTGCACTTTTTCATCTTTCGTTTATACTGATGATCATTGGGGCCGGAATAACAAGATATTTCGGATGGGAAGGAACAATTCATATAAGGGAAGGCGAGACCGTTAACACCTGTTATTCCAATGACCAATACATAGGTTACTCCGTTACTGATGATAATGGATCAATTATCGGTAAACATTCAGAGAAATACTCTTTCTCGGGCAGATTCAGGCATATGATAATGAAAGAAGATAAAAGGTATGAACTGATGCTTTCAACAGTGGTGCCTAATGCTATTGAATCTGTTGCTGACAACCCTGAAGGTGAGCCAATTGTCTCCTTATTTGTTACTCAGGAAATGACACAGGGGGCAACAGTGGTACTTAAGCGGGGAGAGTCAAGATCAGTAAATAATATTTCGATCGGGTTTGAAAGTCCGGAAGAAACAGATGTCAGGATAGAGATCGATTCCGGATATTTCTTTATCAGTTCCGACTTTGAGATGGGACAGATAAGCATGATTGACCAGGAGGAAAATCCGACACAAGATCCGGGCATTAGAATAGCTCTGGAGCCCATGAAAGTCTTTACTGTAGAGGATATACGGATTGCTCCGCGTGCCATGTCACAAGCCGGCATAATCGAACCGGTGGCTGTCAATCCGGATCAGCAGAATACCGGGCAGAACGTATTCATATTCAGTCTTAATTCCGGAGATACATCGGAAACCATCATTCTATGGGATCGACAGACAGAAGATATTTCTGAGGGATTTTGCAGGATGGATAACCTGGAATTCAAATTAACTTACGGATCACAGGTAACAACGCTTCCCTTCGGCCTTAAGCTTAATGATTTTGTTCTTGAACGTTATCCGGGTTCGGAAAGTCCTTCAGGCTACAAGAGCGATGTTACATTACTTGACGAGGCAAGAAACCACGAAAAACCCTTTGTTATTTTCATGAATAATATCCTCAAGTACAGGGGATACAGATTTTACCAGTCATCTTACGACCAGGATGAGCAGGGGACAATACTTTCAGTTAACCATGATCCGGCAGGTATGATTATTACTTATACAGGTTATGCATCACTCTTCCTGTTTATAATTCTATCGCTTATAATTAAAAGTTCATCATTCCGCTCCATCAGGCCTTCATCCTGGAATTCAGCGTTACGCAAAGGAGTTACGGCAGTTTTTCTGCTTCTGTTTGTTTCGGTTTTCACCGGAGTATATGGCCAAAAAATGGTCCCCGGCAGGCAGAGTGCTGAAGAATTTGGCAAAGTGCTTGTCCAGGATCAGAAGGGGAGGACAAAACCTTTATCAACATTAAGCAGTGATATACTTCGAAAAGTATCAAGGGAGAACAGGTTTGAAGGTTATACATCAATGCAGGTATTTCTGGGGATTTATTTTGATTTTACCGGCTGGCAGGATATTCAGTTAATCAGGGTGTCAAATAAAGAACTGCAGAAAAAGCTTGATTTACAGGGTAATACGGCCTCTTTTACGGACCTGGTTGATATAACAGGGGGCAGTTACAGATTATCTGGAGATGTAAATAGAGCCTACTCAAAACCACCGGGTCAAAGAAACAAGATGGATAAAGAGATCATGAAAGTAGATGAAAGAGTTAATATCTTATACATGATCTATCGCGGCGATTTCCTGAAAATTTTTCCTCTGAAGGATGGAACACCGAATTGGGGAGCTCCTGAGGAGGCGCTTATAAGTGCTGTCAGTAGTGAAGATTCACTCTACCTGCATAATATTATGCCATTTATTGCAGAGGCATTGCAGAAAAATGATAATGCAACAACACGAAAACTGTCGGAGTCGGTAAGTGGTTACCAGGAAAGATTTGCCGGTTACCGGTTACCAACAGATCTTAAAATAAAAGCTGAGATACTCTATTATAAGCTTGGGATATTCGAGCGGTTATTCCCGTTTTATGCCACAACCGGACTGATCATGCTAATAATATTGATGATAAGTGTAATAAGGGGGAGAAAAGATATTCTCGGGTTTGTGAGGATCCTTGGCTGGATTCTTTTTGCAGGTTTCCTTTTACACACTTCTGGTCTGATTTTGCGATGGTATATTTCCGGCCACTCGCCTATGAGCAATGGCTATGAATCGATGATATTCATTTCCTGGGTTACACTGCTGGCGGGATTTGTTTTCAGCCGCAGATCGGCTTTTACTCTTTCAGCTACCTCAATTCTTGCAGGGATGACTCTTATGGTGGCTCACCTGAGCTTTATGGATCCTGAAATAACCAACCTGGTACCGGTTCTCCAGTCTTACTGGTTAACACTTCATGTTTCGGTAATTACAGGCAGTTACGGATTTCTCGGGTTGGGAGCAATACTTGGCCTGATTAACCTGGTTTTGATTACTCTGACCGGCAGTAGCAATCAAAACAGGGTATCAAACACTATTGATGAGCTGACAGTTATTAATTTCAGGACTTTGACACTGGGATTATATTTTCTGACCATCGGAACATTCCTGGGAGCTATCTGGGCAAATGAATCATGGGGAAGGTACTGGGGCTGGGATCCCAAGGAGACATGGTCGCTGATAACAATTATTGTATACACACTTGTCACACACTCACGTCTCATTCCGGCTTTGAAAGATATCTACACCTTTAATTTGCTCTCTCTCTTTGCTTTCTCATCAGTACTGATGACCTATTTCGGGGTGAATTATTACCTGTCCGGGCTGCATTCATATGCAGGAGGTGACCCGGTGCCGATTCCGTTATTTGTCTATCTGACTGTAATTATTTTTATTACACTGTCGGCATTGGCCTGGTTTAAATACCGGAATAAGTTAAAGGTAAAATAAGAAGGGTGCTTCAATTAAACTGAGCACCCTTTCTAAAAGAGATTTATTTCGGAACTGTTATTTCCTTGGTGATGGTTTCAATGAAATCTTATTGAAAATCTGTAAGGATTTTGCATCATCCAGGGTAATATCAGCTGTAAAATAAGGATTAGGAAGATACGTTGGAGAATAAGGAACGATATAACATTCATCTTCTCCTTCGTAATATACACTATAGTCAATTATCATAGTAGGGCTTGCACCACAATTATCCCATGTACCTGATCCGTCAATTTCATAATCGTAGGGATCTCCATCATAGAGAGTAGTAAAGAGGTATTGTCTTGGGATAACAACTGTTCCATCATTATTGACGGTCATTGCAACTGTTCCTCCTTCAATTATATCTTCTCCCCACCAGTCAAAAATGAAGCCAGCGTTGAAGCCGGTCACCTGGATACTGGTGGCATCGCCGCTAGCCATAGTAATCTCACTGTCATACCAGGCATCATCACCTGACCATGAACCTACCAGATCGGCCATACCATTTGTAAGCGGGCAAAACTGATTAACTTTTACTTTTACAACAAATGCATCGGAAGTTACACCGCCTGAGTTGGTTTCAGTTATTGCAATCAGAGCAGTATCGTTAGCCGGTAGCACGTCAAAAAGTATTGTTGCCTTTCTCGTGTCTTCACTTACGGACGAAATTGTAGCATCAGTAGCAGACCAGCTCCATGTTGATCCTGCACGATTATATGTAGGTTCATATGTGTAGGAAAAAGTCTGAAGCGCCAGAGTTGATCCTGTTACACCAAGAACAACCGGAACAACATCAGAAGCACTATAGGCATCCTGGTTTTCTTCGATATAGCTCTTTCCGCATGACACAAAAAGGAACACAGCGGTTAAAAAGAGAGCCATATACGCTATTATCTTGTTTTTCATAATTCTTTGAGTTTAAGTGTTAATTTCAATGTTCAACTGTTAAAACCAGCCGCCGTTTGAATAATCCTGACCAGCAACGCCTTTATCAGGTCCGAAGGAATAGTTTTCCATGATGTTTACTTCGAGCTGTTGTCCAGGTATCGGGAGGTGCAGAGGTGTTCCGGGCTGCAGTTTATCGGCTTTTCGCATAGTGAAAAATTCAATGCCCATACCGCTGCACATAAGTTCAACATTTCTTTCGTGGAAAATTGCTGCTTCAACTTCAGTTGCTGTGGCTCCGATTGCGGGAAGTCCTCCCCGGGTAACCCTTGTGCCTGCATTTATTATTGCTGCAGCACCGGCAAAGTCAGATTGATGTAACAATGCCTCGGCTTTCAGAAGGTCATTCTCAGCCTTCCAAAAGATTGGAGAAGGCTCGGTCCAGGTGGAAAGGTATGTATCGTGCCTAGCGAACCTGTAGCATGAGAAATGATAATAGCCACGCTCAACCCTAAAGCCGCAGGAGGTAAGGAACTGGTAATCAGTCAAGATCCTGTCATCAACACCATCTTCATGTGAGGTTGTCTGAGCAGGAAGTACATTCCAGGTGTTGGCATCAGTCCATCGTGAAGGCATTTCCGGATCCATCATGTTAATCACCCTCATGTCAACCTGTCCCCAGCCCTGATAATTAGCATAGGTATGATAGAGGTCATACCAGTAAATATCATCCATAAGAGGAGCAAGATCAAATGTTAATCCATTATTAGCATATGAGAGTACCCTGGACCATTCTACGGCGTCGTTTTCCGTTTTGTTCCTTGAGGAATAGGAAAGGAAACGTGCTGCCATCGAATTGGCTATCTGACTGACTTGTGCCTGAGTATAGGTCATGCCTGGTATCCATGAAGACGGCAGGGTAAAGTTATTGCTTTGACATATAGCAATACAATTATCCAAGCTGGCTACTGCAGCAGCAATTACTTCAGGATAGGTTGACATTTCGATATCGGTTGTGAGATCAGTTGTCTCATTAACAATGAAACCTTTATCAAAGACAAGTCCTACATAACCAAGAGAGATTCCCTGCATGAGATAAGCCATTGCTTTGACCATCGGGGTTTCATCAGTACCGTTATCGGCAAGAATAACCATATCATCCACTATAATCTTTCCGAGAACTTCATTTGCCTGTGATAATATAGCGTACATCGTTTTATAGTAAGATTCAGTTGTTATTGCATTGCTATATGCAGGAGTATTATCCCATGCAATACGTGGTTCATAGCTGAAGTCACGCATGGCCACGTTGCCGTGTGAACAGGTTCCTGCATCAGCACCAACCCATAGCATCAGTGCCGGGCTGTTATAATCCTGCGATTTCTGGAACCATATTCTGAAGAGACCACCCACGGTCCCTTTAACGTCAGTTGGTCTGGAGAAGGCAGTTGCAAAATCCGGGTCATTTTCGTTCTTAACATCCAGACTTTCACAACCTGAGATCAAAACTGCCAACAGCGCTGTTAATAAGAAGAAATATTTATATGTTTTCATAGTCACTTTATGTTTATTCATTAGAATTTAAATTCGAGTGATGCGGAGTATGACCGGTAATTGGGATAACCCATGAAGTCATATGCGAAATACTGAGTTCCGTCTGTAGTTGCAACCTCAGGATCATAGCCGGTATAATTAGTAAGAGTATAAAGGTTCTTACCGAGGATCGATAGTTTAATGCCTTTAATATAACCTTTTATAAATCCTTTAAGTGCAGAAGCAGGTACATTGTATGATAATGCCACCTCTCTTAATTTGAGAAAACTGCCGTCTTCCACCCAGAATTCGTTGAATTCGTTGACATCATAGAAGACTTTGTAATAAGGTATGGCCTTCTTAAGGTAGTCTGGCTTCCCGTATTGATCCATCATCCCATGTCTGTTATCACGCGTGAGCCACTGTGCTGATTTGTTGTATACATCACCACCGTTCTTCCACTCGAGAAGAGCATAGAGACCTATTCCCTTATATGATAAATTGTTGGTCATAGAGATCTTAAACTTCGGATTTGAATCGCCTATTTTACCATACCAGAGTGTACCATTCTCATCCCGTTTTTTAATAGCACCTTCAGCGGTAGTTCCTTCAGTCCCTTTAAGAATGACATAACCATCGCTGTTGACAACATAGTTGGTGATATCTTCCGGATTGGTGAGCTGCAGTGCCATCTCATCAAGGGATTTGACAAATGCATAACCATACATGGCTCCAAATACCTCTCCTTCACGAATATAGAAACACTTATTAGCTTCCTGTCCCTGTGGGCCGGTCTGGAATGACGGAACATTTAACTCGGTGATAGTTGTTTTAACATTGTCAAAGACAAAACCCATATTATATATGAAACCTTTGCTTCTCACAATCTGTGCATTCAAGGATGCCTCCCATACTTTTGAGTTCAGGCTTCCAGCGTTACGCACCTGACTGGGCCAGCCGCCGAACTGTACAGCCAACGGCACTGCAATGATCTGGTCTGTAGTATTGGTAATTGAACGTACAATTTCAAAACTGAACCTGTTGAGGAAGTCTAAATTAAATCCAAACTCCAATTCCTTGGATAATGAAGGTTTCAGAAGTTTGTTCCCCAATTGTGATTTTGAGGCTACACCTCCTGATATATGCATCACTTCATACTGATCGGCAAAGCTTGGTCTCTGACCTGCAGTACCATATGCTGCTCTCACTTTCAATTCCTGGATTCCTGGAATTTTAATGTCCTCGGTAACCCTGTAAGCAGCTGAAACCCTGTAATATGGATTCCATCTTGCATCGGCTCCGAAAAGTGAAGATCCGTCATAACGCACCATCCCGTCGAAGATATACTTGTCTCTGTAATCTATATATAGGATACCAAAATAGTTTTTGGCAATAATCTCATTCTTATAGCTTGTTGCCGAGGTATTACCTGATATAGCATCAAATGACGGAATGCCTGCTAATCCAAAATCATTGGCGGAAGCACTGCTGCTGTTGTAGGTACTTTTTTCAAACAGGTAGCTTATTTTTGCCCTGGTATTAAAATCACCCAGCTTCTTATTGAGGTTCAATGTAACCTGGGCATTTCTTGAGAAACGAGCACTGTTACCAATATAGAGGTACCCCAGGGAGTAAACCGGACCAGCCCCACCACGTGAATAAGTATCATACGGGTCGTATGTTGAACTTTCACTCAGTGTATATTCAAAGGCATATTTACCTTCCAGATTCAGGAAGTTGGTCATGTTATATTTGGCTGAATATGTTCCGAGGATCCTGTTGCGTATATTATTGTCTTCTTTTTTCCAGACGTTGTATATAGGATTCTCGGTCTCATCCTGCCATACATTGGCAATGAAGTTATATTTCTGTCCGTCAGGGTTCGGGTAACTGAAGTCGACATTTGGTTCCGACATAAGGACGTTGAAGAAAATACCCCCATTATAATAACTGGCTCCGCCCGGATCCTGTGTACTTGATTTAATATACAGGTTGCTGGCGGAAACTGTAAGTTTGGAAGATATCTTATGATCGACGTTTAGCCTGAAGCTATTCCTCTTATAACCCTCGGTTTCAATCAAAAGGCCTGACTGTATATTATTTTCAAATGAAACAAGGATATTTGTCTTACCAAGGTTTGATCCAACAGATATATAATTGGTATAGAAATCGTTTCCGGCAAAGATCATCTCTTCATGGTCGTATATTGTTTTAAACGGATTATCCATGTATTGATCAGCCTCCAAATGTCTTGCACCCGTGACTCCTGCCTCAGTTTCGTGATAATCAGCGGGGTAAGTTACACCATCATATTTTGTAAAAGAATAGCTGTCCTGATCGCTGGCAAGTACATAAGCATGGTGAGTTGCAAGGTCATATTTCTTACCCAGCTTGTTTATCCCATACTCATTTCTTACTGTAATCTCGGTTATCCCTTCAGTAAGCAGGTTACCGCGGCGTGTTGTTACTGCAATTACACCGTTACCTGCCCTTGAACCATAAAGGGCAGCAGCAGATGCACCTTTAACAACTTCAATAGACTCAATGTCATCAACGTTTATGTCACTGAGAGTTCCTTCCATAATAGCTCCGTCGAGGATTATCAGAGGAGCCTGCGAACCCGTTATCTGTGTGGCACCACGAACAAGAATTGTGGCTGCCCTGCCAGGTTCACCGGTTGAGTTGATCACTGTCAAACCTGATACTTTCCCTTGAAGAGCAGAAGATGCAGAACCAGCGACAACTTCCTTAAGTTTATCGGCACCAATTCTTTCAACTGATACTGCCATTTTTTTCTTGGGTGTTCCGGCAGCAACACCGGTTACAATCACTTCGTCGAGGTTTAGTAAGTCCTGCGACATCATAATGTCTATTACACTTTGACCCTCAATAAGCACCTCCTGGGTTTTCATCCCGATAAAGGTGAAACTAAGAGTGGTTGCGTTTGGTGGTACATTTAAGGTGTATTTGCCATCAATATCCGTATAGGCACCTACTGTGGTACCCTGGACGACGACAGATACCCCGGGGATAGGTCCTTCCCCCTCCACATCAGAGGTAACTGTACCTGTAATGACTCTTGTTTGTGCAAGGAGTACTGAAGCACCTGTAAACACAAACAATACAATCAACAGAATAAGTTTCTTCATACGATTTAGTTTTAGTTTAAGTAGTACTGAACCTGCAAAAGTAACATTTTTATTTAATATTCAAAGAAAAATGGAATTTTTAGGGGTATTGGCCGCCTCCCGGTTATTGGAAGAAGCCGGAAGCATCTAATTCCAATAACCACGTATGTGGCGTCATATAACTAACCCCCGGCTTCAGTAGGGGGCAGAGACTCCAATAGCCACGTATGTGGCGTCATATAACTAACCCCCGGCTTCAGTAGGGGGCAGAGATTCCAATAGCCACGTATGTGGCGTCATATAACTAACCCCTGGCTTCAGCCGGGGGCAGAGACTCCAATAGCCACGTATGTGGCGTCATATAACTAACCCCTG